>Ga0209113_1000035_pt1 | contig 31199 bp, 13 predicted proteins | sample TexAe_RefH0_O1_FD_187951 | JGI IMG/M metagenome (GOLD analysis project Ga0209113, IMG submission 187951) | Forest soil microbial communities from Davy Crockett National Forest, Groveton, Texas, USA - Texas A ecozone_RefH0_O1 (SPAdes) (version 2) | ecosystem: Environmental > Terrestrial > Soil >... | reverse complement strand
CCGCCGATAAGGCGCTGGTGTCCATCGCCCCGGTCGCAGCCGCTGTCAAGGCGCTTGCCGGCTCGATGCCCAGAGCAGTCAAAAATTCCTCCCAGTAGCCCTGAAGAATCCCGACGAAACCTCCTACAAAGATTCCACCGAAAAGAATTATGGGACCGAAGAATTGTTCCCATTGTGGCCAGGAGGTGTCGAACAACGCCCCCAGTAGGGCCCACAAGTTGGTCAAGCCGGTGCTGTCCGCTGCGTCGGCGAGCGTCCCGCTGAAATCACCCAAGCTCGGCAGCACGCCGCTGAGTTCGCTGCTCAGCGCTCCACCTTCGGGCGCCAGGACGTCAGTGACCGAGGCCAAAGCCGACCCGCCGGCTCCAGTCAAGGCGCTGAACCCCGCATCGATGGGATTGACCAGATCCACGATGGCCTCGGCAGCGGCAAGTTCGACCGGGCGCTGCTCGATGTGTGGTGCGGTCGTCGGGGTGACATAGATCAGGCCGGCGCCGAGGACGGCAACACCGGCGGTGGCATAGGGACGAAGTGCCAGCTGCATGATCATCTCCTTCGACGACGGCCAACGACTTCTCACCGATGGCTATCTCCGAAAGGAATCCTCGCCCGCGTGAGGCGCGACCAGCGCGGTAGTGCGCCACTGCAATCCCGGCCGTTGTCGGCTCGGGCTACTTAAGCCACGGTTTTGAAGTCTCTAGACGTGCGGCGTCCTGCGTTCAGTAGTCCGGTCCGAAATCCGCGCGAGAAGCAGTGCCGTGCTACTGCGCTCGTCCGACAGAGTGCGCGCGACGATTCACGCAGCAGAACACGACCCGATCCCCGCTGGCTGTTCTTCGGCCAGCAGCGGCACGGTCGGCAGAGGGCTAGGAGGGCAGCATGGGGTTGGACGCTGTCGAAATGCATCAGGCGCTTCGGGAACTGGGACACTCCCCACGACGCCGGGCTTCCGCCGCTGCGCGGGTCGAAATCCAAACGAAGCGATCGACGTTGACTCTCGGTCCGCACGACAACGCGGAATTGGACGCGTTCGAACAGAACTACGGCGACAATCCGCTGGCTGACCGCGACTCGGATCTCTATCGCCGGGAATTCGTGAAGAGTTTCGCCGAGAAGTGGGACGAATTGATCAATTGGGATGCTCGGACCAAGTCCGAGGGGTCCTTCTTCGTCGACGTCCTGCGCGCGAGGGGCAAGCAGAGCATCCTCGACACGGCCACCGGCACCGGCTTCCATTCCGTTCGTCTGACGCAGGCAGGTTTCGATGTCACCAGTGTCGACGGCTCGGCGGCCATGCTCGCCAAGGCGTTTGAGAACGGCCGGAAGCGCGGACTCATCCTCAAGACCGTCCAGTCCGATTGGCGCGAGCTGAACCGGAACATCCATGGCACGTATGACGCCATAATCTGCCTGGGCAACTCGTTCACCCACTTACACGACGAGCAGGGTCGCCGTAAGACTTTGGCCGAGTTCTACGCGGCCCTGCGCCACGACGGAATCCTGATCCTCGACCAACGAAATTATGACGCGATGCTCGACCACGGCTTCACGTCGACGCACAAGTACTACTACTGCGGTGACCAGGTCACGGCGGAGCCGGAGCATCTGGATGACGGCTTGGCACGCTTCAAATACACCTTCACCGACGGCTGCAAATACACGCTAAACATGTTCCCGTTGCGGAAGAACTACGTGCAGCGATTGCTACGTGAAGCAGGTTTCGAGCGCGTATGCACATACGGCGACTTCCAAAAGACGTACCGGGAAAACGAGTCGGAATTCTTCGTCCACGTTGCGGAGAAGTCCGTGCCGATCGCCTTAGATGCGGCCGTACCGGATTGCCTCGACCGGTCGCGACCATGCGGGACGTACGAAAGTGTGCAGACAAATGGCCACTGAAGGCCGATTTGGCGCTGTCGTGACTCCACCCAACGAGCCGATAGCCATTCTAGGAATGGGTTGCCGCTTTCCGGGCGGTGTCGACTCACCGGATGACCTGTGGCAATTGCTATCCGAGGAGCGCGACACGACCTCGGACTTTCCCACCGACCGCGGCTGGAATCTCCACGCGCTGTTCGGGCCCGACCCCGACGCGCCGGGGGCCACCTACGTCCGCGCGGGGTCGTTCGTCGACAACGTCGGTGATTTCGACGCGGCGTTCTTCGGGATCAGTCCGCGTGAGGCCCAAGCCATGGACCCGCAGCAACGACTGTTGTTAGAGGCGACTTGGGAGGCGCTCGAACGGGCAGGGATCGACCCGATTTCGTTGCACGGCAGTGATACCGGCGTGTTCATCGGTATGGCCGCTCAGGAGTATGGCCCGCGCGGATATAACGAGAAGGAGGGATTTGTCGGCTATATGGCGACCGGGGTTCCTACTTGCATCGCGTCGGGTCGGGTGGCCTACACGCTTGGGCTGCAGGGCCCCGCGTTGACGGTGGAGACCGGTTGCTCCTCATCTCTGGTTTCTGTGCATCTCGCCGTGCGATCGTTGCGGTCGGGTGAATGTGAATTGGCAGTGGCGGGCGGCGTATCCGTGGCTTGTTCACCCAGCGTCTACATCGGCCTGGGCCGACAGGGCGCCCTATCCGCTGACGGCCGATGCAAGCCATTCGCCGCGGCAGCGGACGGGTTTGGCGCTGCCGAGGGCGCCGGTGTGCTGGTGCTGGCCACACTGTCGCGCGCGCGCAGCGCCGGTTACCCGGTGCTTGCGCTGATCCGGGGTAGCGCACTGGGACAGGACGGGGCCACCGATGTGCTGTCCATCCCGAGCGGCCCGGCGCAGCAGCGGGTGATTCGCCAGGCTCTCTTGGATGCGGGTCTGAGCGCGGGCGAAGTCGACGTGGTCGAAGCGCATGGCACGGGCACGAGGATCGGTGATCCGATCGAGGCGGATGCGTTGCGGGCAACGTATGGCAAAGCTCACTCGGTGGCGCACCCACTACTGATCGGCTCGGTCAAATCGAACATCGGCCACACCCAGTACGCCGCGGGCGCCGCCGGTGTGATCAAGATCGTGCAGTCGATTCGACAAGGGGTGGTACCGGCGACGTTGCACCTGGATTCGCCTACACCCCAGGTGGACTGGTCGTCCGGAACGATCGAGGTAGTCGATAGCGCACGTCCCTGGCCCGAGCCACCCGACCAGAACGACCGACCGCGGCGTGCGGGCGTGTCGTCGTTCGGCCTCAGCGGAACAAACGCCCACGTGATACTCGAGCAAGCGCCGCCGGAGTCTTCGCCCGGGGCGCTTCGAAAGCGTCTACCGGTAACGCCGTGGGTGTTGTCCGCCAAATCGACGTCGGCACTGGCCGAGCAGGCGGCCCGGTTGGGGCGGTTCGTTGAACAGCACTCCGATTTGAACCCAGATGATGTGGCGTACTCATTGGTCACCACTCGGGCGTTGTTCGACCACCGCGCGGTTGTGGTCGGAACCGAACGTGACGAGTTATTGAGTGGATTGGCTGCGATCTCCTCCGGCATGCCCGCACCGAATGTGTTAAGCGGTAAGGCCGCCGCCACGGGCCGCACCGTCTTCGTTTTTCCCGGCCAGGGATCGCAATGGATGGGGATGGCGGTCGAACTGCTGGAGTCCGCGCCGGCGTTCGCCCATCAAATGCGGCTATGCGATGCGGCTTTCGCCGAGTTTGTCGATTGGTCGCTGATCGAGTGCGTGCGCGGCGGCGATGCTGGTGCCGAAAGCCTCGAACGGGTTGATGTGGTGCAGCCTGTGCTGTTTGCGGTCATGGTGTCGTTAGCCGCGCAATGGCGAGCATTGGGTGTCCATCCCGACGCCGTCCTCGGCCATTCGCAGGGCGAGATCGCGGCGGCCTACGTCTCCGGCGCCCTGTCGCTGCGAGACGCCGCGAAGGTAGTTACGTTGCGGAGCAAAGCGATCCGCGCAGTCACGGGAACCGGTGGCATGGTTTCGATCCCGCGTTCCGTTGAACGGGTTCACGCGCTCATCACACCGTGGGCTCGATCGATTTCCATCGCCGCGCACAATGGTCCGTCTTCGACCGTCGTGACCGGGGATGCGGCGGCGTTAGACGAGTTGATGGCCGTGTGCGAACTCGACGAGGTGGCAGCCACGCGGATTCCCGTCGACTACGCCTCGCATTCTGAGCATGTGGAGGCGTTGCGAGAGACATTGCGCGAGTCGCTTTGTGGGCTGCAGCCACGAACCGGCGATATCGAGTTCATCTCCTCGGTCAGCGGTGCCGCGCTGGACACGAAGATCCTCGATGGCGACTACTGGTTCGCCAATCTGCGGCAACCGGTGCTATTCGAACCGGCTGTCCGGTGGGCGTACGAACACGGCTACCGCACGTTCGTCGAATCCAGTCCGCATCCGATGTTGACTGCCGGCATCCAGGAGTCGCTGGAGGACGACGGCGATGAGCCCACTGTGGTTGGGACACTTCGACGCAACGAAGGCGGCATGCGGCGATTCTTGCTGTCGGCCGCCGAGGCCCACGTATACGGGAAATCGCCGAACTGGGTGAGCATGTTCGACGACACGGGCGCCCGTCGCATCGACTTACCGACCTACGCCTTCCAACGCAGGCGCTATTGGATGGATCCCGAGCCCCGGTTCGTCGACGCAAGCAGTCTCGGCCTCAGCTCCGCCGAGCATCCCCTGCTCGGTGCTGTCGTGGTCCGGGCAGCTTCAGATGAGACCATTTTCACTGGCCGTCTGTCGCTCGCGTCCCATCCGTGGCTGGCCGACCACAAAGTGCACGGGATCGTACTGGTGCCGGGTGCGGCGATGGTAGAACTCGTGCTGTACGCCGCTGACCGTGTCGGGTGCCCGCGGATAGACCAACTTGTCCTGCAAACCCCGCTCATCGTTGAACCCGCCGGTGTCGCAGTTCAAGTCATCGTCGGCGCACCTGATGAGTCTGGCGAGTGTCCGGTGCAGATCTACTCGCGGATCGACGACGATAGTGCGGACCGAGCGTGGACGCACCATGCCGAAGGCGCGCTTTCCCCGAGCCCCGGTGCCGCGCCCCAACTTGGGTCCGATCAATGGCCACCGGAGGGCGCGGAACCGATCGACGTTTCCGAGGCCTACCCCCAGCTGGCCGCGCGCGGGTACGAATACGGTCCCGCATTCCACGGCCTGCGCTCGGTCTGGCGCCGTGGCGCCGAGGTGTTCGTCGAGGCGGAGCTGCCCGAGCAGGCCAAGGCGGACGCGAGCCGGTTCTGCCTGCATCCGGTGCTACTTGACGCGATCCTGCACGGCATCGGCGCCGGCGGCATCCTGGCAGAATCGGAGCTGACCAGGTTGCCGTTCGAATGGCAAGGCGTATCGCTACCTGCCTTTGGCGCAACCCGGCTTCGCGCCCGGATCAGCTTCATCGCCGCCGACACGGTCGCCATCACACTCATGGACGGCCGCGGGGCGTTAGTTGGTCGTGTCGATTCCCTCGCCCTGCTCGGGGTTTCACCAGGCCAGTTGCGCATGAGCGCTGACGCCAATCACGCAGTGTACGCACTGGATTGGGTCGCTCTGGCGCAATGCGATGACATCAGTGGCAGTGCGAGTGGCCCCACCGAGAAGGTGACCGTATTGCGCTGCCCGTCAACGATTGCGGACAGCGCGGCGTTCACCGATGGCACGCGCCGAACGCTGACGCATGTGCTGGACCGGGTACAGGCGTGGCTGTCGAGCGATAGTCCTGACGACGACGAACGGCTGGTGGTGCTCACCCGCGGGGCGATCGCCGTCGACACATCCGACGACGTCACCGATCTTGGTCAGGCTGCGGTGTGGGGATTGTTGCGCAGCGCGCAGACTGAAAACCCGGGCCGTATCTTGCTGGCCGACGTCGACGACTGGGTCAACGTGGATGCGGTGGTCGCCGAAATAACCGGCCGCGACGAATCGCAACTCGCGCTACGTGATGGCGTGTGCTTTGCCCCTCGGCTGGCGCGGACCGGGCGAATCGACGGCGCCGAACTGGTCGACGCGACCACCTGGCGGCTTGGCACCCTTGGCAACGGCACGCTGGACCCACGGAACTTCGCGCTGCGCCCCTGTCCCGAATCCGATCGCCCCCTGGGGCCCGGCCAGGTGCGTTTGAGTCTGCGCTGCAGCGGCGTAAATTTCCATGATGTCCTGACCGCCCTGGGTCACCCCTCGGACTACGACGTGGGCGTCGAAGGGTCCGGCGTCGTTCTCGAGGTTGCCGACGATGTACTCGAGTTCGCGCCCGGCGACTGTGTAATGGGCCAGTTCTTCGGCGCCGGACCGGTTGTCGTCGTGGATCACTGGAGGATAGTGCGCATACCAGTGGGGTGGTCCTTGCCGCAGGCAGCGACCGTGCCCGCGGTCTTCCTCACCGCCTATTTCGCGCTGGCGCACGTCGCGCGCGTCCGCGCGGGCGAGCGGGTGCTGGTGCATGCCGCTACCGGCGGTGTCGGCATGGCGGCGGTGCAGCTAGCCAGGCACTGGGGCCTTGACGTGTTCGCAACGGCCAGCCCCGGGAAATGGGAAGCCCTGCGCGGCATGGGATTCGATGACGATCACATCGCTAACTCGCGCACGCTCGAATTCGAGCAGAAGTTTGCGGCGGTAACCGACGGCGCGGGTATGGACGTGGTTCTCGATTGCCTGATAGACGAATTCGTCGATGCATCACTACGACTCTTGCCGCGCGGCGGACGATTCGTCGAGATGGGCAAAGCAGACATCCGCGACCCCGCGGAGGTGACCGCGCGGCATCCGGGCGTTCAATATCGAGCGTTCGACCTCGTCGAGGACGTCCCTCCGCAATTGTTGAGCGAGATGCTCGGCGAACTGGTGAAGCTGGCCGAGACGGGTGAACTGCGTCCGCTTCCGTTACGTTCGTGGGACATTAGACAGGCATCGGACGCCTATCGGTTCCTGAGCCGTGCCCGCCACGTTGGCAAGCTGGTGCTCACTGTGCCCACCCCGTTCGACCCCGCGGGCACGGTGCTGATCACCGGTGGCACAGGCGTCCTCGGGATGATGCTTGCCCGGCATTTGGTGACTCGTCACGGTGCACGAAATCTGTTGCTGGTCAGCCGAAGAGCCCACGCGGCCGAGGGTGTCGCCGCGATCGAAGCGGAGCTCACCGACCTGGGTGCGTCCGTGCGCATCGAATCGTGTGACGCGGCGGACCGGAAGTCGTTGCAAGCAACCTTGGCCGCGATACCAATCGAGCATCGGTTGACCGCCGTCATCCACGCTGCCGGAGTGCTCGACGACGCGGTGTTCGCGGCCCAGACCCGACATCACCTGGACGCGGTGCTGCGTCCGAAAGTCGATGCGGCCTGGAACCTGCACGAACTCACCGCTTCTGCGGACCTGTCTGCGTTCGTGATGTTTTCGTCGGCAGCCGGCGTTGTCGGCTCCCCGGGTCAGGCTAACTACGCTGCTGCCAATGCATTTCTCGACGGGCTCGCACAGCACCGCCGACAGCAGGGGCTGCCGGGCGTTTCGATGGCGTGGGGATGGTGGGCGCGAGCGACCGGGATGACGGGCCATCTCGACGAACGCGATCGCGATCGCATGAGCCGTAGTGGGTTTGTCCCGATGTCGTCGGCGGAAGGCCTCGCGCTTTTCGATGCGGCGCTTCGGCAACCGCGCTCGTTCGTCGTCCCGGCACGGTTCAATCTCGCCACCATCCGTTCGTCTTCGGCGGTCGGAGGCCTGCCACCGATATTCCGTGGGCTCGTCCGTCCGACACGCCGCACAGCCGAGCCTGCGGCCGCAATCGGGGCCTCTTCCGATCTTCGACGTCGGCTCGCGGCGATGAGCACGTCCGAACGGGAACACGAACTGCTCGGCATTGTTCGCTCGAACGCGGCCGCGGTGCTCGGGCATGACAGCGGCGACGCGGTGGCCGCGGACCAGGAGTTTAAGGAGCTCGGTTTTGATTCGCTGGGTGCGGTCGAGTTTCGGAATCGGTTGAAATCAGCGACCGGTTTGAAGCTGCCCACCAACGCCGTCTTCGACCATCCAACATCGATAGCGTTGGCCCGGTATCTGGCCCGGACGCTCGAAGTCGACGGGGAGCCCAGTTCTGGGGGCGACGAAACCGGCCGGGTCGAACAGGAATACCGGCCCTTAACGGGCTGTCAACGCGACATCGTCGCGGTCGGCGCCCGTTATTCGGATCTCCCAATCGCACAGGTGGTCACCCACGCGCGCCTGGATGGCACGGTGAACCTGGAGCGGATGCGGGAGTGCGTGCGGCGAACATATCTGCGGAATGACGCGCTGCGTTTGCGTTTTGAATTTCGCGACGGCGAGTTCGTGCAGCACCTCGGGACTGAGTTGCCCGAGCTCGAGTTTGTCGATTTCACGAATGACGCCGATCCGGCGGCAGCATGCGGGCGCTGGATCGACGAGGCAAGTGGGCGCGTGCTTCCGCTCCAGGGCCCGCTGACACGCGCCGCGATCCTGGTTGATCGGTCTGATTCGTTTCTGGTGTATGCGTGTTTCCATCACGCCGTGGCCGACGCATGGGGCATCAATGTCGCGCTGAGCCAGCTGTTGAATGAGTACTTATCGGAGGCCGACACCAGCAGCGACAACGATTTCGAAATGCCAAGATATCTGGACTTCGTTGCGGCAGAGCGCGAATACCGCGCTTCGGCTGACTGGGCGGCCGATCGTGACTACTTCGTTGAGAAGTACCGCGAGGTCGAGCCAGCATTGTTTGCCCGCCGCGGGTCATTGCGCAGCCGGCGTCGGCGACGTCACACCTTGCGAATGAATCCTGAAGCTGTTAAACGTCTGCGAGACACCGATCGCTCGATCTTCGCGTTCACCGCGGCCGCTATCGGCGAGTACCTGCGCCGGATACACCGCGGCGGGGACATCATCATTGGGGTCCCGTTCCTCAACCGATCATCCGAAGCCGAACTCCGCACGGTCGGCTGCATGGCGAACATACTGCCGCTGCGAATTCCCGCTGATGGCGAGTTGTCGACGGCCGAACTCGCCGACCGAATCAGCAAGGAAGTGTGGGAGGCGCAGGCGCGACAGCGTTTTGCCTATGGAGACATCGCCACAGCTTTGCAGAACGGCGCTGAGATGACGTTGTTCGACGTCACTTACTCATACTTCACGATTCCCGACACCGAACACGCGGAGTGGATCTGGAAGGACGCCAGCTTGCTCGCGTCAGGGTATTCACTCGATGTGGTCAACATCGTCGTTCGCGACCACGAGCGGGACGGATCGCTCGAGGTGGATCTGTTCTACGCCGACGACGTCTTCGACGCGAACTATCGGTTCGCGGACGCGCTACGTCATGTATTGACGTTGATCAAGGGCGCATTGGATGCGCCCGAGATGTCACTCGGTGACATCGACATGCTGTCGGCCGCGGATCACACCGAGCTGGATGCGTTCGCCCTAGGGGGAACCGACTGATGCTTGATGTCGATATCGCGCAGAACATCCGGATCGACCGTGTGGCCGCCGACGCGCCCGGCGAGCGGCCTGCGGTGTTGTCGGAGGACGGAACGCTCTGCTACGCAGAGTTCGACAGCGCCGTGAATCACATCGCCGAAGTGTTGCGCGCCAAGGGGGTCGAGCGTGACGAGTGTGTCGGGGTGATCGTGCCGCGCTCGCCTCAAATGGTCGTTGCGATACACGGGATATTGCGCGCAGGCGCCGCCTACGTGCCGATCGATCCGGGGTATCCGGAGGCACGTGTTCACACGATCATCGAAGACAGCGGCGCCCGGATCATCGTGGCCGGAACCGAATTCGCCGAAATTGCGGATGACCTCGGTGTCGATCGGGTCGAGCCGAGCATAGCCGCGGCGGATCCGGTCGAGCCACTCGCCTCACCCGAGGACCTGGCTTACGTCATCTACACGTCGGGATCGACCGGCCGGCCCAAGGGCGTAATGGTCGAGCACCGGTCGGTGGTCAACCGGCTGCACTGGATGCAACGCCGGTATCCAATCGGCTCGGATGACGTGATCCTGCAGAAGACTTCGGTGACGTTCGACGTCTCGGTGTGGGAATTGCTGTGGTGGGCTATGACCGGCGCGAGTGTGGCGCTGCTCGAGCCGGGCGGCGAGCGCGATCCGCGCAAGATCATCGCCGCGGTCGGGCGGCACCGGGTGACGGTCATGCATTTCGTGCCGACGATGCTCTGCGCATTTTTGGATGAACTTGAGGACCAACCCGATTCGGTGGACCGACTCAAGTCGTTGCACACCGTGTTCTGCAGTGGGGAGGCACTCACGCCGGCACTGGTCGAGCGGTTCAACCGAGTATTCGCGACCACCGCCGTCCCGCGGCTGGTTAATCTCTACGGGCCCACCGAGGCGACGGTGGACGTGAGCTACTTCGATTGTCCCCAGGCCGGGCCCGTCGATGGGGTCCCGATCGGAAAACCGATCGACAATACCAGACTGCTGGTGCTCGATGAGCGCGGAAACCGTTGTCCGGTAGGCGTGCCCGGCGAACTGAACATCGCCGGGGTTGGGCTGGCCCGCGGCTACCGGGGGCGTGATGATCTGACCGCGGCCGTCTTCGTCGCCGACGAGCGCGTACCGGGTGGTCGGCGTTACCGGACGGGAGACCTCGCCCGCTGGCGAGCGGACGGCAACCTGGAGTTTCTGGGACGCGCCGATGACGAAGTCAAGGTCCGCGGTAACCGGGTGAGCCCCGGCGAGGTCCAGGCCGTCGCGGAGTCGTGCCCGGGTGTGCGATCGGCGGTAGTGATAGCCGAGCCGTCGGAAATTCACGGGAACCACCTGATCGGTTATTTCATCGGAGAATCCGTCTCGCCCGAACGCCTCAGGGAGCACCTGGCTCAGCTCCTGCCCGCCTATATGATCCCCACCAGCTTCGTGCAGTTGAACGCGTTCCCGCTTACCACGAGTGGCAAGGTGGATCGTCGGGCGTTACCCCGGCCCGGTGCCCCCGATCGATCGGCCACCGCCCCGCGCACTCCGGCCGAGGCGGTGCTGGCCGATGTCTTCGCCTCGGTGCTCAAAGTTGAAACCGTTGGGATTTACGACAATTTCTTCAGCGTCGGCGGCGACTCGATCCTGGCGCTCGCGGTGCGCAGCGAGGCCGAGAAGCGAGGCATCGCTTTCGATGTCGACGAGCTGTTCGTCCGGCCGACAGTCGCCGAACTGGCGGAGACGAGTTCGCGGCCGGCGTCGGAGCCACCGGGTGTCACGGACGCGTTCGCGACGCTTGCACCGAGCGACCGCGCGGCGCTATGCGACGCCGAGGACGCGTTCCCAGCGACCGTGCTGCAACTCGGCATGCTGTTCCACAGCATCGAGCGCGCCGAATCGACGATGTATAAAGACGTCTTCCGCTACCGCCTGGCGATGCCGTGGCGCGAACGAGAGTTCACCGACGCGTTCGATCGACTGGTCGCCCGACATCCCGCGCTGCGGTCCTCGTTCGACCTGAGCCAATATTCAGTGCCGTTGCAGGTGGTCTGGCCACGGGTACCGCGAGCATTCGACGCCGTGACCGGGGCCGACGATCTCCTTGTCTGGGATTACCTGACGGCCCGCCACGCACACACCTACGACCTGGACCGCGCTCCGCTGTACGGCCTGCGCGCGTTCGTTCGGGACGACGGGGTGGATCTGGTCTTCGCGTTCCATCACGCGATTCTGGATGGTTGGAGCGTGGCGAACCTGATACGCGAGTTGTTGCAGGACTATCTATTCCGCCTCGGTCTCGACGTGCCGGCAGTCGACGCCGAGGTGCGTTCGGCGACCATTCTCGCCGAGCATGCTCGGCTGGAGAGGGCGGCGCTCGACGACCCCGTAGCGCAAGAGTTCTGGCGTAGCGTCCTGGCCGGATCGCACCTGACGTCCCTGGGATCCTGCGTCGTCCATGAAGCACGCGCGCCTGTCGATTCGGTAGCGGCGGTGCCGATCCCGCAGTGGCTGCAGGATGCCGTTGGGCAATTCGCGAAGTCTCGTGGGCTGCCGATGAAATCACTGCTGCTAGCCGCGCATTGCGTTACCCTGCAACGACTCTCGGGCGAGGAGGACGTCACGACCGGGTTGGTCACCCACGGGCGCCCCGGTCGAGCCGGCGCCGAAGAGGCCGCGGGGCTGTTTCTCAACATGATTCCGATCCGAGTCGACCACACACCGGCGACCTGGCTCGGCACCGTCGAACAGGTGGACCGATTCGAGCGCGCGAGCCACCGCTATCGGCGTTACCCGTTGCAGGCCATGCAATCCGACGCGGGCCGCCCCTTGTTGAACACCGCGTTCAATTACGTTAACTACCATCCCTTCGCCGAGCTGTTCGATATCGCCGCGATCGAACTGCTCGACTTTGAAGCGCACGAGCAAACCAACTTCGCGCTGCTCGCAACCGTCGCTGTCGACCCGCGTACCCGGGGGCTGTTCCTGTTCGTCAACGGCGATCCGCACGCTGTCACGGCCGCGCAGACGAACGAATACGCAAACACCTTCGTTCGTGCGCTGGTGGCAATCGTGCGCTCACCCGAGGAGTTCATTGATCTCGGGACCGACGATGTGCCCGCTCGTGACGTCACTCAACTCGGGTCAGAATCGGCAGCGATCAATCCCGACGTCGGCATGCCCCCGGCCGCGGATCGGCCGGCGGCCGCCGGGCATACTGCTGCTGAGTCGGTGCTGGTCGACGTGTTCGCCTCGGTGCTCGGCCTGGACTCCGTCGGAGTGCACGACAATTTCTTCACCGTCGGCGGAGACTCCATCCTTGCCCTCGTCGTGCGCAGCAAGGCTGAGAAGCGGGGCATCGCTTTCGATCTCGACGATCTGTACGCGCGGCCCACGATCGCCGAACTGGCCGAGGCGAGTCCGCGGCCGGCGGCGAAGCCGCAAGGTGTCACGGATGCGTTCGGGTTGCTTCCGCTCATCGACCGCGCAGCGCTGTGCGACGCCGAGGATGCGTTCCCAGCGACCGTGCTGCAGCTCGGCATGCTGTTCCACAGCATCGAGCGTGCCGAATCGACGATGTATAAGGACGTCTTCCGCTATCGCCTGGCGATGCCGTGGCGCGAACGAGAGTTCACCGCCGCGTTCGATCGCCTGGTGGCACGACATCCCGCGCTGCGTTCCTCGTTCGAACTCAACCAGCATTCCACGCCAGTGCAGGTTGTCCGGCCGGGGGTACCCCGAGCATTCGACATCGTGACCGGAGCCCGTGACGCGGATGTCGAAGGGTATATCGCTTCCCGGCACACGCATCGGTACGACTTCAACAGCGCTCCGCTATACGGCCTGCGCGCGTTCGTTCGGGATGAGGGTGTGGATCTGGTCTTCGCGTTCCATCACGCGATTCTGGACGGTTGGAGTGTGGCGAACCTGATACGCGAGTTGTTGCAGGACTACCTCTTCCGCCTCGGGCTGGATGTGCCGGCAGTCGACGCCGGGGTGCATTCGGCGACCATTCTCGCCGAGCATGCTCGGCTGGAGCGGGCGGCGCTCGAAGATCCTGCTGCGCAGGAGTTCTGGCGTAGCGTGATGAAGGGATCGCGCGCGACGGCGCTGGGATCCTACGTCGCCCATCAACCGCCGGCGACCGCCGATCCGATCGCGACAATCCTGATTCCGCCGTGGCTGCAGGACGCCGCTGGACGATTCGCAAAGTCTCATGGGCTGCCGGTGAAATCGCTGTTGCTGGCCGCACATTGCGTTACCCTGCAGCGACTTTCGGGAGAGGCGGACGTTACGACCGGGCTGGTCACCCACGGGCGCCCCGATCGTGATGGTGCCGAAGTGGCGGCCGGGTTGTTTCTCAACACGATCCCGGTCCGGCTCGACGACACACCGGCGACCTGGGTCGACGCCGTCGAACGCGTGGCCCGATTCGAGCGCGCGAGCCATCGTTATCGGCGTTATCCGTTGCAGGCCATGCAGTCCGATGCGGGCCGTCCCTTGTTCAATGTGGTGTTCAATTTCATCAACTATCATCTGTTCGGCGACCCGACGAGTGCCGGCGGGATCGAACTGCTGGCCTTCGAAATGCAGGAACAAACAAACTTCGCGACGTGGGTGACCGCCGCGATGGATCCGCGGACCGGCCGGCTGTCCCTCCGCGTGACCGGAGATCCGGCGGTGCTGACCGCTATTCAGGCACGCGAATATGGTAGATCCCTCGTCCGCGTGCTGGCGGCAATCGTGCGGTCACCCGAGCAGGCCATGGATTCTGTTGCCGATGAACTGGCGGCTCGCGACGTCGCACAGCTCGTGTCCGAACAGGCGGCAGCGACCCCGGACGCGACCGCACTTGTGACTGACACTGCCAGCTGGACATACGCCGAATTGGACCGCGGCGCAGAACGAATCGCGGCCGGGTTGTTGGCCGCGGGCATGCCACCAGGAGCTCGGGTGGGCGTGATGCTGGAACGGTCGCCGGAGCTGATCGCGACCGTGCTCGGCGTTCTGAAGGCCGGGGCGGCGGTTGTCCCGATGGACGTGAGTTACCCCCGCGCTCGCATCGAGTTGATGATCGAGCGTGCCCGGCCGTTCCGCGTTATGTCTGACATCGCGGAAGTCCGGGCACTGATGGAAGTACCTGCGACGATGACGTTGCCCGTAATCGACCCGGAAAGTGCGGCCTACGTGTTGTTCACATCCGGTTCGACGGGCGAACCAAAGGGCGTCACGATGCCGCACCGGGCCCTGCACAACCTCATTGCTTGGCAGAACCGCCGCCCGTCGAGTGGCGCTGTCGGATCCACACTGCAGTTCTTCCCGCTGTCGTTCGACGTCTCGTTTCAGGAAGTGTTTTCCACGCTATGCGGTGGCGGCACGTTGCGGTTGGTCAGCGACAAGCAGCGCAGAGATCTGAGGGCCCTGGTACGTCTCGTCGCGGATGAGGGGATCGAACGTGTATTTCTGACCTGCGTCGCGTTGCAGGCGTTCGCGGACGCGGCGCTCGTCACCCGAACACGGTTGGAGTCGCTGCGCGTAGTGATCAACGTGGGCGAACAGCTCAGAGTGACACCGGAGATCCGCGAGCTGTGCACGGCGAATCCCGGCCTGGTGTTGGAGAACCACTACGGACCGACTGAGACGCACGAGGTGGCCAGCTACACGATGAGCGGTGCACCGGAAGACTTTCCCACGTTGCCACCCATCGGCACCGCGATAGACGGCGCAACGATCCGTCTGCTCGACGCCAACCTGCGTCCGGTCCCGCACGGAACAAGAGGCGAGATTTATGTCGGGGGCCGCTGCCTCGCAATCGGTTACGAGGCACGGCCCGACCTCACCGCGGAGCGATTCGTCACCGTCGGCGGGGTCGGTGAGAGCCGCGAGAGGATGTATCGCACCGGTGATCTGGGGGTCCAATTACCTTCCGGTGACCTTGTCTACCTCGGGCGAGCGGACGCCCAGGTTAAGGTCCGCGGCTTCCGTATCGAGTGCGCGGAAATCGAACTCGCCTTGATGAATCTCAACGACACGGCGATTCAAGCGGTAGCAGTAGTGGCACGAAACCTCGATTCGGTGGATTCCGTGCTGGTGGCCTACCTCGTCGGGGACAGTGAAGGGGCGGACCTCGCCGCGATCCGAGCCCACCTGCGCGCGGTGCTGCCCGCATACATGATTCCGGCGCACTTCCAATGGCTCGACGAATTCCCGCTCACGCCGAGCGGCAAGCGCGACGACAAGGCCCTACGTGAGTTGCCGTTGGCCGCTGCCGTTGCGCCGTCGGCCGGCGCCACACCCTTTAGCCCGTACGAGCGAGCGGTCGCTGACATCATGGCGGAGTTCGCGGGTAGCGCAGGATTTGCCGCCGATACCAACTTCTTCGACGCGGGAGGCACATCGATCGGCGCGATGCGTGTGGTGATGGCGATCGCGCGGAGATGGGACGTCGAGATTCCGCTGGATGCGTTCGTCGCCGCGCCCACCGCCGCTCACATCGCCAGCCTGATCGCGGCCGGTGGCTCGGTGCGGGCGTTCGATCCCGTTGTTGCGCTGCGGACCTCGGGCGATCGCCCACCACTGTTCCTCGTCCACCCGATCGGTGGAAATGTGCTGTGCTATCTCAATCTCGTCAAGCACCTCCCGGTTGATCAACCGGTGTACGCGTTGCAGGCGGCCGGTGCCGAGCCCGGCGCGACGCCGCTGCACACGATGAGCGATCTGGCCGTGTCCTATATCGCGGCGATTCGTCGGGTGCGCCCGCACGGGCCATTCCACATCGGTGGATGGTCGTTCGGTGGCTACGTCGCTGTCGAGATAGCGCGGCAGCTGGCTGACGAGGAACTGGCGCGTCTGATCCTTCTCGATACGACCGCGCTCGGCGACGGGCCTCATCCCGTGGTGCCGGAAAGTGAACTGATCACTTGGTTTTTCGGAGAGCTGCTGTTGGAGGCGCACGGTATGGAGGCGGCACGGCTGACATTCGAGTTCAACGGAACGGGTCGCGACGCCTCGTTCGATTCGACCCTCCGCAACGCGATCGAGGCGGGAATCGTTCCCGCCGAGAGTTCGCCACAGTTGATTCGACGGCTCTACGAGATATTCCGCGCCAACTATGAGGCGACGCTGAACTATCGCCACGAGCCGTTGGATCGCGATATCACATTGCTGAGGTCAGCCGAAGATCTCCCGGCGGAGTTGGCGGGCCCGCACCGCTTGGTGGGGAGCATGTTCGCCAGTCCCACCAACGGTTGGGAGATACTGACGCCGCGCAGCCTGAGGGTGATCGAGGTTGCGGGTGACCACTTGTCGATGATGTCGGAGCCACACGTTGCGGACGTCGCGGCCAAACTGTCTACCGAACTCGCTGCGGTCGCGCTCGTTGGCGAGGGTCGGCGATGAACGCGCCGACGGTCGCGGTGGTCGGTGCGGGAATCGGCGGTCTGACTGCCGCCGTCGCCCTGCGGGCCAAGGGGATCGACGTCGAAATCTACGAGGCCGCACCCCGGCCGCGGATCACCGGCACGGCGCTGGGGCTCGCCAGCAACGCCACGAAAGTGCTGCGCGCGTTGGGGATCGACCTGCCGGCTGACGCCTGCTGTCGCACGCTTGAACACTTCGAGCTGCGCACCGCCCGCGGTGCGCTGATCCGGGGGCTGCCGGGCGCGGCCATCACCGCGCAGCTAGGCCATCCCTTTGTAAGCATCCATCGCAACGAGCTGATTAGTACGCTGCGCACCGCCGCCGGCGACACCCCCATCCACTATGGCGCCGAGGTGGTCGACGTTGGAATCGAACGATATGGGGCACGCGCCACACTCGTTGACGGTGCCGACGTGCGCGCCGGGGTCTTGATCGGCGCCGACGGCATAGGATCAGTCGTCCGGTCGACGGTCGCCGGTGATCAGCCGCCGAGCGAGTACGGGTATGTCTGTTGGCTTGCTACCGTGCGGTTTACGCACCACCGGATGGCGCCTGGCTATACCGGGCATTATTGGGGTAGGGGACAGCGGTTCGGGCTCATCGACATCGGCGCCGGGATGGCCTACTGGTGGGGAACGAAGAACATGCCCGCCGCCCTGGCACGCGACTGGGACGGAGACAAGGCGGACATCCTCTCCGCGTTCGACGGTTGGGCTCCCGAGGTGGTCGAGGCGATTGAGCGGACACCGGCGGAAGCCATCGTCAGTGTGCCCGGTCAAGATCGGCCCATCCTCAAGCAGTGGGGCATGGGCCCGATCACCCTGCTGGGCGATGCGGCGCATCCCATGCTCACCAGCAGATCGCAAGGCGCCAGCTCCGCCGTTGAGGACGGTTATGTGTTGGCGGAGGCGATTGGCCGCCTGCCCGATCCGGTCCAGGCCCTGCGTGCCTACGAGAACCGGCGCCGAGCCCGCGCCGGAATGTTAGTGCGAAGCTCACGGCGGCTTAACCGGGTAGAGCAGCTGCAGAATCCGGTCGCTTGTGCGGTGCGTAACCTCGGGATGCGTTGTGCGACCACGCGATCACTGATCCGCCACACCACCCGTCCGATGCGATTCGACCTGGGGTGGACGGCGTGATGCGGGGTTCGGTGACGGTGACGCCGGCGCGCTCGAAGTCGGTTCTTGTTACGGGCGCGTCGAGCGGGCTCGGTAAAGCCGCCGCTATCCACCTCGGCGAACTCGGTTATCGGGTGTTCGCGGGTGTGCGTACCGAGTCGAGCGCCGCTCAACTCTCCGGGGTGCCGCCGTCGGCGGGGCAGCTGATTCCGGTGCTGCTCGATGTCACCGACGCAGCGTCGATCGCGTACGCCGGCGAACTCGTTGAACAGGGTTGTAGCGGGACCGGACTGTGGGCCGCCGTGAACAATGCGGGGATCGCGATCAGCTCGCCGATGGAATGCGTTCCGGTCGACGTTTTGCGCGCTCAGCTAGAGACAAATGTCGTTGGCACAGTTGCTGTCACGCAGCGCGTGCTGCCCTTACTGCGCGCATCAGGTGGGAGGATTGTCAACGTCACTTCCGGCATCGTCAACATGGCCGCACCGTATTTAGGAGCATATGCGGCCGCACAGTGCGCCAAGGAGGGGTTAAGCGACGCGTTGCGACGCGAACTGCGCCCACTCGGGGTTAGCGTCTCGATCATCCAGCCCGGCGCGATCTCCACACCGATCTGGGACAAGATGCACCGATCCGCCAACGATATCTTTGCAGGGGCCCCCGCCGAGGTTGTCGAAACCTACCGCGAGCGATTCATCGAAATTCTCAACACAAGCACGGGTTTCGGGCAGACAGCCAAGACGACAGCCGCGGACTTCGCCGATGCCGTGGCCGCGGCGTTGGCCGCAAGGCGCCCGAAGGCCCGATATCGGGTCGGCGTCGATTCCTGGGGGAGCGCCCTGGCGCGCCGCGTGGTGTCGGATCGGATGATGGACGCCCTGATCACTACCGTTTACAAGGCCTCGGCGTGGGCTGTGCCCCCGCACCCATCTGCCCGCGAAATGACGCCATAGTGACCGGCCAGCGCGCGGAACGTCTCCGTCGGGGGGCGAAAAGACGTGTCCTCAGGGGGGGAGCGGTAATCGCTCGCGGGCAGTTGAACCGCAAGCCCGTGCGGCGTGAACTTTGCCCGGTACCGGAAGGTATTGACCTGCAACCGATTCCGGGTGACACGGGTCTGCCAATTATCGGTCACGCCCTGGCAGCGGCGACGCTGCCCGTCGAATTCCTGGAACGGCAGCTGCAAACTTACGGTGCGGTCTCGTGGATGCGTGGATTTGGGACGCCGTTCGTCCTCGCGCTGGGTCCGGAAGCCGCCCAGGAAGTGTTCGCCAACAATGACCACGTCTTCTCGCAGAAGGGTCAGGAATTCTTCTCGGGCCGCTTTTTCGGTCGGGGGCTGATGTTTTTGGACTTCGAAGAACACCACTTCCATCGTCGAATCATGCAGGAGGCGTTCACTCGCGAACGTCTGAACGGCTATCTGCAATCGATGGACACGATCTGTCGCACAGCCGCAGCGGGGCCGTCCGAGGGCGAATTGCTGGTTTACCCCTACCTCAAAAGCACCCTCCTCGACATTGCAACCGTCGCGTTCATGGGTGAGGAGCCGGGACCACAAAGCCGTCGGATGAACAAGGCCTTCAACGATTGTCTGCGCGCCGCTACTGCCGTGGTTCGGGTTCCCGTTCCTGGCTTGCGTTGGTCTGCAGGTTTGCGCAGTCGACGCGCGCTCGAGCAGTATTTCCACTCCAACATCGAAGCGCGGCGAACCTCAGGCGGCGACAACCTGTTCGCAGCACTTTGTCATGCGCGCGACATGGGCGGCCATCAGTTCGCCGACGACGACATCGTCGACCACATGATCTTTCTCATGTCAGCCGCGACCGATACGAGTGCGGCCGCCGCGACGGCGGCCCTGCATCAGCTGGCGCTGCACCCGGAGTGGCAGAACCGGGTACGCGCGGAATCGGCTGAGATCGAGGACGCTGGACTTGATCTGGACGCGCTCGATCGCATGCAGTCGCTAGGCATGGTCATCAACGAGTCGATGCGACTGTCCCCTCCGGTGCCTGTGGTCTGCCGGAAGACACTGGCGGATAGTGCGATTCAGGGGTACTTCGTGCCCACGGACACCATGGTGGTGGTCGCTCCGTTGATCAACCACTACTGGCCCGGTTTGTGGAGCGACCCGCACACCTTCGACCCCGAGCGGTTCAGCGGCGCGCGGCGCGAGGACAGATCTCACCGTCTTGCCTTCATGCCGTTCGGCGCGGGCGCGCACAAGTGCATCGGTATGCACTTCGCGACAATCGTGGTCAAGGTCCTGCTGCATCATTTGCTGCGTGACCATCGCATCGAGATGCGGTCCGGCTACAGGCTGGAATGGGACATGACCGCGTTGCCGGCTCCGATCGACGACTTCCCGGTGCTGATCCGCCGCACCAACGATTCGTACACGGACGTGACAGCAGCAACGTGAATTGGAGGTTTTCCCATGGACTTTACTTATTTCTTCTCATTCAACCGGTTGGTCTCGAGGCATTTTTACCGCATCCAGACCCGGTTGTTCGCTTCAGATGACGTGGTATTCCTCAACATTGGTTACGAGGAAGATCCGCCGATGGCACTGCCGCTCGCAGAGTGCGACGAGCCCAACCGGTTCTACATCCAGCTCTATCATCGGATGGTGACCCAGGCCGATATTACGGAAAAGCAAGTGCTGGAGGTCGGTTGCGGCCACGGCGGCGGAGCCTCTTACCTCACGCGAACCCTGCATCCGGCCTCCTACACCGGGCTGGACCTGAACCGGGCCGCCATCACTTTTTGCCGGAAGAGGCACAACCTGCCTGGTCTGGACTTCGTGCACGGTAACGCAGAGAAGTTACCCTTCCCCGACCAATCTTTTGATGCGGTAATCAATCTCGAGTCCTCGGCTGCCTACCCTCACTTTTCCCGTTTCCTCGCCGAAGTGGCCCGCGTGCTGCGCCCGGGAGGCCATTTCCTCTACGCGGATCTTCGCCCCCGCGACGGCATAGCCGAGTGGGAGGCGGCGCTGGCCAACACCCCGATGCGGAGGCTCTCGCAGGAGGTCATCAACGCGCAGGTGCTACGGGGACTAGATAAGAACAGGCGCCGCACACTGGACCTGGTCAACCGCTTGCCGTCCGGCCTGCGGCGCATCGGCCGCGAGTACTCCGGCACGGAGGGCACGGCGTTCTACCGTGCGATCCAACGCGAAAAGTATCTGTACCGGATGTATTGCTTGACGAAAGATTCAGACGGCGTTCCGTGCCCGGGGAGTGACGTCCAACGGAGTGGTGTGCGCGGTGTGGAATCGGAGGGCGTGCCCTAGCGCGACAGAAACCGGTCATCTCGCTGACGGCGAGAGGATACTTCGCCGTTCCCAGTCTGTTTGGGCGCGGTCAGAAGTTCCGCGTTCTCCGGTCGGACCTCGAGCACGCACTCCTTTCCCTTCTCGCCGGACGTGACGAAGCGACGCACCAGCGGGAGAAGTCGAATGTGGGCGAGCGCATTTAAGAACCCTCGTCGGCTCAGGATGTACTTCCGGTAGTCGCGGACTAGATACCATCGACATATCCGAGAGTCGGTACGCACTATCGCGCCGCCGTGGATCCTCAGGATTCCCGACTCGTTCGGCTCGCTCTCAACGCCGAACAAGATCGTGACCCGTGGGTTGGCCTTGACGTTCAGAGCTGCCAGTGTTCGGTCCGTCGTGCCGAGGTAAATTTTCCCGTTCCCACATACGAAGTAGAGCGGGTTCACGTGAGGTCGTCCGGAGCGAGAGACCGTCGCAACGCGCGCCACCATCGCGTGACGGAGGATGCCGACTATCGCCGGATCGTCAGGATTCATCATCCACTTCCCTCAAGCGCGCGTAGTCCCAAGCAACGCTTCGCGTCGGCTGGACTTCGAAGCAGAAGAAGTCGTCCGTCAGGCCCTGCACCACACCCGGCGGGCGGACATGTCCGCGCAGGTAAATCGCCCGCAGGTCAAAGAACTGGACACCATCATCGATGAGCAGCACCACTTCCTGTTGGGCAGTGGGACGATTCGCGGCGCCCGAGGGCATGCAGACCAAGTAGCGATCTTCCTCGCAGAGAACGGTGACTGGTTCAACTCGTGGGCCCTCTTCGCCGGCGAAAGCCACGCACGCGCGCGGCACGCGCTCCAAGAGATCGTGGACCTCCGTGAGATCGACGTTCAGCGTAATTCGCCTCACCTAGACACCTTCAAAGGTCATCCTCGTTGCGACCGAGTGCTCGCTGCATCATCATCATCTCCTTCGATGACGGCCGACGATTTCTCACCGATAGCTATCTCCGAAAGGAATCCTCGCTGGCCTGAGGCGCGACCAGCGCGGTAGTGCGCCACTGCAATCCCGGCCGTCCTCGGCTCGGACTACTTAAGCGGGAATGCAGTGGCCCACTACTGCGCCTCCTCATCTCACCGCGAGTGACGATCAATCGGCCACAACGCCAAGGGAAGAGGCGCGAAGTGTCCGAATTAGCTGAGTCTGAGCGTGTCCTCCGCGAGGTGGGGCGTCCCGACGATTCCATGACGCCGGTACTGCAGCTCAAGGGCGTCGGCAAGACGTACCGCAGGGGCGACGAGCAGGTGCATGTGCTTGTCGACTTCGACTTCACTTTGAACGCAGGCGAATTCGTGGTCGTGACCGGACCATCGGGAGCGGGCAAATCGACCCTCCTGCATGTTGCGGGTGGTCTGGACGCACCGGACAACGGCACGGTCGCCGTCGCCGGCCAGGACATCTGGGCGCAGAGCACCGGCAGGCGCGCCGCGTTCCGACGGCGCAACCTCGGATTCGTCTTCCAGTTCTTCAACTTGGTGCCGATGCTGACCGCGGTGGAGAACGTGTCGCTGCCACTAGTGCTGGACGGTGTGCCGAGCCGATCAGCAGACGCCCGCGCCGAGGCGCTACTGCAACGGGTCGGGCTAGGCGACCGCGCGCGGCACCGGCCGGCCGAACTCTCGGGCGGGCAAATGCAAAGGGTGGCGGTGGCGCGCGCGCTGGTGGCCCGGCCATCCATCATTCTCGCCGACGAGCCAACCGGAAACCTGGACAGCCATTCTTCGACCGAGGTCTTGGATCTCCTGCGCTCGCTGTCGGACGAAGAAGGCGCGGCGGTCGTCCTGGTGACACACGACCAGGCGGCGGCCCGCTACGGCACCCGCGAGCTGCATCTGGTCGACGGGCACGCATACGGCGCCGATACCGCCGCGCCCGTCGCGGAGCGATGATGAAATCGCTGCGCCCCGGATGGACGTCATTCCGGCGCATCCACCTCGCCGCATTGATCGCCGACTGGCGGCGGACGCTGCTCAGCGCCATCGGCGTCGCGCTCGGAGTCACGGTGGTCCTCGGAGTCCTGATACTCAAATCCGAGCTCGCGCGCCCGTTCGACTCATTCGGCCCGTCGCTCACCCATGCCGCCGGCAGAGGGGTGGTCGAGGTGACCCCGAACGTCAGCGGCCGGTTGCCGATCGCGACAGTCAACCGGCTGCGCGCCGAGGTGGCAGGGGCGGAGGCGGTCATCCCGGTCGTTGCCGGCTTGGCGCCGGTGGACATTGCGGGCGGCGGTAGCCAGGGGTTCTTTCTGCTCGGCGGGTCGTGCCAGATCGAGCTGCTGGTCGGCTCGTTCAACTGCGAGCAGCGCGCCCGCGACGTCAAACCCGCAGACGGTCCCGGTGTGCCGCTGGAGGTGCCCACGGCGATTGCCCAGCGGCATGGCCTACAGCTCGGCGAGGAGCTGCGCATCCCCGGCCTGCCGCCAGGATCGGCGCATTTGGGTTGGACGTTCCCGGAGTTCGACCGCGTCGAGGGCATCAACGGCGGCTACGTGTTGCTGGCCCCGTCCATGGATATCGCCGCGAGCATGCTCGGCTCACCCGGCTACGCAACAGCCGCGTTCGTGCTGCCGAGAGGAGGTGCTGACATCACGGCCGATATCGACCGCGTCGCCGCCGGTATTGCTACGGCGGGCACGCCCCGGCCTCATCAACCCGCCATGTTCGAAAACGCAACACAGAGTTTCAACCTGACTGTTCTGGCCGGCATCCTGATCGGGTTCCTCGTCGCCGTCAACACCATCCTGTTGGCCATCGAGGACCGGCGAGCGGTGATGGGGACCATCGGCGCGATCGGCGCACGGCCGGTCGGCTTGTTCGGTGGCATGCTCGGCGAGGGCGCCGTGGTGGGTGTGCTCGGAGGACTGTTGGGGGTGCCGACGGGTTTCCTGCTCGGAACGTATCTGGTGGACCGGTTCGGGCACTCGATGCTGGAGGGCTCGGGCGGCACGATCGCAGCGCACTTCACCCCGAGTCTGATTGTGATCGGAGCGGCCGCGGGGATCGTCTGCGGAGTTCTCGCGATGACCGGGCCGGCCGTCCGGTTGGTGCGCGAGGGACCGTTAGCGTCGATGGCCAGCGTCGGTGGGATACAGCGCGCCAGGACAATCCCGATGTGGCCGTTGTTCGCCGGAGCGGGCGCGCTGGTGGCCTCCGTCGTCGTGCTGAAGATCTTCGAGCGCGGGTCACTGCCGCTGAACGTGGGCATCTACGGCATGACAGTGGGGTTATGCGGCGTTGTGTTGGTGACGGCGTGGCTGGCCCCGCGCGGCGCGGGGCTGGCGATCAGGCTGCTGACGATCGCGCATCCGGCCGTCGGGCGTTTGCTGGGAGCCGACGTGCGGCGCTATTCCGTGTTGTTCGCACTCTCCGCCGCGCTACTGGCGCAGGGCGCCAGCTCGGCCATCAGCTCACACGGCATGCAGCTGCTCAGCACCAGGCAGATCGCGGACGAGCAGGCCGACCACCTGCCCGGCTCCTTGTTGATCGCCGCGCAGTCGGTGCTCGATCAGCGGGATAGCCAGATCGCCGATACCACATTCGACCTGGTGACCCGAGCCGCCGACGGGCGCAGCGTGACGTCGCGCTGGCGATCGACGATCGGGTCGGGGACGCTGTCGCGGTTGGTCGTCGGCGTCACGCCGGGAGACTGGTACAGCACGGCGCTGTATCAGCCGACCGATTCCCGTGACAAGTTCTGGCCGGGCCTGCGGGATGGCGAGGTCGGCCTGAGCGAGATTGCGGCCAGCCGGCTCGGCGTCGCGCAGGGCGGCACCGTCGAACTGCCGACCGTTGCAGGGCCGAAGCGATACCGGGTCGCTGGAGTCTTTCATCCACGGATGGTGAACGACGCCGCCGTGGGCGACATAGTGCTGGTCTCAGACAGATTGGCGCGTGCGGATTGGGCCGCCGTGCGCGACCAGATCGCGGTGGCCTACCCGTCCGCCGCCGTCGCGACCGCCCACCGCAGCGATTTCGTCAACCTCGGCGCCGGATTGCGGGTGTACGACAACCAGCAGTGGCGCTCGGAGGCCGCCAACGGGATCACCCGATTCCTAAGGCCGTTCACGATCTCGGGCTACGTCGTGATGGCAGCCGCCGGCTTGAGCCTGCTGAACGTGTTCGTGCTCGGACTTGTACAGCGCAAGCGTGAGCGGGCCGCATTGCGGGCGATCGGGATGACCTCGGGGCAGGAACAGGCGGTGATCATCGCTAACGCGGGCCTGCTCGGCGTGCTGGTCGGGGGCGTTGCGGTGCTTGGGGGCGTGGGCCTCACGTATCTCTGGTCGCTGGGCTCACCGGTGTTCTACGGCATCAAAATCGAATGGGGTGTATCGCCTGTGCCGCTCGGAACCGGTGTGGCGGCCGTCTTCGTGCTCGTCCTCATCGCCGCCATGTACCCGCTGCTACATGCGCGGCGGCTAGAGGCGGTCGAGGTGCTGCGAACCAGTTGACAGTTGGCCGTGGACCTCATGGTGCAGTCGCGGAATGTCGTCGTTCGCGTGCCGGAAGCGGTGTAGGTGTTCCCGAATCGCGGGGCTCGACATGGCCTCGAAGTCGTTACGCGGCAATGTCATTTGAAAGAGCAGTCCGCCATCGGACCCTTCCACCAGGACGCCGACTCCGGCAAAGGGAATGTTCATCACCGGCGCGCAGAAGACCGTGAAGGCGCCTTCGAACTGGATCCGATAAACGCCGAATCCGGTCCAGTTCGTGATAAGCGGGTTCCACTGGACCGGATTGAAGCTGGCCGCTACACAGCGGGCGCCCCGCCATGTACCGGCTGCGTCCAGAAACTTCTGGTTGATGCGCATGTCGCAGTGCTCGCCGGCAAAGGTATCCACGTGATGGCGGATGCGTTCGGCAATCGAACGTGCACCCTCTCCGCGTCGTAGGTCGACGTTTAACGCTGTGACGATATTTCCGACCAGCATCGGATCCAGGCCACACTGATTCCGCACATTCACGGCGATCGCGAGCGTGCGACGATCCACGGCGGGATCCGCGCTCATGAGCGCCTCGGAAACATGCGCGCACACAACGTCGTTCGCAGACAATCGCATCCGGCTTCCGTAATACTCGCGCATGCGGGCGATTTCGTCTTCCCCGTAATACAGACTCAGAGTCCGCTGCTTTCGCGCATCCCTTGCCATGTAGAGCGCGCTTCGTGCAATCTCTGCGAGCGAAAGGCAACGTACCCCGGGCTCCCGAGCGCCATCGGCAGGGAGATGTGCGTCGAGGTAGGCAGCGCGGTCTTCCACGATCAACGGGTCAGCCAGTGGCTTGTCGGCCGCGGCGGCGGCCCACGCATTCATGAAATGCATAGCCGTTTGCATGTCACCGATCGCGTGATGCCATGAGAAACCGATGGCGGTCGCGTTGTCCGCAAGATGCGTGACACGTACCTTGCACAGCGGGCCGAATCCCCAACGCGCCGTGGCGCCGTTCACGGGATCGATGAGCCAGCCTCCGCGGTCCTCCTGCACCGAATGGATCGCCTCACGGATTGTGCTTCCTGACGACACAGATGTGAAGGGCACACCCTGTCCCTTGCATCGGATTCGCATCTTGCCGCGGGCCAAGGCGATTCGCCCGGCGAACATCGGAAGGCTGGTGAGAGCGTGTGCGAATGCGCCGGCGAGCGCCTCCCTATCGAGACGTCGCTCAAAGAAGAAGACCAGGTGCACCGCCACGTTCGAGAGGGCGACGTCACCGACGTTGCAACGGATTTCGAACCGGTGTGGGTGCGACGGGCTGATCAGCTGGGTTGACATAGTGTGGCTACTTTCGGCGGCTGACGACTACGCGGCCGCCGAGTCTTGGGGCATAGGCGACTCCCCGGAAATGCGACTTCTCGTCGGCGGCGGCATCGGTGTGGATCCGGAAACTCTGCAGTACCGTCCGCAGCACGACGTCCATTTCGGCGATCGCGAAATCAGACCCGATGCAGCGGCGTGCTCCGCTTCCGAACGCCAGCCATGCGGGTGCCGGATGATTGGTGTCCAGAAAGCGGGTCGGGTCGAAACGCTCGGGATGAGGAAAGACTTCCGGATTCTCGTGCAGATCGGCAAGACTCACAAACACGTTGCGACTGTGCGGGATTCGCCACGCGCCCAGATCGAAGTGCGGTGCATTGACCCGTCTGCCGGGATAATCGATGATGGTGCGAATCCGCAGCAACTCCAATATCGTCGCGCGACGGAAGTCGCTTCCTCCCGCATCAACCTCTCCGGCCAGTTCGGCCAGCACGTCTGGGTGGCGCCGCAACCGTTCAAACGCCCAGGTAAGTGCGGATGCTGTGGTTTCGTGACCGGCGCCGATGAGGGTCACAAGTTCGTCGCAGATTTCCGCCCGCGACATCCCGCTTCCATCGGCATGCCTGCTGCGCAGCAACAGTGCCAGGATGTCGGTCCGCTCGCCGAGTGCCGGATCGGCCTCGGCCCTGTCGATCAGCGTCAATACGATGCGGTCGAAGTCCTCCCGGATCTTGTCCAGCTTGTTCCACGGGCTGTAGCGACGAGTCCGGAATTTCGGCGCCGGCATCAACTTCGCCAGGACCGATCCGCGTTTTGTGAAACGTGTGACGATCTCACGCAGTTCCTCTAGCTCGCCGCCGTCAGCGCCGAAGATGGTCCGCAAGATCACGTTCAAGGTGATCCTGTGCATCGGTTCGAGAATCCGGAACTCTTTATTTTCAGGCCAATTCGCGCTTTCACGCAGTGTCTCGTCGGCAATAATCGCCTCGTGATTCTTCAGACTCCGACCGTGGAGAGCCGGTGCGAGGAGCCGGCGCCGATCGTGATGACGACTGCCCTCAAGGGCAAATATCGACCCGGGGCCAAAAAAGCTGCTCAGATTCAGTTGATAATTGGTCAGTCGTTCCGCGTCCGCGGTGCACACCGACTTCACCAGAGCCGGGTCGGAAATGGCGACGCATTGGCCAAAGAATGGGACGTTGAACTCGAAGATGCGTCCATGCCGCTTGATCCAGTACCGCATCGCTCCGCGGCGAAATAGGGTTAATCCAGCGCCCTGAACGAGCTTGGGTAAGCGAACCCGCGGCGGGTTCAACCTGGTCGGCGTCGATGTTTCGTACGCGTCGGCCATGGCTGGACAGGTCATGCGGTCCCCTAAACTCCGATGTTTCTTGGAATCTCGTGCTCGGCGAGTGCTCGTATACCGAGCCAGGTGTCAAGGGAATCGTCGCTGGCGTGCCGTAGAAGGACGGCAGTACCGCACCACTGCAATCTCGCCCGGTCTGGGCGGGGGATTTCTCAGATGCGATCGATCATCGCGTTCGCCCAGTCGATGTGTCCTTCGAAGCCAAGCGATTCCGCCATCGCGCGATAGCGATTCACCAAGTCGCGGTGGGCAACGTCGTCGCCGCGGGCCCGGGCCAGCAGCGCGCGTAGCCGCAGCAGCGTGATCTCGATAATCGCCGAGCCGTGGTCCGGCAGGTTTGCCAGCCAGTCGGTCGCCTCTTGGGCTTCCGCCAAATCGCCCTCGGCGCCACGCTCCAGTAGCGCCTCCACCAGAATGCGGGTGCCGAAAACGTCATACCCGACCTGTCCCGCCTGGTGCAGCACGTCGAGGGCATTGCGCATCACCGGAATGGCAGCGTCACTTTCGCCGCGCCTGGCCCTCTCCTGTGCGGCCAACAACTCGGTGAGCGGCACCAGGTTCGGCATACGCTCTGGCTGCCACGCGCGGGCCTGCATCGTCAGCTCCAGCCCGCGGTGACGGTCGGTCGCTTCGTCCCGATACAGCAGCGCGACACCCAGCGTGTACTCGGCGAAGATGAGTGCGATATCGCTGCTGGCCCTTCGGGCGGTCTGCACCGCCTCCTCGAGTGCGCGCATCGCGGAGTCATCGGCCCGAAGCACGCCGTACGGTATTGCCCCGTAGGTCCAGGTGACGACAACGCCGAGGGTTGCCGGGTCGCTGTTTCGGGCCATCGCGACGGCGTCGTGGAGGTCCTGCCGCCACCCGGGACGGCCCAGCCACCACCGAGCGACGCAGCGAAATGCCAACCCGATCGCCAGCGGTGATCCCACGCCGAAGCCGGCGCCCTTGGCGGGGTCTCCGGCGGCCAGGTCGACGACAGTCTGTGACCACCGCAGGATCTCGCCGAACTCGCCGCTCTCGAACCAGTTGGAGAACGCTACGAACGCCAACCCTACGGTCAAGTTGGGATCGCCGATCGACTCGAGCAGCGCCATCTGTTCGGATGCCAGCCGCGACCCCTCGCGCGCGCGCCCGGCGAACATGAGCTCGGTGGCGGGCCCGCTCATGGCGATGGCCAGCGAGACCTTGTCCCCGGCCGCGCTGCACAACTCTCGGAGCTCCGTGAATCGGCCCCGGCTTTCGTGGATTGCTCGGGCTTGCCAGTCGGTCGCGCACAGCATGGTGCGGGGGGCGATGCGCATCGATAATTGGCCGGGGTCGTCGCCCGGTAGTGCGTCGGCGATTTGCCGTGCCCGCTCCCAGCTGACCCGGGCGGCGCCGATATCGCGGTCGGCTGACCGTGCGGCGGAGCGCATGTGCCAGCCATACGCCGCGTGCAGCTCGCCCGCGGCCTGCAGATGTTCAGCGATCAGTGCCGCGTTGTCCTCCACCGACTCCGGCTCAGACTCTTCGATCGCTGCTGCCAGGCGCCGGTGCCATTCGGCCCGATCGGATTTCAGCTGCGATTCGTAGGCCACCGCGCGGATCAGCGCGTGTCGGAAGGCGTACTCGGCGCTCGGGGTGAACCGCACCTGATCGATCAGCTCAGCACTGAGCAGCTCATCGAACACCGCATCTATCCCCAGCGCGGCGAGCAAATCCGTCCCGAAGCGTGCTCCGACCACCGCCGCCGCGTTCAACGTCCGCTTGGCCGGGGCCTGCAGCCGGTCGATGCGCGCCTCGATGGCTGCCTGCACCGTGGCCGGCACGCTCACCTCGGCGACATCCGTGCGACAGACGTAGTCGCCGCGCTCACCGGCCAGCACCCCGCGCTGCACTAACTCGCGCACCATCTCTTCGGCGAAAAACGGGTTGCCGGCGGCCCGCTCGGCGATGATCGCCGCCAGCTCGCCGACCGAGGGATCCGACCCCAGCAGCTCAACCAGGAGCGCCACAGTGTCCGAATCAGCCAGTGGGGCAAGCGCTATCGCCTGCGCGCCGGCCACCCGAGTCAGATCTCCTTTGTATTCGGGGCGAGACGTGATCAGCACCATCGACGGAGTGCGCGGAATGACTGTGAGGAACTCGGCCAGCATCGACTCACTCACCGCATCGATCCAGTGCGCATCCTCGATTACGTAGAGCGCCGGTTCGGTGCGCGCCAGTGACGCGGCGTTGATCATCGCGGTCAACCGGCGTCGCCGCGCGTCCGGGTCGATCTGGGGCAGCGGCACATCGGGGTCGGCGATGCCGAGCAGATCATCAAACAGCAGCAGATCCTGCGGGTCGGCATCGGGCACACGAGCTCGCACCCGCATCCTGGCGGCTTCGCGGTTGAGGTCCGCCACGCCGGTGCCCGCGCGCAGCAGCTGGGCCACGACGTGGAAGGGAATGTCGCCGGCATGTGACTCGCAGAAGGCCCAAAAGACGTCGACCCCGCGACTGGCCGCCAGCGCCGCGGCCTCCCGGGCCGCCCGGCTTTTGCCGATGCCCGGCGGTCCCACCACGTTCACCACACCACCGCGGCCACCGAACGCGCGCTCCACCATGGCATCGAGCGCCGCGATCTCCCAGCCCCGACCGACCAGGCCGACCTCGGCGCGACCGGACTGACCATCGCGCGGGCCGATCGCCACCAACCGGCGTACCGACACCGGTTCGTCGGCCCCCTTGATGCGCACCCACTCCGGTTCACCCAGTGTCACGGTGTGCTCGACCAGCCGCGCGGTCGACTCCGACAGCATCACCCCGCCGGGGGGCGCCACCGAC
>Ga0209113_1000034_pt1 | contig 31818 bp, 30 predicted proteins | sample TexAe_RefH0_O1_FD_187951 | JGI IMG/M metagenome (GOLD analysis project Ga0209113, IMG submission 187951) | Forest soil microbial communities from Davy Crockett National Forest, Groveton, Texas, USA - Texas A ecozone_RefH0_O1 (SPAdes) (version 2) | ecosystem: Environmental > Terrestrial > Soil >... | reverse complement strand
TGGTGAACTGCCTTGCCGGTGATCACCTTGGCCGCGATCACGGCGAGCCGCGCCATTCCGACGTAGGTCGCCGGGTTGAACATCGTCGGCCATTTCGTTCGGATCAAGTGATCGTTCAAAGGTCGGCGTGCATACCGGTCCTGCAGCCAGCGCAGCGCCATCGGCGCCGACAGCGGATGCAGCAACAGGTGTTCGTTGAACGCATCGCGGTGATAGGTGACGTCGGCTCCGCCCGCAGAGTAGGCGTCGGCCAACCGGTCGATGTCTTCGACGTCGATCAGATAGTCGTGCACGGCTTGCACGATCAGCACCGGCGGCGTGGGCACCTTGGCGCCCAGCCTGATGCTGTCGAAGACATGCTGTACCTCGGGCATGGTCAGGACTTCCTCGAGTGGCCGGTCGAGGTACACGCCGACGTCCTTCTTGACCATCCGGAGCACCGCGCCGACTGTGGTCATGCTCTCCAGCCGCTGCAGCAGGGCGCGGCCCTCATCGCTGGCGTGCTCCTGGATGACCCGGTCCAAGTCGGGGTAGACGTGCATCAGCGCGGCGATCACCATGGCCGGCAGGCCGGACAGATAGGTGCCGTTGAGCCGGCTGAAGGTGTGGCCGAGATCGCCGACCGGTGATCCGAGCACGGCGCCGACGATGTCCAGCTCGGGCGCGTAGTCGGCGCACAGCTCGGCGGCCCATGCCGTCGCCAGCCCGCCACCCGAGTAGCCCCACAGCGCCACCGGCGCCGACGAGGCCAGCCCGAGTCGCTCGGCATTCAGCGCCGCCCGAACCCCGTCGAGAATGAAGTAGCCCGGCTCGAAGGGCGCGCCCCACATTCCGGTGCGGCCCTCGTGATCGGGTATCGACACCGCCCAGCCTTCAGCCAGGGCGGCGGCGATCAGCAGATATTCCAGCTGAGCCAGCGAACCGATGGCCAGCGCGCGTCGCCGCAACGCGTAGGACGGAAAACAGCGGGACGACACGGCGTCGATCGCGCACTGGTACGACAACACCGGGCAGGGCCGGTCGGGCGAGACGTCGGCGGGCACGATCACCGTCGTTGCCGTCGCCTCCGGACGGCCGTTCATGTCGGTCGTCCGGTAGAGCAGTTGGGTGGCCATCGTCCGCTGCGGGATCAGGCCGAGAAATGCCAGCTCCACATCGCGCGAACGCAGCACCGTCCCGGGGGCGGCGTGCTGATAACCGGGCGGTGGCTCGTAGAACGGGTCCTTCGTCGGCAGCACCGGGCGGGCCTTGGCCTGCAACTCCTCATGGGGCGCCCGACCGATCCACTCGGCACCGGTTTCGACAGCGCTCGCAAGGTTGCCAATGTCCATCGGGGCATTGTTGCTTAAGAAGGCATTAAGAATCCAGTCGGCCCGCCGGCGAGTCGCCCACGTCACGCTGAGCCGGGCGGGCGTAGCGCGGCGAATTCGTCGGTGACACGTAACTGGGAGTCGGTGAAGCGGTACAACGCCGCCGGCCGACCACCGCTGCGGCCGGAGTGCGCGACGGTGCCGGTTGGGGTGATCACGCCGCGGCGGGCCAGCACGCGCTGCAGGTTGGTGGTATCCACCTGATGACCCAAGGTCGCGCTGTAGATGTCGCGCAGCGTCGACATGGCGAATTCGGTTGGAGCCAAGGCGAATCCGATATTGGTGTAGGACATCTTGGCGACCAGGCGGGTTCGCGCGTGAGCGACCATGGGGCCATGGTCGAACGCCATCGGCGGTAACGCGGTGACGGGATGCCAACGGGTGTCGGATGGCAGCTCCGGGATGGCGGGGGAGGGAACCAGGCCCAGGAACGTCGACGCGATTGTGCGGGTACCGGGCAGCCGGTCGGGCTCAGAGAACACCGCGAGCTGCTCCAGGTGCGCGACTTCCCGCAGATCAACCTTTTCGGCCAGCTGGCGGCGCACCGACGTCCCCATGTCCTCGTCGTGGCGCAGCTGGCCCCCGGGCAACGACCACGCACCACGTTCGGGATCCTGGGCGCGTTGCCAGAGCAGCACGCTGAGCTCGGGTTTCTGCGTCTTCGGGCCTGGTCCGAGCCCGCGAACCTGGAATACGACGGCGAGCACTTCGTGCGCAGTGCTACCATTGACCATGTTTTCGATTATAAGTCGAAAACCCTTGCCGGGAGGCGAAAGGATCGACTATGGCAGTCGTGAATTGCACCGACGTACGGTCAAACGGACTGGATACTGACGTGGCAAACGATCTGGCTGCGAGAATCACCAACTCCCCCAATGGTTTCGGTGGCGTCGAGGGTGACGAGCGATGGGCTGCCGAGATTCGTCGGCTGGCCGACCTGCGGAACGCCACGATCCTGGCGCACAACTATCAGCTGCCGGCCATTCAGGATGTCGCCGACCACGTGGGTGACTCGCTGGCGCTGTCCAGGGTCGCGGCCGAGGCGCCCGAAGACACCATCGTGTTCTGCGGCGTGCACTTCATGGCGGAGACCGCGAAGATTCTCAGCCCGAACAAGACCGTGCTCATCCCGGATCAGCGGGCCGGATGCTCGCTGGCCGACTCGATCACACCCGAAGACCTGCAGGCCTGGAAGGACGAACACCCAGGCGCGGTCGTCGTCTCCTACGTCAACACCACCGCCGCGGTGAAGGCGCTCACCGACATCTGCTGCACGTCATCCAACGCCGTCGACGTCGTGGAATCCATCGACGCCGACCGTGAGGTGCTGTTCTGTCCCGATCAGTTCCTCGGGGCGCACGTCCGTCGGATGACGGGCCGCGACAACGTCCACGTGTGGGCCGGCGAGTGCCATGTGCACGCCGGGATCAACGGTGACGAGCTCGCCGATCAGGCCCGCAAGCACCCCGATGCGGAGTTGTTCGTGCACCCGGAATGCGGTTGCGCGACCTCAGCGCTGTATCTGGCCGGCGAGGGCGCGTTTCCGGACGACCGGGTCAAGATCCTGTCGACCGGCGGCATGCTGGACGCGGCGCGTGCCACCCGGGCTCGCCAGGTCCTGGTCGCCACCGAGGTCGGGATGCTGTATCAGCTGCGCAACGCCGCGCCGGAGGTCGACTTCCGCGCGGTCAACGATCGTGCGTCGTGCAAGTACATGAAGATGATCACGCCCGCCGCGCTGCTGCGTTGCCTGGTCGAGGGCGCCGACGAAGTTCACGTCGACGCCCAGACCGCGCAGCGGGCGCGCCAAAGCGTGCAGCGGATGATCGCGATCGGCCAACCGGGCGGCGGCGAATGAGCATTCACCCGGCCTGGCAGGAGAGTGCCGACGTCGTTGTGATCGGCACCGGCGTCGGTGGTCTGGCCGCGGGTCTGGCCGCGCACCGCGCCGGCCGGCGGGTGGTCGTGCTCAGCAAGGCCGGCCGCAAGCCCGGTGCGACGGCGACTCATTACGCCCAGGGCGGGATTGCCGTGGTGCTGCCCGACACCGACGACTCAGTCGACGCGCACGTCTCCGACACCCTGGCGGCCGGCGCCGGGCTGTGCGATCCCGATGCGGTGACGTCAATCGTTGCTGACGGCTTCCGGGCTGTCACCGAATTGGTCAGCGACGGGGCGCAATTCGATCAGGCCGCGGTCGGCGGTTGGGCGCTCAGCCGCGAAGGCGGACACTCGCGGCGACGTATCGTGCACGCCGGCGGCGACGCCACCGGAGCCGAGGTGCAACGGGCTCTCGACCATGCGGCGACCACGCTGGATATCCGGACCAAACACGCCGCGCTACGGCTGCTGCACGACACGGCCTCGGGAACCGATGCCGTGACCGGCGTGCTGGTGGCCGATCGGCGGAGCATCGGCATCATTCACGCGCCGTCGGTGATCCTGGCCACCGGCGGACTCGGCCAGCTCTACGGCGCGACGACCAACCCAAAAGGCTCAACCGGCGACGGCATCGCGCTGGCACTATGGGCCGGGGTCGCGGTGAGCGACATCGAGTTCATTCAGTTCCACCCGACGATGCTGTACGACGGCCGCGAAGGCGGTCGCCGACCGCTGGTCACTGAAGCGATTCGCGGCGAGGGTGCGGCTTTGGTTGACAGCCAAGGCAATTCGGTGACTGCGGGTGTGCATCCGATGGGCGATCTGGCGCCACGCGATGTGGTGGCCGGCGCTATCGACGCCCGGTTGCGCGCGATCGGCGACGAGTGCGTCTACCTCGACGCCCGCGGTATCGATGATTTCGGGCGCCGCTTCCCGACCGTCGCCGCTGCCTGCCGGGCAGCCGGTATCGACCCGGTGCGCCAACCCATCCCGGTGGCCCCGGGTGCGCATTACAGCTGTGGGGGCGTGGTGACCGATGTCCACGGTCGCACCGAGCTGCCGGGGCTGTTCGCCGCAGGCGAGGTTGGCCGCACCGGGATGCACGGCGCCAACCGCTTGGCGTCCAACAGCCTGCTCGAGGGTCTGGTGGTCGGAGGCCGGGCGGGCCGGGCCGCCGCCGAGCACGCGGCGCTGCTGGGACGCGTTCGCGCGACGGCAGGGGAGCCGGCCGGCTGTGGGGCGCTGGCCCGCGGTGACCTGCAGCGGGCGATGACTCGCGATGCCTCGGTGGTTCGCGACGCTGATGGCCTGCAGCGATTGATCGGAACGCTGTCGGAAGCCTCGCTGAGCGCCGTCACCACCCGGGCCGGCTTCGAGGACGCGGCACTGACCGTCGCGGCTCGCGCGGTGGCGACCGCCGCGCTGGCCCGTGAGGAGAGCCGCGGTTGTCACCACCGGGCCGAATACCCCGATGCTGCTGCCGGGCCGGCACGCAGCCTGGTCGTCCGACTCATCGACGATTGCGGCGCGCAGGTCGAGGAGCTGGCGGCGGTCTGCTGATGGGGCTCTCTGACGAGGAGCTCGTCGAGGCTCGTGCCACGATTGCCCGCGCGCTCGACGAGGACCTGCGTTACGGCCCGGACATCACGACAGCGGCGACCGTGCCCGAAGGCGCGGTGACGACGGCGTCGTTGATCACCCGCGAGCCCGGCGTGATCGCCGGGGTCGACATCGCCATCCTGGTGCTCGACGAGGTGCTCGGCCGCGACGGTTACCGGATCGTCAATCGCGTCGAGGACGGGGCCCGACTGCAGCCGGGTGCGTCGGCGTTGACGGTGGACGCGCGGATGCACGGCCTGTTGACCGCCGAGCGCACACTGCTGAACATGGTCTGCCACCTGTCCGGGATCGCCACCGCCACCGCGGCCTGGGTGGATGCGGTGGACGGCACCAAAACGAAAATCCGCGACACCCGTAAGACATTGCCCGGTCTACGTGCTTTGCAGAAGTACGCGATCCGGGTCGGTGGTGGCGTCAACCATCGGCTCGGGCTAGGTGACGCGGCGCTGATCAAGGACAACCATGTCGCGGCCGCCGGCTCGGTGGTCGCGGCGCTGCGCGCGGTGCGGGCCGCCGCGCCCGACCTGCCGTGCGAGGTGGAAGTCGACTCGCTCGAGCAGCTCGACGAGATCCTGGCCGAGGGTGCCGAACTGGTGTTGCTGGACAACTTTCCGGTTTGGCAGACCCAGATTGCGGTGCAGCGCCGCGATACTCGGTCACCGACAACCAAACTCGAGTCCTCGGGCGGTCTTTCACTCGATACCGCTGCGGACTACGCCGGGACCGGAGTGGACTACCTCGCCGTCGGGGCGCTCACCCATTCGGTGCGGGTGCTCGACATCGGCCTCGACGTCTAGGGCGAAGCGCCGTAGCCAAGCGTGCCCAGCCGCGGCGATCACCACCGCGGCGGTGCGGCGCCGCGGCCGAAACCCCACGTCGACTGGCCCAGTCTCGGTTTGCTCACATCGTCGGGCACTCGCCGAAAATCGGCCTGCAGCAACGGTTCCGCGTCCGATCCTGCGCTGATGGCCGAACAGGGTGCCCTGAATTCGCAGTCACGGCAATGCGGGGCGTAGGTCGGATAGATGGTTGGCCAACCGGTCATATCCACCGCCTCGGCGGCGATCAGCGCTCCCACCGAGGTGATCTCGTGGCGGGTGCGGCGAATGCGCGTGCGACGCAACGGCCCCGCGGTGCGCTGCTCGGTGCGTTCCGTCGCGTCGCCGCGTGATGCCCGGGCCGAAACCCGTTGATGTTGCGGGACCGATCGGCCACCGCCGCTGGCCTCGTGTTGGGCCACGGCTTTCGGCGCGCGTCTCATCCCTGACCCGGCGGACGGGAATTCGAGTGGGCCGTCGATGCGCACCTCGTTGTGGATGGTGCCGGCGACCTGGACTCCGATGTAGTCGTGCTCGAACGCCCAGCAGGCCGCCACCGCCTGCTCGTCGCGGTCCCACCGATCGACGTCCTGCCACTCGTCGACGATCTGATGGCAAACCACCCAATACTCGTCGGCGGCGTCGACGGCCACCAGGTCGATCCGGCACTGATAGATCACCGGTGATCCGTCATGCACCAGCAATCCGCACGCGGGGTCGTCGGGATCCGGGACCAGCGCCTCGACATCGAGGTTGATCTTGACCGGCGCGAAGTCGTCGACCGCATGCGTCCAGGCGTCATAGCAGTCCAGCAGCGCCGCCCCGTGGTTCTGCGATTCGGCTGCGCCGGCTTCGCTCAGCGACCGCTCGAGCGCCTTATGCACCAGCGGCTGGGTCACCTCGTGCTGCCAGTCCCAGGTGCCCGGGTAGTAATACACGGCCAGCGCGTCCTTGAGTGCGGCCGGCAGCGCGGGTTCGACGACACCGCTGGATTGCAGGTCGCGGCGATGCGGCGAGGCGAAGTCCCACTGTCGCCGGCAGCGTTTGAACCGGGTGCGCTCCGCGGCGGTGATTCGATAGTCGACCATCTGTCCAGCCATTCAGTGCTGGTGGGCATGATCCGGCCAAGGCTCGTCGATCGGCCACCGACACCGGTCGGCGGTGTCGGCCATCGACTCGAGCTCGGCGAGCAGGTCGTCGAAGAACGGACGCAGCCGTTCGGGTTCGTCAAGAGGCCAGGCGGCCGAAATGCACATCCACACGTCGGGCGCGGCGGTCGCAGAGCGGTTTTCCAGGACGGTCAACAATCGCCAGTCGTAGCAGTCGCCGCGGCGCTCCAGGTACACGAGGTCATCGCGACCGGGGCGTGTCGCCACGATCGAAGCGAATAATTCATCACGAGTCATGCCTGCGCCCCGTCCGTCCAGGATAGGCGCGCTGGGCGCCGCGATCTAGCGGCTAAGCAAGCGGCGGGCTGCCGGTTTGGCGGCCTCGAGCGCGGCCACGTCGCCGGCGATGCGGGATAAGATCAACGCTCCTTCGATCAGCGAAATAACGGCAATAGCAACGCTTTTCGCTTCGACCGCCGGCCAGCCATCGGCGCACAGCCGCTCTTCGATGGCTGTGCACCAGCCGGTGAAGGCACGTGCCGACGCTTCCCGCACCAGGGCGCTGGCATTGACCGACTCAGTGGCGATCGGCTCGATTGGGCAGCCGTCACGCCGGTCGGCCGTCAGGCCGGCGGCCAGCAGTGCAATCCACCGGTCGACGATGTCGGCCACCGGTTGTCCGCCGGCCAGAAATTTGCGCAGCAGTTGCTCGATGGCAGCTCCGGTGCCGTCGACGACTGCGGCAGCCAGCTGCTGCTTTCCCCGCGGGAAGTGGTGATACAGCGAACCTGGCTTTACCGCTGCCTCGTTAAGGATCTGGCTGAGCCCGGTCGCCGCGTACCCCTGACGGCGGAACAGGGTGGCCGCGGTGTCGATCAACGTGGCCCGGCTGCGGTCTGGTCTCGGCACGCTATTGACAATACTTGAGCAATCACTCAAGAATGCTGGAATGAGGCAGCTGACGTTCGAAGAGGCCGGTCGGTACGCATGGCGCGACGTCGCCGACGCGGAGATCACCCAGCCACAGCAAGCGTTGGTCCGGCCGTTGGCGGTGGCCTGCTGCGACCTGGATGTCGCTGTCGTCCACGGCCGATTGCCGATGCCGCCAGGACATGCAGTCGGCCATGAGGGACTCGGCGAGGTTGTCGCGGTGGGCGACGACGTATCCGGCGTACGAGTCGGCGACCGCGTGGTCGTGCCTTTTCAGATCAGCTGCGGATACTGCCGCGAATGCCGCCGCGGCGTCACGGGTTCGTGCGGTTCGCTGCCGATGATGGCGATGTACGGCATGGCCCCGCTTGCCGGTCTTGACGGCGGCGGTTTCATGAGCGACCTGGTACTCGTGCCGTACGCCGACGCGATGTTGATCCCTGTTCCCGACGCCGTGGACGTGACCGCTATTGCCTCACTTTCGGACAACATTCCCGACGGCTGGCGCGCGGTTGGACCCTACCGCGCGGAGCTGGCCGGGCTCGATGTGGCCGATCGCCGCGTCCTCGTCGTCGGCCGCCTGTCGATCGGGCTGTACGCGACGGCGTTCGCGGCAGCGCTCGGCTTCCACGTCGATTACGTTGATACCGATTCGGGCCGCCTGGCGGCGGCCGAGAAGCTCGGGGCTGCGGTCCATGACCTGGCCAAACCCGACAAGTCCTGGGATCCCTATCCGGTCACCGTGCACACCAGCGGCGATTCAGCGCTGCTCGCCGCATCGCTACGTGCCACCTGGCCTGACGGCGTGTGCACCGACACCGGGATTTACCCCGAATACAACGTCGAGATGCCGCTGCTGCCGATGTACACGCGAGGTGTGCGCTTTATCACCGGGCGGGTCAGCGCCCGTGCCGTCATCCCGGAGATTCTGGACGTGCTGGCCGGTGGATGCGACCTGCTGCCGGTCGTCGACCGCGTCGTGCCGTGGGAGGACGCGCCGTCGGCCTGGCCGACGATGGCCGGCAAGACCGTCTTCACCCGCGCTTAGGCGATGTCGCCGACGAAGACCGCAACCCGGCCGATCTGCTGGCGGGCAAAGAACGGTAACCCCGCGCCGTCGCTGCCGGGAGGCAGCACCCGCGGGTTGGTGATGTGCACGTCCTTGCGGATGAAGTGCACGTCGGCTTCGCCCGCAGCCAGCACGTTTTTCACCCAGTCGGTCTTGCCGTGGGCCAGTCCGATCGCCAGCACGTTGCCCTTGCGGTAGGCGGTGACGATGGTTTCGTACTGCTTGCCGGAGGTGCGGCCACGGTGCTTGATCACCGAGAACGTCGGAAGGTAGCGCGCGATCGGCTTGACCAACGGGTTGAAGTACTTGGTTTGGAAGTTCTCAAACCAGACCGGGAAGATCATCGGGATGCCCGGGGCGTTGTTGGGATGGTCCTTTCGGGACATGGCGACTCCGTTTTCGTCGGGTGCGGTCACACTACCGGTCCGATATGCAGTTGCTCTGCTCTGGGACAATGGTTGACGTGACTGTGATGGCGCGCATCGATCTGCGGGGCGCAGACTTGTCCACCGCCCGGCTGCGGGCGGCGTTGCCCCGCGGCGGAGTGGACGTGGAGGCCGCCCTGTCGACGGTGCGACCGATCGTCGACGCGGTCGCTGATCGCGGTGCGGAAGCCGCGCTGGACTACAGCGAATCGTTCGATGGGGTGCGCCCGCCGACGATTCGAGTTCCCAGCGCCGAGTTGGACGCCGCGCTGGCCGGTCTGGACCGCGATGTCCGGGCCGCGCTCGAGGTGGCGATCGAACGCACCCGCGCGGTGCACGCCGACCAGCGGCGGTCCGATGTGACGACCACGCTCGGGCCCGGCGCCACCGTCACCGAGCGGTGGGTTCCCGTCGAGCGTGTCGGGCTGTACGTGCCCGGCGGGAATGCCGTGTACCCGTCGAGCGTGGTGATGAACGTGGTGCCGGCGCAGGCCGCCGGTGTCGGCTCGCTGGTGGTGGCCAGCCCACCGCAGGCCCAGTCGCAAGGCCGGTTCGTCGGCTCGCCGCACCCAACCATCTTGGCCGCTGCGCGGCTGCTCGGCGTCGACGAAGTATGGGCGGTCGGCGGGGCCCAGGCGGTGGCGCTGATGGCTTACGGCGGCGATGACACCGACGGCACCGAACTGGCTCCCGTCGACATGATCACCGGCCCCGGCAACATCTACGTCACTGCGGCCAAACGGCTCTGCCGCTCGCGGGTCGGCATCGACGCCGAAGCCGGGCCGACCGAGATCGCGATCCTGGCCGATGACACCGCCGACCCGGCGCACGTCGCCGCCGATCTGATCAGCCAGGCCGAGCACGACGAAATGGCCGCCAGCGTGCTGGTGACGCCCAGCACCGAGCTCGCCGACGCCACCGACACCGAGCTGGCCGCCCAACTGCAGACCACCGTGCACCGCCAGCGCGTGACGACCGCCCTTGCCGGTCGGCAGTCGGCCATCATCTTGGTCGACGACATCGAAGCCGGTATCCGTACCGTCAACGCCTACGCCGCAGAACATTTGGAGATCCAGACGGCAAACGCCGATAAGGTCGCCGCCCAGATCCGATCGGCCGGCGCCATCTTTGTCGGGCCGTATTCGCCGGTCAGCCTCGGTGACTACTGCGCCGGCTCCAACCACGTGCTGCCCACCGCGGGTAGCGCCGCGCACTCCAGCGGCCTGTCGGTGCAGACCTTCCTGCGGGGCATCCACGTCGTCGACTACACGGAGGCGGCGCTCAAAGACGTGTCGGGACATGTGATCACACTCGCCGACGCCGAAGACCTGCCCGCGCACGGTGAGGCGATCCGGCGGAGGTTCGAGCGATGACTAATCGCCCGTCGCTCGACGACCTCCCGCTGCGCAAAGACCTGCGCGGCAAGTCGCCCTACGGCGCACCGCAGCTGGCGGTTCCGGTGCGGCTGAACACCAACGAGAACCCGCACCCACCCAGCAGGGCGCTGGTCGAGGACGTCGTCGCCTCGGTGGGCGAGGTGGCCGTCGACCTGCACCGCTATCCGGACCGCGACGCTGTGGCCCTGCGCGCCGACCTGGCCGCCTACCTCAGCGTGCAGACCGGGGTCCGGCTCGGTGTCGAAAACCTCTGGGCGGCCAACGGATCCAACGAGATTCTGCAGCAGCTGCTGCAGGCCTTCGGTGGCCCAGGACGGAGCGCGATCGGCTTCGTGCCGTCGTATTCGATGCACCCGATCATCTCCGACAGCACCCGCACCGAGTGGATCCAGACGGCTCGCGCCGCGGACTTCAGCCTCGACGCTGATACCGCGGTCGCTGCGATCGTCGAGCGCCGGCCTGACGTGGTGTTCGTCACGAGCCCGAATAACCCGACGGGACAGAGTGTTTCGCTGGGCGATCTGCGACGGCTGCTCGACGCGACGCCCGGCATCCTGATCGTTGATGAAGCGTACGGCGAGTTCTCCGCGCAGCCCAGCGCGGTCGCGCTGGTCGAGGAGTATCCGACCAAGCTCGTCGTGAGCCGCACCATGAGCAAGGCCTTCGCCTTCGCCGGCGGGCGGCTGGGTTACTTGGTGGCCACGCCGGCGGTGATCGAGGCGATGCTGCTGGTTCGGCTGCCGTATCACCTATCCGCGCCCACCCAGGCCGCGGCCCGGGCGGCGCTGCGGCACGCCGACGACACGCTCGGCAGCGTTGCGACGCTGATCGCCGAACGGGACCGGGTGACAACGGCGTTGAGCGGCATGGGTTTTCAGGTCGTTCCGAGCGACGCGAACTTTGTGCTGTTCGGCCGGTTCGCCGATGCGCCGGCCACCTGGCGGCGCTACCTCGACGCCGGTGTCCTGATCCGCGACGTGGGCATTCCCGAATACCTGCGTACGACAATCGGGCTGGCCGACGAGAACGACGCCTTCCTGGCGGCCAGCGCAGAGCTGGCTGTCACCGAGTTGGCCCAGCCCCTAGGAGCGTCATGACCGCCGGTCGCCGCGCACGCGTTGAGCGCACCACCAAGGAATCCGAGATCGTCGTCGAGCTCGACCTCGATGGCACCGGAGTCGTTCACGTCGACACGGGTGTCCCGTTCTACGACCACATGTTGACCGCGCTGGGTAGCCACGCCAGTTTCGACCTGACTGTGCGCGCCAAGGGTGACGTCGAGATCGAAGGGCATCACACCATCGAGGACACCGCGATCGTGCTCGGTCAGGCGCTGGGCCAGGCGCTCGGTGACAAAAAGGGCATCCGCCGGTTCGGCGACGCCTTCATCCCGATGGACGAAACGTTGGCGCACGCCATCGTCGACGTCTCGGGCCGACCGTACTGCGTGCACACCGGCGAGCCGGACCACCTGCGGCACACAACGATTGCCGGCAGCTCGGTGCCTTATCACACCGTGATCAACCGACACGTGTTCGAGACCCTGGCGAACAACGCCCGCATCGCGCTGCACGTGCGTGTCCTCTACGGTCGCGACCCACATCACATCACCGAGGCTCAGTACAAGGCCGTAGCCCGGGCATTACGGCAAGCGGTCGAGACCGATCCGCGGGTGTCCGGTGTGCCGTCCACCAAAGGCACTCTGTGAGAAGTAAATCCGTTGTGGTGCTGGACTACGGCTCCGGCAACCTGCGTTCGGCTCAGCGTGCGCTGCAGCGCGTCGGCGCCGAGGTCGAGGTGACGGCCGACCTTGGGGCAGCCGCGGCGGCCGACGGGCTGGTGGTGCCGGGCGTCGGCGCCTTCGAGGCGTGCATGACCGGCCTGCGCGGGATCAACGGCCAAGAGGTGATCGCCGAGCGGATTACCGCCGGGCGGCCCGTGCTGGGCGTCTGCGTCGGTATGCAGATCTTGTTCGCCCGCGGCGTCGAGTTCGGCGTCGAGAGCACCGGATGCGGGCAGTGGCCGGGCGCGGTGACCCGGTTGGCGGCGCCGGTCATCCCGCACATGGGATGGAACGTGGTCGCGGCCGCGCCGGGCAGTGCGCTGTTCAAAGGCCTGGACGCCGACGCGCGGTTCTATTTCGTGCATTCCTACGCCGCGCAGCGTTGGGAAGGCGGGTCCGAGGCGCTGTTGACGTGGGCCACGCACGGGGTGCCGTTCCTGGCCGCCGTGGAGGATGGTCCGCTGGCCGCCACCCAGTTTCATCCGGAGAAGAGCGGGGATGCTGGAGCGGCCGTATTGAGCAATTGGGTTGAGGGGTTATGACGTGCCGTTGATTTTGTTGCCCGCCGTCGACGTCGTCGAGGGCCGGGCTGTGCGCTTGGTGCAGGGCCGGGCCGGCAGCGAAACCGAGTACGGCTCAGCGCTGGACGCTGCGCTGACCTGGCAACGCGACGGCGCCGAATGGGTGCACCTGGTCGACCTGGACGCGGCGTTCGGTCGTGGCTCCAATCGCGAGCTGCTGGCCGAGGTGGTCGGGAAGCTCGATGTCAATGTCGAACTGTCCGGTGGTATTCGCGACGACGCGTCGCTGTCGGCCGCTCTCGCGACCGGCTGTGCCCGAGTCAATCTCGGTACGGCCGCGCTGGAGAACCCGACGTGGTGTGCCCGGGCGATCGCCGAGCATGGCGACAAAGTCGCGGTAGGTCTGGACGTGCAAATCGTCGACGGTGACCACCGGCTGCGCGGGCGCGGCTGGGAGACCGACGGCGGCGACCTGTGGGAAGTGCTGGAACGCCTTGACGGCGAAGGCTGTTCGCGGTTCGTCGTCACCGACGTCACCAAAGACGGCACGTTGACCGGACCCAACCTCGACTTGCTGCGTACCGTTGCCGAACGCACCGATGTTCCGGTGATCGCCTCCGGTGGCGTGTCCAGCCTCGATGATCTGCGCGCCATCGCGACGTTGACCGGAAGCGGCGTGGAGGGCGCGATCGTCGGTAAGGCGCTTTACGCCGGACGATTCACATTGCCGCAGGCGCTATCAGCGGTGGCGGGGTAGGGCCGCAATGGATCTCGACGCGCTAGTGGCCGAGGCGTCGGCGATCCTGGACGTCGCGGCGAAGCCTTTCGTCGCCGGCCATCGAGCGGACTCCGCGGTCAGCAAGCGAGGCGACGATTTCGCCACCAACGTCGATCTGGCCATCGAACGCCAAGTGGTCGACGCGCTGGTGTCGGCGACGGGAATCCCGGTGCACGGCGAGGAATTCGGTGGCGCCGATCTCGACTCGCCGTGGGTCTGGATCCTCGACCCCGTCGATGGAACGTTCAACTACGCCGCCGGTTCGCCGATGGCCGCGATACTGCTGGGCCTGCTGCACGACGGCGATCCAGTGGCGGGGTTGACGTGGTTGCCGTTCATGAACGAGCGCTACGCGGCGGTGTCGGGCGGTCCGGTGATGAAAAATGGTGTGCCGCAACCACCATTGGCTCACGCCGACCTGAACCACGCGATCGTCGGTGTCGGAACCTTCAACGCTGACTCGCGTGGCCGGTTCCCCGGGCGCTATCGGGTGGCGGTACTCGAAGAACTCAGCCGGGTCTCGTCGCGGATGCGGATGCACGGTGCCACCGGCATCGATCTCGCCTATGTCGCCGACGGGGTTCTGGGCGGCTCCATCAGTTTCGGTCATCACGTGTGGGATCACGCCGCAGGTGTGGCGCTAGTCCGGGCCGCGGGCGGCATCGTCACCAACCTGGCCGGCGACGAGTGGACTCCCGCTTCGCGCTCGGCATTGGCCGCCGCCCCCGGCGTGCACACCCAGCTGCTCGACATGCTGCAATCGGTAGGACTACCCGATGAGTACTGAATCCGCTTGCGGCACCAGCCTTGCCGTGCGCGTCATCCCTTGCCTGGACGTCGACGCCGGTCGGGTGGTGAAGGGCGTCAACTTCGAAAACCTGCGCGACGCCGGCGATCCGGTGGAACTCGCCGCCGCCTATGACGCCGAAGGCGCCGACGAGCTGACCTTTCTCGACGTGACGGCGTCGTCTTCAGGACGGGCCACCATGCTGGAGGTGGTCCGCCGCACGGCCGAGCAGGTGTTCATCCCGCTGACGGTCGGTGGTGGTGTGCGAACGGTCGCCGACGTCGACGTGTTGCTGCGGGCGGGAGCCGACAAGGTGTCGATCAACACCGCCGCGATCGCGCGTCCGGAGCTGCTGGCCGAGATGGCGGCCCAATTCGGTTCGCAGTGCATCGTGTTGTCGGTCGACGCCCGGACCGTGCCGGAGGGCTCGGCCCCGACGCCGTCGGGCTGGGAAGTGACCACGCACGGTGGCCGGCGCGGCACCGGCATCGACGCGGTGCAATGGGCGGCCCGCGGCGCCGAGTTGGGGGTTGGGGAGATCCTGCTCAACTCGATGGATGCCGACGGCACCCGCGCCGGGTTCGACCTGCCGATGCTGCGGGCGGTCCGGTCGGCGGTGACGGTGCCGGTGATTGCCAGCGGCGGCGCCGGTTCGGCCGACCACTTCGCGCCGGCGGTGGTCGCCGGCGCCGACGCGGTGCTGGCTGCCAGCGTGTTCCACTTCCGGCAGTTGACCATCGGCCAGGTGAAACAAGCCATGGCGGCTGAAGGGATCACTGTGCGATGACGCTCGATCCCGATATCGCGGCGCGACTCAAACGCAACGCCGACGGCCTGTTCACCGCGATCGTGCAGGAGCGAAGCAGCGGCGACGTCTTGATGGTCGCGTGGATGGACGACGACGCGCTGGCCCGCACACTGGAGACCCGCGAGGGCACCTATTTCTCGCGTTCTCGCGGCGAACAGTGGGTCAAAGGCGCCACCTCCGGCCATACCCAGCGGGTGCATTCGGTACGACTGGACTGCGACGGCGACGCGGTGCTGCTGGTGGTGGACCAAGTTGGCGGCGCCTGTCACACCGGCGACCACAGTTGCTTCGACGCCGACGTGTTGCTGGAACCGGATGAATGAAAAGCGCAGGGACCGCTGCGCCGACCGTAGGAACATAGTTTTATCGGCTAATAATGTTTGCTACGCAGATTTGATTGCTAGCTGACACAGGGGGCCCAATCGTTGGCCGCAACGTCTCCACCACATTTCAACTGCGCGCTGAAAGCGGAGGCTTCCGGTGATTCTGTCCCGATAATCAGCCAAATGATTCAAGATTTCGACCGTTAGCGGGGATCGGGGCACCTCCGCCCTTAACGAGGAGGCAAACAGAGTGACAATCTGCCTCGATGTCCCGTCGAAACGGGAGTTCTGTTGCTAGCGTGTCGTCAACCGGGGCATCGGCTGCCGTAAAAGAATCCGGAGATAGGCCATGGGGGAAATGGCACAATCACCGACGGCGCTGCCGCGCCTCCTCCGCATCGCTGCGGCGCCCGCCGTAGCGTTCTTGGCGTTCGCTGCGATCTGGTTGCTGGACAGATGGGGAGTCCTGCGGGCGCAGGCGGTTTTGCAGATCGCGGGGGGTCTGGGATTTCCGGGATTTGCGGCCGTGAGTGCCGCTATTGCCGCGCGACGGGGGCATGGTAGGCAGCGGCAGGCATGGCTGGTGATGACTTTCGGGCTGGTCGCGTTGCTGTTCGGCGCGATGACAGTGCTGTACCACCGATTCGTCCGTGACAGTGCCCTACCCCTGTATCCGCCGGCGGCGATGATCGCGTTCTTGCTCTTTCCGACGGTCGCCTGCGTGGCATTGCTGATATTCCCGTCCGGTTATTCAGGCGTCTCCCGTTTCCGGATGCTCCTGGACGGCGCGATCGTCGGCGCATCGCTGTTCGTCGTCGCATGGATGACCCTGCTCCGCGACGCGTACCCAACGGCAGGTGTCAGTCGCCTCGACGAGTTTCTGTCGATCGCCTGTCCGATCGGCGGGGTCGTGACGGTTACGGTGGGGGTGCTGGGCCTTGCTCGCGCAAACGCCTATTGGCGCCAGACGTTGGCGGTGCTGACGCTCGGCCTGAGCGTGATGGCCGCCGCAGGCGGCGCCTACGTGTTCCTGCTCGCGCGCCACATCTACCTCTTCGACACCTCCCTGGGTCTGGGCTGGCCGGCGGGACTGGTGCTGTTGGGCGTCGCTGCTCTCGACTGTCCGAGGGGTGCGCCCGAGACGTCGCCCCAGCAACCAGGATCGAGCGCGCCGGTCTCGCTATGGCTGCCTTACATTCCGCTGGCGGTCGCGGGCGGCCTCCAGATCGTCGAATTACGCGCAAGTCTGGAATCCGATCCCGCACTGGCTGCGGCGCCCTGGTTGGTTATCGCGGTGCTGGCCCGCCAATTCATGGTGGTCGCCGAGAACCGGCGGCTTGCGCACAGCGTGTCAGATCAGGCGCTACGCGACCCGTTGACCAACCTGGGCAACCGCGTTTTGTTCCATGATCGGCTTGACCACGCGATCCAGCTCTTCCATCGCGACCAGCGTTCGGTCGCCGTCCTGTCCATGGATATCGACGACTTCAAACTGATCAACGACAACTTGGGCCACGCGGCCGGTGACGCGTTGCTGGTGCAAGCCGCACAACGATTGCTCAGTTGCGTGCGTAGCGGTGACACCGTGGCGCGAATCGGCGGCGACGAATTCGCGGTGCTCATCGAGGATGCCGGGGAGAACGCGCATCTGATCGTCTACCAGATCATGGAGGCCTTCGAGCGACCGTTCAGCGCCGCCGGCGAAGTCATCTTCATGCGACCCACCGCAGGGCTCGCCGTCGCGGGCCTCAACAATCCCGAGCTGTGCGCGGCCGATTTGCTCAAACGTGCTGACAGTGCACTGGCTTCGGCCAAACGCCTCGGCGGTGGTCTGCAAACCTTCAGCGACGAGACTCATCTCGGGGACAACGCACTGGGACTCTCCGCAGCCGATATTCAGCTGTCGCGGGGCGGATTGGTTGAGGTGCGGCTGCTGAGCGACCTGCGCCAGGCCATCAGTCACCGTGCGCTGACCGTGCTGTACCAGCCGAAGGTCGACCTGCAAACCACAGACGTGGTGGGTGCGGAGGCACTGGCCCGGTGGCCGCATCCGGTATTCGGAATGGTGCTGCCTCACCAGTTTCTGCCGCTGGTGCGCCAGCACGGCCTGATGCGCACCTTCACCGATGTCGTCTTGGATCAAGCGCTCTGCGAGGCTGCTCAATGGCGGCGGCGGGGGATAGACGTACCGGTCTCCGTCAACCTGTTTCCCCCACTTGTCGGAGACATCAATTTGCCGGGCCATATCTTCGATGCCTTGGAACGACACGACTTACCGGGCGACTCGTTGATGGTCGAAATCACCGAAGACCTGCTTCTGGATGACATCGACCGGACACGGAAAGTGCTGGAAGCGTTGCGGGAGCGCAGTATTCAGGTTGCGCTCGACGATTTCGGCAGCGGGTATTCGGCCCTGACCTACCTGCGCAGACTGCCTATCGATGAAGTCAAGGTCGACTACGACCTGATCGGGCACGTCCTGACCGATCCGCGCGCCGACGCAATTGTGCGGGCGGTCATCCACTTGTCGCACGCACTGAATGTGACAACGGTTGCCGAGGGCGTGGAGAACGCTGAAATCGCAATGTGGTTGCGAGACCGGGGATGCGAAGTCGGGCAGGGCATTCTCTACAGTCCGCCCATCACCGGCCAGGCGGTGATGGAGTTGCTCTCATCGCCGGCAGCGCGATGATCTAGCCGGCGGCGTCCAGTCCGTTGGCCGGCTACCGCCGCGCGTTGTTCAGCGGCATCCCCGGCTAGCTGCGCGCCCGTAGCGTCTGCAACGCCTTATCAGCGTGCGTGTCCATGCTCAGCTCGCTGGAGATCACGTCAAGCACGGTGCGATTGGTGTCGATGACGAAGGTAGTGCGCTTGACCGGGATCAACTTGCCTAAAAGCCCGCGCTTGACCCCGAATTGGTTCGCGATCGTGCCGTCGGGATCGGACAGCAACGGGTAGTCGAAACTCTGCGTTTCGGCGAATTTCGCCTGCTTTTCAACGGGATCGACGCTGATGCCGACGCGGCTTGCTCCGACTGCGGCGAACTCTTGAGCCAAGTCTCGGAAGTGGCAGGCTTCCTTGGTGCACCCTGGCGTCATTGCCGCCGGGTAGAAGAACAACACGACAGGCCCGTCGGACAGCAGCGCGCTCAGCTTGCGCGGGGTCCCAGTTTGATCGGGAAGTTCGAAGTCAGCCACGGTGTCACCGGTTTTCATGGCCGTCACGCTACGCCAGTGCGATCGGAGTCGATCCGTCATCTGGGAAGATGGCTGAGTGCAAGCCAACCTCGCCGCCGCCACCACATCGCGGGAGCATTTCCGCGCGCTGGCCGCCGAGCATCGGGTGGTGCCGGTGATCCGCAAAGTGCTGGCCGACGCCGAGACTCCACTGTCGGCGTACCGCAAACTCGCCGACAACCGGCCCGGCACTTTCCTGCTGGAGTCGGCCGAGAACGGTCGGTCGTGGTCGCGATGGTCATTCATCGGGGCCGGCGCGCCGTCGGCGTTGACGGTGCGTGACGGCCAAGCGGTGTGGCTGGGCGCGGTGCCGCACGACGCGCCGACCGGCGGCGATCCGCTTCACGCGTTGCACGAGACGCTGGAGCTGCTGGCCACGGCCGCGTTGCCCGGTCTGCCGCCACTGTCCGGCGGGATGGTCGGGTTCTTCGCCTACGACCTGGTACGGCGGCTGGAACGACTGCCGGAGATCGCCGTCGACGACCTCAACCTGCCGGACATGCTGCTGCTGTTGGCCACCGATCTGGCGGCCGTCGACCACCACGAGGGCACCATCACGCTGATCGCCAACGCGGTCAACTGGAACGGCACCGACGAACGTGTCGACGAGGCCTACGACGACGCGATCGCGCGGTTGGACGTGATGACCGCGGCATTGGGCCAGCCTTTGCCGTCGACCGTGGCGACGTTCACCAGGCCCGAGCCGGTGCACCGTGCTCAGCGCACCGTTCAGGAGTACGACGCGATCGTCGACCGTCTGGTCGGTGAAATCGAGCGCGGCGAGGCATTCCAGGTGGTGCCCTCGCAGCGTTTCGAGATGGACACCCACGTCGAGGCGATCGACGTGTACCGGATGCTGCGGGTATCCAACCCCAGCCCGTACATGTATCTCCTTCACGTTCCGAATGATGAAGGGGGAACAGCGTTTTCGATCGCCGGTTCCAGCCCTGAAGCGCTCGTGACGGTGCAGGACCGTTGTGCGACGACGCACCCGATCGCCGGAACCAGATGGCGCGGCGACACCGATGAAGAGGACCAGCTGCTGGGAAAGGAGCTGCTGGCCGACGAGAAGGAACGCGCCGAACACCTGATGCTGGTCGACCTGGGCCGCAACGACCTGGGCCGAGTGTGCGTGCCCGGCAGCGTTCGGGTCGAGGACTACAGCCACATCGAGCGGTACAGCCACGTCATGCATCTGGTCTCCACCGTCACCGGGATGCTCGCGGAGGGGCGCACGGCCCTGGATGCCGTGACGGCCTGCTTTCCGGCCGGCACCTTGTCCGGAGCCCCGAAAGTGCGCGCCATGGAATTGATCGAAGAGGTGGAGAAGACCCGCCGCGGCCTTTACGGCGGCGTGATCGGCTACCTCGATTTCGCCGGGAACGCCGATTTCGCGATCGCGATCCGCACCGCGCTGTTGCGCGACGGCACCGCCTACGTGCAGGCCGGTGGCGGTGTGGTGGCCGACTCCAATGGGCCCTACGAGTACACCGAGGCGACGAATAAGGCACGCGCGGTGCTCAGCGCGATCGCCGCCGCAGAGACGCTGACCGCCCCGGATACCGACCGGGATGGCTGATGCCCCGCCCGCCGCGGCAGGCCGGCTGACCATCCGGATCGCGCAGGTCCTGCTGGTGGCCTCGGCCGTCGGGCTATGGGCGGCCTCGCGCCTGACCTGGGTCGACCTGCGCACCTTCGACGGGCTGAGTCCGCCGAAGCTGACCACGCTGTCGGGTGCGGCCTGGTCGGCGGCCCTGCTCCCACTGGCCCTGGTGCTGCTGGCTACCGCCGTCGCCGCGCTCGCGGTGCGGGGTTGGGCGTTGCGGGTGCTCGCGGTGCTGGTGGCCCTCGCCAGCCTGGCGGCGGGTTACCTGGCGGTCAGCACGCTGGAGATCCCCGATGTCGCGGTGCGGGCGGCCGAACTCGCGCGGGTGCCGCTGGTTGAGCTGGTTGGCAGCAAGCGGTATTACCCGGGCCCGGTGATCACCCTGGTGACCGCCGTTTGCACGCTGACCGGCGCGGTGCTGTTGATGCGTGCGGCGCCGTCGGCCCGCGGCAGCGCCACCAAATACCTGACGCCCGGCGCCCGTCGGTCGGCGGCAACGCACGATGACGGACCCATGTCGGAGCGGATGATCTGGGACGAGCTGGACGACGGCCGCGACCCGACCGAGTCGTCGCCGCCCAACGACAATCCACCGGCTGAACCTGACACCGAGGGTCGGTGACGAACCGTGTGCCGGCGCTCGCTACCCTTCGAAGGACGCCGACGACAGTTTCGCGGCGCCCGGGGAGAGGAACCGAAGGCATGAGTTCGGCAAGCGTGCTCGACTCCATTATCGAGGGAGTCCGTGCCGACGTTGCCACTCGTGAAGCTGTCGTGAGCATGGCCGAGATCAAGGCGGCGGCCGAAGCTGTGCCGGCGCCACGTGATGTGTTGGCAGCGTTGCGCGAGCCCGGCATCGGAGTCATCGCCGAGGTCAAGCGAGCCAGCCCGTCGGCCGGAGAGCTCGCGTCGATCTCCGATCCGGCCGCGTTGGCGTGCGAGTACCAGGACGGCGGTGCGCGGATCATCAGCGTGCTGACCGAAGAGCGCCGCTTTCACGGCAGTCTCGACGATCTGGACGCGGTGCGTGCGGCTGTGTCGATACCTGTTCTGCGCAAAGACTTTGTGGTGGGGCCCTACCAGATTCACGAGGCCCGCGCGCACGGCGCGGACATGCTGCTGCTGATCGTCGCGGCGCTGGACCAGCCGGCGCTGGAGTCGATGCTGGAGCGCACCGAATCGCTGGGCATGACAGCACTTGTCGAGGTGCACACCGAAGAGGAGGCGGACCGGGCGTTGCAGGCCGGAGCCCGGGTCATCGGTGTGAACGCCCGCGACTTGAGGACGCTGAGGGTCGATCGAGACTGCTTCGCGCGCATTGCTCCCGGGCTACCGTCCGACGTGATCCGTGTCGCAGAGTCCGGGGTCCGGGGCAGGGCCGACCTGCTGGCCTACGCCGGAGCAGGCGCCGATGCGGTGCTGGTCGGCGAAGGTTTGGTCACCAGCGGCGATCCGCGCGCTGCCGTCGCCGACCTGGTCACCGCCGGTAAGCATCCGTCGTGCCCCAAACCGTCCCGCTAGCCCGGCGAACCCAATGAGCCGCTTGTACGTTGAGCGTTAATGATGGCAGAAATCTTGCGCCCGGAACTTCCGCGATCAAGCGCCGCGATCGCTGAGCCCACTCACTACGATCCAGACTCCCGCGGTCATTTCGGTGCGTATGGGGGCCGGCTTGTCGCCGAGGCCCTGATGGCCGTGATCGAGGAAGTCACTGCGGCTTACGAGAAGGTGCGCACCGACCAGGCGTACCTCGACGAACTCGACAGGTTGCAGACGCACTACACCGGCAGGCCGTCGCCGCTGTACGAGGCCGCCCGCCTCAGTGAGCACGCCGGTGGCGCGAGGATCTTCCTCAAGCGAGAAGACCTGAACCACACCGGTTCTCACAAGATCAACAACGTGTTGGGCCAAGCCTTGCTGGCTCGCCAGATGGGCAAGACACGGGTGATCGCCGAGACCGGCGCCGGCCAGCACGGGGTTGCCACCGCGACGGCATGCGCCCTGCTCGGTTTGGACTGCGTGATCTACATGGGCGCCGTCGACACCGAGCGGCAAGCACTCAACGTTGCCCGGATGCGACTGCTGGGCGCCGAGGTGGTGTCGGTCGAATCGGGCTCGAAAACTCTCAAGGACGCCATCAACGAGGCGTTCCGCGACTGGGTCACCAACGCCGACGACACCTACTACTGCTTCGGCACCGCGGCAGGGCCGCATCCCTTCCCCACGATGGTTCGCGATTTCCAACGGGTCATCGGACTCGAGACGCGCGTACAGATCCAGGATCAGGCCGGCCGACTGCCCGATGCCGTGACCGCATGCGTCGGCGGGGGATCCAACGCGATCGGCATATTTCACCCGTTCCTGGACGACCCAGGTGTCCGGCTGGTCGGCTTCGAGGCGGCCGGCGACGGCGTCGAAACCGGCCGTCACGCCGCGACATTCACCGGCGGATCGCCCGGCGCGTTTCAGGGATCGTTCTCGTTTCTGCTGCAGGACGACGACGGGCAGACGATCGAATCGCATTCGATCTCGGCCGGCCTGGACTATCCCGGTGTGGGTCCCGAGCATGCCTGGCTGCGGGATAACGGACGGGCGGAATACCGGCCGATCACCGACACCGAGGCGATGGACGCGTTCCGTCTGCTGTGCCGGACGGAAGGCATCATTCCGGCGATCGAATCGGCACATGCGGTGGCCGGTGCGCTCAAACTGGGCGTCGAGATGGGCAGCGGGGCGGTCATCGTGGTCAACCTGTCCGGCCGCGGCGACAAGGATGTCGAGACAGCCGCGAAGTGGTTCGGCTTGCTCGACGACAAAGCGGACGACGAGCGCTCATGACCGTCGAACAGAGCGAGAAGAGTGGCCTGGCAGCGCTTTTCGATGCTTGCCACGGTGAAAATCGTGCGGCGCTGATCGGATATCTGCCGACCGGGTACCCCGATGTCCCGACGTCGATCGAAGCGATGAAGGCGTTGACCGAATCCGGTTGCGACCTCATCGAGGTCGGGGTGCCGTATTCGGATCCGGGTATGGACGGCCCGACGATCGCGAACGCGACCGAGGTCGCACTGCGTGGGGGAGTCCGGGTCCGCGACACGTTGACGGCGGTCGAGGCGATCAGCGGGGCCGGCGGTCGTGCTGTGGTCATGACCTACTGGAACCCGGTGCTGCGCTACGGGGTTGACGCTTTCGCCCGTGACCTGGCCGCAGCGGGCGGGTCCGGCCTGATCACTCCGGACCTGATTCCCGAAGAGGCGGACGAGTGGCTGGCGGCGTCGGACCAACACCGGTTAGACCGCATCTTCCTGGTGGCGCCGTCGTCGACTCCGCAACGCCTGGCTACCACCGTGGGGGCATCGCGTGGCTTCGTCTATGCCGCATCGACGATGGGCGTGACCGGCGCCCGCGATGCGGTGTCGAACGCAGCGCCGGAATTGGTGGCCAGGGTCAAAGAGGTTTCCGATATTCCCGTCGGAGTCGGGCTGGGCGTTCGGTCGCGAGAGCAGGCGGCCCAGATCGCCGGCTATGCCGACGGTGTCATCGTGGGTTCGGCACTCGTCTCTGCGCTCACCGATGGGCTGTCGACGATGCGTGCGTTAACTGAAGAACTCGCCGCCGGTGTGCGCCAGAGGAATTCCATGTCATGACGACAACGGTCATCGCATATTTCCCGAGCCCGCCGCAGGGGGTGTGGCACCTTGGGCCGATCCCGCTGAGGGCCTACGCCTTGTTCATCATCATCGGGATCATCGCCGCGCTGCTGATCGGTGATCGACGCTGGGTGGCGCGCGGCGGCGAGCGCGGCGTGATCTACGACATCGCGCTGTGGGCCGTGCCGTTCGGCCTCATCGGTGGTCGCCTGTACCACTTGGCGACCGACTGGCGGACGTATTTCGGCGAGGGCGGTGCCGGACCGATTGCGGCGCTGCGTATCTGGGACGGCGGACTCGGGATCTGGGGCGCCGTCGCCCTTGGCGGTGTGGGCGCCTGGATTGCCTGCCGGCGTCGTGGCATTCCGCTTCCGGCGTTCGGCGACGCGATCGCACCGGGCATCGTTCTCGCGCAGGCGATCGGCCGAATCGGGAACTATTTCAACCAAGAGCTGTTCGGCCGCGAGACCACGATGCCGTGGGGTTTGGAGATTTTCTACCGTCGCGACCCTGCCGGATTCGTCGACGTGCACTCGCTCGACGGGGTGTCGACCGGGCAGCTTGCGATGGTTGTCCAGCCCACATTCCTCTACGAATTGCTATGGAACCTACTGGTATTCGCGATCCTGATCTTCCTGGACCGGCGGTACACCATTGGGCACGGTCGGCTGTTCGCGGCCTATGTCGCGCTGTATTGCGTCGGGCGATTCTGCATCGAGCTGCTCCGGGACGACACTGCCACACATATCGCCGGCATCCGGATCAACTCCTTCACTTCGATGTTCGTCTTCATCGGCGCGGTGGTGTATTTGATCCTGGCTCCCAAGGGTCGCGAAGATCCGGCGGCGCTCAGCGGCTCGGCCGCTGAGTTGCTGGAACCCGACTCGATCGACGACGGCGACGATGCCGCGCCCGAGACCACACCGGCGTCCGAGACGACATCGCCCGTCGCCACCGACGACGACGCCGCAGAGAAGGCCAACACGGCCGCGATCGACGAACCTCACGTCGAAGCTGAGGCCGACGCGGCCGAAGTCGACTCGCCAGAGGTCGAGGTGGCCGCAGCTCCAGAGTCCGACGACGCTCCGGAGGTAGAGGAGGAGGCCACGGTCGAGTCGGCAGAGGACTCGGCGGACGGGGATGCCGAGCCTCCTGCCGATGATGCCGCGCCGCCCGCCGACGATCACGAGGACGAAACCGACGCAGCGCCGGACGCTGCGGAGGCCGATTCCGACCCGGAGCCGGCCGAATCCAGCCCGTCCAAGCCGGACCACGACTGATGTCTAATCCGGCGCAGCACGGCCCCACCGGGCCTGCTGGGCGCTGGCACCGACACCACCCGTACGCCCTGCTGGGATCGGGCGCACTCCTGGCCGGCGCACTCGGCTACATCGGAGTGGTCGATCCGCATCAACCCGGCTCGTTTTTTCCGCAATGCCCGTTCCGGCTGCTTACCGGGTTGAACTGCCCAGGCTGCGGCGGGCTGCGGATGACCCACGACATCCTGCACGGGGACCTGATCGCGGCGATCAACGACAACGTCCTGCTACTGGTCGGCATCCCGCTGTTGGCCGGGTGGGTGCTGCTGCGCCGACGCGCCGGAAAGTCACCGATGACACTCCCGGCGGCCGCGACCGTCGTGATCACATTGCTGGCCTGGACAATAGTGCGCAACCTGCCGGGATTCCCCTTGATTCCGACGCTGCTCACCCATTAGCCCGCTGCTCGATCCGTAACTGACGCGAGATGCTCAGCTAGCGCGACTATGCTGAGTCGTCGTGGCAAGACGCGGAAAGATCGTCTGTACGCTCGGTCCGGCCACCAGCTCTGACGAGGCGGTCCGGGCGCTGGTCGAAGCCGGAATGGACGTCGCCAGAATGAACTTCAGCCACGGCGACTACAGCGACCACAAAGCGTCCTATGACCGGGTGCGGGCCGCCTCTAATGCGACTGGGCGCGCCGTCGGCGTGCTCGCCGACCTCCAGGGTCCCAAGATCCGGCTCGGCCGTTTCGCGGACGGCCCGACGTACTGGGCTGACGGCGAATTCGTGCGGATCACGGTTGCGCACTGCGACGGCAACCACGACCGGGTTTCGACCACCTACAAGCAGCTGGCGCAAGATGCGCTGCCTGGCGACCGTGTTCTGGTCGACGACGGCAACGTCGGTTTGGTGGTCGATCACATCGATGGCGACGACGTCGTGTGCCGGGTGACCGAGGGCGGTCCGGTCAGCAACAACAAGGGAATGTCGTTACCCGGGATGAGTGTCTCCGCGCCTGCGTTGTCCGAAAAGGACATCGACGATCTCGAGTTCGCCATGCATTTGGGCGTCGACATGGTGGCGTTGTCGTTCGTCCGTTCTCCCTCGGACGTCGAGCTGGTTCACGAGGTGATGGATCGCGTAGGCCGACGGGTGCCGGTCATCGCCAAACTCGAGAAGCCAGAGGCCATCGACAACCTCGAAGCGGTGGTGCTGGCCTTCGATGCGGTGATGGTCGCCCGGGGTGACCTGGGTGTCGAGCTGCCGCTGGAAGAGGTGCCGCTGGTTCAGAAGCGCGCCATCCAAATGGCAAGGGAGAACGCCAAACCCGTGATCGTGGCGACTCAGATGCTCGAATCGATGATCGAGCACTCGCGTCCGACCCGGGCTGAGGCTTCCGACGTCGCGAACGCGGTGCTCGACGGCGCCGACGCGGTCATGCTGTCCGGCGAAACCTCGGTCGGTAAATACCCGTTGGCCGCGGTCCAGACGATGGCCCGGATCATCTGCGCCGTCGAGGAGAATTCGACGGCCGCCCCGCCGCTGACGCACGTCCCGCGCACCAAGCGCGGAGTGATCAGCTACGCCGCCCGCGATATCGGCGAAAGGCTCGACGCCAAGGCGCTGGTCGCATTCACCCAATCCGGAGACACCGTTCGGCGACTGGCCCGCCTGCACACGCCGTTGCCGTTGCTGGCGTTCACCCCGCTGCCCGAGGTGCGCAGCCAACTGGCCATGACCTGGGGCACCGAGACGTTCATCGTCCCGATCATGCAAACCACCGACGGCATGATCCGCCAGGTGGACAAGTCGCTGCTGTCGCTTGGCCGCTACCGGCGCGGCGACCTGGTGGTCATCGTCGCCGGGGCACCCCCGGGCACTGTGGGCTCGACGAACCTGATTCATGTGCACCGCATCGGTGAAGAGGACGTGTAGCTCAGCTGACTAAGCTGGGCCGGTGTCTGACTTCGACGAGCTGATGGCGGTGCTGGACCTGCACCAGAAGGGCGACGACGTCTTCGTCGGAACCCATCCCAGCAAGAACCCGCCTCGCACGTTCGGCGGGCTGATGATGGCGCAATCCTTTGTGGCCGCCGCCCGCACCCGCACCCGCGATCTGCCGCCCAACTCGCTGTCCGCGCACTTCGTCAACGGCGGCGACACCGACAAGGACATCGAATTCCACGTCGTCCGGCTGCGCGATGAGAGGCGTTTTGCCAACCGACGCGTCGAGGTGACGCAGGACGGCACCTTGCTGGCGACCGTGATGATCTCCTACCTGGCCGGCGGCAGCGGTCTCGAGCACAACGTCGAGCCCCCCGATGTCGCCGATCCGGAGGCGTTGCCGTCGGTCAAGGAGCAGCTGCGTGGCTATGAGGAGACCGTCCCGCATTTCGTCAACGCACTACAGCCAATCGAATGGCGTTACACCAACGACCCCTCCTGGGTGATGCGCGAAAAAGGCGATCGACTGGCTTTCAATCGGGTCTGGGTGAGGGCTGACGGCATGCTGCCCGACAACCCCGTATTGCACACCGCCACAATGATTTTCTGTTCCGACACTACTGTGCTGGACTCGATCATCACGACTCACGGCCTGTCGTGGGGATTCGACCGCATCTTTGCCGCAACCGTCAATCACTCAGTCTGGTTTCATCGCCAGGTGGATTTCAACGATTGGGTGTTGTACTCAACCTCCTCGCCGGTGGCGGCCGATTCGCGTGGGTTGGGTAGCGGCTACTTCTTCGATCGATCCGGACGGCCGGTAGCAACCGTGGTGCAAGAAGGCTTAGTCAAATACTTCCCCGACAAAAGCTGATAGGGCAGGCGGAAACCGCCCTGCAACACTCGATTTCGCCTACTACGCTGACGCCGGTCTGAAGCGTATCGTCGATGTTGGTTAGGTCGTAGAGCCAGCCGGAGGTACGGGTGAAAGAGTCACCGCTCGGTCTCGCGCCTGGGGTCCGCTCAGGTAAGCAACTCGTTCACGTCAATTCAACGGCTACACGCTGGATTGGCGTCGCGGCTCTTATTGGCACGACATGCTGGCTGATCGCGATCATCGTGCGCGCCCACATCCAGGCGGGCTGGCACGCAACCGATCGGCTGGAGTGGTCGGTGACGGTGCTGGCCGCGGTGGCCTTCGTCCTGCGTGGTCTCTTCCTGGGACGCCCGGTCACGGCCCGGCACGCAGCCGTTGCGGCCGCCGTGCTGTTCGCCGGGATTGCTTCGCGGGTACTGACTTTCGATCTCCTTGGCGACGCGTTGATCGCCGGATCCGGCCTGGCTCTCATGTGGCCGATCGCGGCACGGCCGCAGCCCGGCGACCTGTCTCGGGTGTGGACATTGATCAATGCCACCAACGGCGACCCGCTGGCGCCCTTCGCTATGCAAGCCGGCAAGTGCTACCTGTTCAACGTGGATGGCAGCGCGGCCATCTCGTACCGGACTCGGATGGGCTACGCGGTTGTCAGCGGTGACCCCGTTGGCGACGAGGCTCAGTTCCCCCGACTGATCGCCGATTTCGCCGCTCATTGCCACGACCATGGCTGGCGAATCGTGGTGCTGGCGTGCAGCGAACGCCGCCTTCGGTTGTGGAGCGATCCGAGGGTTTTAGGCACATCGTTGCGGCCGATACCGATTGGCCGGGATGTCGTCATCGACGTGGCCGATTTCACGATGGCCGGGCGAAGATTCCGCAACCTGCGTCAGGCCGTTCAGCGCACCCACAACTCCGGGATCACCACCGAGATCGTCGCGGAGCAGGACCTCGACGACAGGCAAGTGGCTGAACTGGCCGATGTGTTGCGGGCATCGCCCAGCGGAGCACATACCGATCGTGGATTCTGCATGAGCCTGGATGGTGTTCTCGAGGGTCGATTCCCGGGGATACAACTGGTTGTGGCGCGGGACAGATTGGGACGTGTGCAGGGATTTCACCGATACGCCACAGCCGGTGGCGGCAGCGAAATCACTCTTGAAGTTCCGTGGCGGCGGCGCGGCGCGCCCAACGGAGTCGACGAACGGCTCAGCGTCGACATGATCAACGCTGCTAAAGATGCTGGCGCACTGAGGGTTTCGCTGTCCTTCGCGGCTTTTCCAGAGCTTTTCGATGAGCAGGACCGAGGCCGCGTGCAAGCGACCTTCTACTGGCTGATCCACCGCCTTGACCCGTTGATAGCGCTTGAGTCGTTGTATAGATATCTGCGCAAATTTCACGCAATAGGCGAACGGCGTTACGCGCTGGTGTCTCTCACACAGCTGGTGCCACTGATTTTCGTGCTGCTGTCGCTGGAGCTGATGCCGCGACGACGCCGCCTGTAGCGTACTAGCGGCTCGGTACCGGAGTCAGCGTCACCTTCAACCGGTCTTGCACGCTTCGGCGGAACTGGTCGGCGCACTGCTGCTGCAACACGTGGTTGGAGCCGGCTTTCTGCGTGCAGTCGATGTAATCTCCGCCGCGGACGTCCTTCCAGACTGTCGTCCAAATCGCGATGAACGCCAATCCGACGACGATTGCCAAGCCGCCCAGCACGATCCCGGCGATCGCGACCCCGCCGTTGTTGGCAGTGCCACGCTTGACGCGTGCATGTCCGATGAAACCGAAGATGACCGCAGCGATTCCCAGAGCGATGGGCGCGAAGACCGTCGCGACGCTGAGAAGCCCGACGACGGCCAGCACCAGCGAGGTGATACCGAGCCCGTTCCTGGGCGCGGCAGCCTGCGGCGGATAACCACCGTACGGCGGCGGCAGAGGGTAGCCACCGGGGGAGGCGGCGGGCCGATACGGGTAGGGATCGGGATAGGGGTATGGCGGCCCGGTTTGCGATGTTCCCCGGAAGTTTTCGCGTCTGTCCGGAGTATCCGAAGATCCGGTCATGACTCGCTCTCTAGTCGGGCGGCGTTGGACGGGTGTCCATCAGGATACGCGTCAGCGCTGATGCGCAATTCCGGATACGAGATGTGATCGGGCAAGTGGTGAGTCGCGACCACAACAGTCCGCTCCGCTGCAATCAGGCCGCCCTGCGGATCCAACAGACGAAGCAGGACGGGTTCGGCGTCGACGGCGTCCAGGTGTTCGGTGGGCTCATCGAGGAGCACAATCCGCGCGGGCGAGATTATTGCCCGTGCCAGCAGCAGTCTTCGGCGCTGGCCCGCCGACAGCGCATCCGTCCCCGCCGCCAACACGGTATCCAGACCATCCGGTAGGTCGGCCAGCCACGCGCTCAAGCCGACTCGGTTCAGCGCGGCGGTCAGGTCGCGGTCCGGGCAATCACCACGGGCGACCAGCAGGTTATCTCGGACGGACGTCGCGAACACGTGTGCATCCTCAGCGAAAAAGCTGACCGCACGGCGCAGCTCTGGTTCGTCGATCAGTCGCAGCGGTGTGCCGGCCAGCGTGACCTCACCACGCGTGGGCGTCAACAAGCCGGCGAGTGTCATCAACAGAGTGGTCTTGCCCGACCCGCTGGGACCGGTGACCGCCAGCCTTGCCCCCGGCTTCAGTTCAACCGTCGCCGGTGCGGCGGGCGCCCGCGCACCGGAGTGCGCCACCGACACCCTGCGGGCGTGCAGCGTCGCTGTCGCTGCCAGACGCGATGGGGGACGCGGAGTGCGCATTGGACTTGTGACCGGCGTCAAGTCGAGTAGATGTCGTGCCGATATCCGCGAACGCGTCAACTGAACAGCGGCGGCAGCCAAGGGCGTTGTCGCCTCGAACGCGGACAGCGGCAACAGCATCAAGATGGCCAATGTCGTGGGTGCGCTGCTGCCCGCCAGCCCAATTGCCGCCACCACGGCGCCCAGCACGCTGGCCCCGATCGCGGCGGTGGGCATGGCGGCCGCCAACGCGGCGGGTCGGAGGGCGGCATCGACGGCATCACTCCAAGCCCGTTGCCGACGTTGTGAATCCAAAACGATGCTCGGCAGCCGACCCGCGATTCGTAATTCGGGGGCGTGCTCTAGGGCCAGCATCGCCGCCACGTCGCGTGCGGAATGATGGTCACGTGCAACCGCTTCCTGCGCGGTTGCAGCTTTCGCCGCCAGCCACGGCGCAACAATGCCGGCGACCAGCAGGCAGATCGCCAACAGCGCCGCCGCCGGCGGTGAGATGATCCCGACCGTCACGGTTGCAGCCAGCGCCAGCACGGCAGCGACACCGAACGGCAGCACGCAACGAACCAGCACATCGGCCAATTGATCGACGTCGGCGCCCACTCGCGCCACCAAGTCCCCGCTGTGCAATCGCGTCGCAACCTCGGCCGGCCCGTGGGCCAGTCGGGAATAGATTTGTGAGCGGGCGGCGCCCGCGGACCGTAACGCGGTGTCATGGGTGACGAGGCGCTCGCAATAGTGCAGCACGCCGCGAGAAATCGCGAATGTCCGGACGCCCACAACGGCGATCGACAGATCCAGCACGGGTGGCATCTGCCAGGCGCGGGTGATG
>Ga0209113_1000033_pt1 | contig 32091 bp, 27 predicted proteins | sample TexAe_RefH0_O1_FD_187951 | JGI IMG/M metagenome (GOLD analysis project Ga0209113, IMG submission 187951) | Forest soil microbial communities from Davy Crockett National Forest, Groveton, Texas, USA - Texas A ecozone_RefH0_O1 (SPAdes) (version 2) | ecosystem: Environmental > Terrestrial > Soil >... | reverse complement strand
GGTCAGCTCGACATCGTGGTCGCCAACGCGGGCATCTGCCCGATGACCGCCGGGCTTCCGCCCCAGGCGTTCGTCGATGCTGTCGACGTGGACCTGCTCGGCGTGATGAACCTGATCCACGCCAGCATGAAACACCTACACGCAGGCGCGTCGATCATCGCGACGGGATCGGTGGCCGCATTCATGGCGACGGCGGTGAATACCAGCGGGATGGACGGAGGACCCGGCGGTGCGGGCTACGCGTTCGCCAAACAGGTTGTCGCACACTATGTCAACGACCTCGCCCGAACACTGGCGCCGGCGCAGATCCGGGTCAACGCGATCCACCCGACCAACTGCAACACCGACATGCTGCACAGCCCGCCGATGTACAAGGCGTTTCGGCCGGATCTGCAGAATCCGACCCGAGAGGAAGCCGAACTCGTTTTCCCGTTGATCCAGGGCTTCCCGATTCCGTACGTCGAGCCCGAGGACATCAGCGAGGCCGTGCTGTTCCTGGCCAGCGACGCGGCCCGGTATGTCACCGGACAGCAGCTGCGGGTCGACGCGGGTGGCTTCCTGAAGATCAAGCCGTGGTCGGGCGTATAGGAGAGCGGTGGGATGCCGAAGGGGATCATGTACGTGGAGACGATGCCGGTCTCGTCGGACCGCGAGGCCGAGTACCACAAGTGGTACAACGACACGCATTTGGCGGAGATCTGCTCGGTGGACGGGATCGTCTCGGCGCGCCGCTTCGCGCCGACCGACGGCAAAGGCCCGTTCATCGCCATCTACGAGCTCGACTGCGACGACCTCGACTCCGTGGTCCAGCGGCTAGGGGAGCTCGGTGCCAGCGGCAAGATGTCGTCGTTGCAATACCTCAGTATGGACCCACCGCCAATTCCCAAGGTTTACAAGCAGATCGGCTCCTACACAAAGTGACTCAGGCGGCAGAGGTCTCTGGGGACATGCACAAGCGCCTCTATGAGTTGATGGTGCTGATGAAGGCCGCCGACGACCGGCTCTCCAAAGGGATCGGCACCGGGGAATTCATGTGTGTGTATTGGCCGTCGCGCGGTCAAGAGGCAATCGCCGCCGCGATGGGTGTCGCGCTGCGGGCCGACGACCAGCTGGTGACCACCTACCGCGGGCTGCACGACCTGATCGGCAAAGGCGTTCCGCTCGAAGAGATTTACGGTGAGATGATGGGGCGCACGACGGGCGCCAGCCGTGGTAAGGGCGGCACCATGCACATCGCCAAACCCGAGAACGGGGTGATGCTGTCGACCGGCATCGTTGGCGCCGGCCCGCCGGTGGCTGTGGGCCTGGCGATGTCGGCCAAACGCAAAGGCCTTGATCGCGTCACCGTGGTCAGCTTCGGCGACGGTGCGACCAATACGGGCTCGTTTCACGAGGCGGCCAACATGGCCGCGCTGTGGGACCTGCCGATGGTCTTCGTGTGCCAGAACAATCTTTACGCCGAGATGACACCCACCAGCGACACCATGAAGCTCGAGCACGTCGCCGAACGCGCGGCGGGCTACGGCATGCCGGGTGTGCGCGTCGACGGCAACGACCCGCTGGCGGTGAAATCGGTTCTCGACGAGGCGCTGCGGCGGGCCCGCTCCGGCGGTGGCCCCACCTTCATCGAATGTGTGACCTTCCGTTTCCGGGGCCACTACTTCGGCGACCGGATGCCGTACATCCCCAAGGACCAGCTAGCCGCGGCGATGGATGCCGACCCGGTGCCGAAGTTCCGCGCGCAGCTCGCCGAGGCGGGCATCTGCGGCGAAGCCGAGTTGGATGGCATCGACAACGATGCGCTCGCGACGGTGGAGGCGGCGCTGCAAACCGTGATGAGCGCCGACTCCCCGACGGTGGACGAACTCGACCGCGACGTATACGCAACCCCGATCAAGTTCCCGGTGTAATGGCATGGACGACAAAGAGATGACGATGCGCGAGGCGCTGAACCTCGCGTTGGACCAGGCGCTGCAAGCCGACGACCGAGTGTTCCTGCTCGGTGAGGACATCGCCGACCCCGGAGCGTCGGGTCCCACGGCCGGCCTGTCGACGAAATACGGCCACGACCGTGTGCTGGACACCCCGATATCGGAGGCAGCGATCGTCGGCGCCGCGATCGGCGCGGCGATCGACGGAATGCTGCCGGTGGCCGAGATCATGATCATGGACTTCATCGGTATCGCCGCCGACCAGTTGATCAACAACGCCGCCAAACTGCGCTTCATGACCGCTGGGCGCACCACGGCGCCGATCACCGTCCGCACCCAGGTCTATGCGGGATTGGCCACCGGCGCGACTCATTCGCAGAGCCTGGAGGCGTGGTTCATGCACATCCCCGGCATGAAGGTGATCGTGCCGTCCACCCCACGGGACGGCAAAGGCCTACTTGCGTCGGCGATCTTCGACGAGGACCCGTGTCTGTTCGTCGAAACGATTCGGCTGCAAGGCAAGAAGGGCCCGGTGCCCGTCGACCCTGGCTTCAGGATTCCGTTGGGTCAGGCCGACATCAAGCGGTCCGGCACCGACGTGAGCCTGATCAGCTACGGGCGGGCCGTGCACGAAGCGCTGGCAGCGGCGGAAACCCTGGCCCGCCAGGGCGTCAGCGCAGAGGTCGTCGACCTACGGACTCTGGTTCCGCTCGACGTCGACACGATCGTCGAATCCGCGCGCCGAACTCGCCGGGCCGTAATCATCCACGACGCAGTGCAATTCGGCGGGCCCGGAGCGGAGATCGCCGCAATACTGCAGTCCGAGCTATTCGGCGAGCTGGTCGCGCCCGTCGAGCGGGTCGCAGCCAGATTCATCCCCAACCCCGCCGCGGCCGCGCTGGAGGCGACTGTTTATCCGTCGCCGGAGCGGATCGTCGCCGCCGCTCAGCGGACCCTGGACAGGGCGGGAGCCCATGGCTGACTTCATCATTCGCATTCCGCGGGTATCGGTGGCCGTCTCGGAGGCAGAGCTCACCGATCTGCTCGTCGAAGCCGGACAGCATGTGGACGAGGGCACGCCGATCTACGTGATCGCGACCGAGAAAGTGGAACAGGAAATCGAGGCCGGGGCCTCGGGCACGGTGCAATGGACGGGCCAGATCGGGACTACCTACGACATCGGCGCAGAAATCGGCGTCATCACTTCATAGAGACTGCATCACTTTATAGGAAGGGTAAAAAACGTATGGACCTCAACGAAACTCGCGAGCGGATCATCTACCAGAAGGATGGTCCGATTGCGAAGATCACCCTGAACTGGCCGGAGAAGGCCAATGCGCAGGACCAAAAGCTGGCCGAGGAGGTCGACGCCGCACTGCTGGACGCCGATCGGGACTACGACATCAAGGTGTTGGTGCTCAAGGCCAACGGCAAGGGATTCTGCTCCGGGCATGCGATCGGCAACAACGCCGTCGACTATCCATCGTTCGTGGAGAACGCCATGGTGACAGGCCATCCGTGGAAGGCGCAGTCGGATCTCTTCGTCAAGCCGACCCTGAATCTGTGGGAGTTCTCCAAACCCACCATCGCGCAGGTGCACGGCTACTGTGTGGGCGGCGGTACGCATATGGGCCTGACCACCGACATCGTCATCGCCTCCGAGGACGCCTACTTCTCTTACCCGCCCCTGCAGGGGTTCGGCATGCCATCCGGCGAATGCTCCATCGAGCCTTGGGTGTTCATGAACTGGCGCCGCGCCGCCTACTATCTGTTCACCGCCGAGGTGATCGACGCCAAGAAGGCGCTGGAGGTCGGCCTCGTCAACGAGGTGGTCAAGCGGGAGGACCTGGACGACCGCGTGGACGCGATCGCCCGCCACATTGCCCAGGCACCGTTGACGACGCTGATGCTGACCAAGGCCAACCTGAAGCGGGCCTGGGAACTGATGGGCATGCGGGTGCACTGGCAGAGCTCCAACGACCTGGTCGCGCTGGCCTCGATCAGCAAGGATGTGCAGCAGCTGATTCAGACCGTGTTCAAGGACAAGGTGCTGCCCTCCGAGCACGCCCGGCGCCAGGCCGCTGCCGCCGCATCGAGCGACGGCGCCACGGCCACCTAGCAACTCGGGGTCTGCTCGTGAACATCGTCGATCACGCGATCAGCGCCGGCCAGTCACCGGCGCTGATCCTGTCCGACGGTGGGGTGATGTCCTTCGGTGAGCTGCAGTCGAGAAGCCAACGGGTCGCCGCGGCGCTGCACGGTGCGGGGCTGCGCCCCGGCGACGGCGTGGCGCTGGTGCTGGCGAACCGGCCGGAGTTCTTCGAAATCACCTGGGGCTGCCAGCTTTCCGGGCTCTACTACACCGCGGTGAATACCCATTTCACGCCCGACGAAGTCGCCTATGTGATCGATGACTCCGACGCGAGGGCGGTGTTCGTCGACGCGTCGATGGGCGACCTGGCCGCGCATCTGTGTAGCGCGAATGCCGCCGTCGAGGTCCGCATCGCGGTCGGCGGAAACCTGCCCGGCTGGCAGTCCTACGACGACGCCATGGCCGCTGCCGGGGATCCGCCGCCGGTGACAGACGGGTCGGAGATGCTGTACTCGTCGGGCACCACCGGACGGCCCAAGGCCGTTCGGCGGCCACTTCCGACCGACGGCAACGGCTCATGGGCGCAGTCAGTCCTCGAGATGGCGCTGATCCACAAATACGGCATGAGCGCGGAGAGCGTGTACCTCTCACCGGCACCGATGTACCACGCCGCCGGAGTGAACTACACGATGGCGGTCAATCGTGTTGGCGCTGCGGCAATCATCATGCGCAAGTTCGACGCCGAAGACGTGCTGCGCTTGATCGAGAAGCACCGGGTGACGCACGCTCAGTTCGTCCCGACGATGTTCGTGCGGATGCTGAAACTGCCCGAGGCCGTCCGCCGGCAATACGACGTCTCCAGCCTGCGATGCGTCATCCACGCGGCCGCGCCATGCCCGGTGGACGTCAAGCACCAGATGATGGACTGGTTCGGCCCGATCATCCACGAATACTATGGGGGGACTGAAGGATTCGCGGGCACCACTATCGGCCCGGAAGAGTGGCTGGCCCACCCCGGCTCGGTCGGAATACCGATGTCCCCAGTGCATGTGGTCGGCGACGACGGAGAAGAACTCCCGGTCGGGCAGACCGGTGAGCTCTACTTCGAAGGCGGGCCGAAGTTCGAATACTTCAAGGATCCCGCCAAGACCGCCTCCGTCTTCAACGAGCACGGCTGGCGTTCACTGGGGGACATGGGTTACGTCGACGACGACGGCTACCTCTACCTTACCGACCGATCGACGTTCATGGTCGTCTCCGGCGGGGTGAACATCTACCCGCAAGAAGCGGAGAACCTGCTGGTGATGCACCCCAAGCTCGTTGACGCGGCGGTGTTCGGCGTGCCGAACGAAGAGTTCGGCGAAGAGGTGAAGGCCGTTGTCCAGCCGATCGACCACGTCGCCGCCGGACCCGAGCTGGAAGCCGAGCTGATCGAGTATTGCCGAACACACCTCGCAGGCTATAAATGTCCGCGCACAATCGAATTCGATGCCGAGCTGCCGCGCGACCCGAACGGGAAGCTCTACAAGAGACGGATCCGCGAACGCTTCTGGCAAGGGCGCGCTTCACGGATCGTATGAGCTGACAAGGATAATCGGATGAACTCGCGAACTGACGTGAACTGGACACCGCTGCCGGTGCCGTTGGCTGTTGAGAGCCCGGACCGGATTCCCAAGCAGCGCTACTATGACCCCGACTTCTACGCCATGGAAGCCGAGCTGTTCTGGCCGCGGGTGTGGCAGATGGCGTGTCGACTCGAGGAGATCCCCAAGCCAGGCGACTTCGTCGAATACGAGATCCTGGACCAGTCGATCATCGTCGTGCGAGTCGATGCCGACACCGTGCGCGCCTACCACAACGCCTGCCGCCACCGCGGCGTAAAGCTGGTCGAGGGCAACGGCTCTCTTCCTGGGGCCCGGCGGACCTTCGTCTGCCCGTTCCACGGCTGGTGCTGGGGGATCGACGGTCGCAACACGTTCGTATTGCGACCCGAGGCCTTCGCCGAGGAGAACATGTCCGCTGACGATCTGCAGCTCGTCTCGGTCAAATGCGAGCTCTGGGGCGGATGCGTGTGGATCAACCTCGACGACAACGCCCCGCCGCTACGCGAGTGGATGGAACCCTTCGCATCGATCTACGACGCCTGGAAAGTCGAATCGCTGCGCGTCGAATGGTGGCAATCCTGCCGACTGCCGGTGAACTGGAAGCTGGCGACGGCCGCGTTCATGGAGGGCTACCACGTCCCGCAGACGCACCCGCAGTTGCTGCCGTCGGCGCAGACCGGCGCTGCGTCGGAAGCGGTACACCCCGTCGTCGCAAGCAGTCTGTACTTCATGCGCACGCTCGGCGACGGCATGGGTGGCATGACCCATGAGAACGACATCCGCATCGCCGAGGGTATACAGACCATCACGTTGCCGTCCGATCCGGCTGAGGCGCTGGCCGGTTGGCGCGGCGCGCTCAACGACGCGGTGGTGGCCTGGCATCGGGCGCGGGGAAGCCACATGCCCGACCTGAACGACCTCGTCCGCCGCGGGATTACCGATGCAATCGGCTTCGCCTTCCCACACCACTTCATCCTGCCCACCTATAGCAGCGCCTCCTCGTACCGGATCCGCCCGCTCGGCCCCGAGGAAACCCTGTTCGAGATCTGGTCGCTGACCCGGATGCCGGGCGACATGTCCAGTGGAAAGCCGACACCACCGGAACCGTTGGCGCCGGACGATCCATGCTGGCCGCCGATCCCGGCTCAGGACTTCTCCAACCTGCCCCGGCAGCAAAAAGGATTGCATTCCAAGGGCTTTGAGTACATGCGATTGTCAGATCAGATCGAAGGGTTGATCTCTAACTTCGAGCGGGTTGTCGACGGCTTTCTCGCCGGCCTCCCGTACGACGCGCTGGTGCCCGCGATCCAGAAGACCAACACCACCATCGATGTACCGATCGCCGATCTCGGTTTCACCTCGGAGGCGCGATGACCACGCACTGGGACCGTTCAGTTGACCTGGTGATCGCCGGCAGCGGCGGCGGCGGCATGGTAGCGGGGCTGGCCGCGCTCGACTGCGGTCTCGAGCCGCTGATCGTGGAAAAGCAAGCCCTGGTGGGCGGTTCGACGGGATTGTCCGGTGGCATCGTCTGGCTGCCCAACAACCCGCTGATGCGGGCCGACGGCATCGCGGATTCGCACGACGACGGCCTGGCCTACCTTGCCGACGTCGTCGGCGACATCGGCGCGGCGTCGTCGCCCGAGCGCCGCGAGATGTTTCTGACCGCGGGCTACGAGATGATCGACTTCCTCATTCGGCGCGGCGTCAAGCTGATTCGCTGCGACGGATGGAGTGACTACTACCCGAACCACAAGGGCGGCAACGCAGCCGGCCGGGCCGTCGAGGGCATTCCGTTCGACGCTGCCGAGCTCGGCCCATGGCACGACAAGGTGCAGCCCCCGCTGGCTAAGAACTACGGCTATACCGTGCTTACCAACGAGCTCCGCTCTGTGCAGTATTTCAACCGTGCGCCAAAGGCTTTCGCGGTGGCTACCAAGGTGTTCCTACGCACTGCCGCGGCCAGGGCTCGTCGACGCCAGATCCTGACCAACGGCGCGTCGCTGATCGGGCAGATGCTCAAGGCGCTAATGGATATCAGCGACGGCACCCCGCCACTGTGGATCAACGCCGCGTTTGCCGACCTCATCGTCGAAGACGGTCGCGTGGTGGGCGCCCGCATCATCCACGACGGCACGCCGCTCAATGTCGAAGCGCGTAGGGGAGTCCTGTTGGCGGCCGGCGGATTCGGGCACAACGCCGAGATGCGGCAGAAGTACAGCGGCGACCAACCCAACGACGCCAAGTGGTCGATCGCCAATGCCGGTGACACCGGTGAAGTGCTACAGGCCGCAATGGAACTCGGCGCCAAAGTCGACCTGCTCGACGAAGCATGGTGGTTACCTTCGGTTTTCCTCCCCGACCGGGTCATCGCGGCGTCGCTGGGCTCCGGCCGGCAGCGGCCCGGCGCCATCTATGTGGACTCGACGGGCAGGAGATTTTGTAACGAGTCGAACTCCTATGTGGAGGTCGGCAAGGCGATGTACGCCAACAAGGCGGTGCCGTGCTGGATGGTCTTCGACGAGGGGTACGTCCGCCGCTACGTGACCAGTGCCAACCCGCTGAAGCGCAACCAGCAGTTGCCGGCCGAGTTGATCGACTCGGGCGCGGTCAAACGCGCCGACACCATCGAGGGCCTGGCCCGCCAAACCGACCTTCCCGCCAACGAATTGGTGCGAACAGTGCACCGCTTCAACGAGTTTGCGGCCAAAGGCCTCGACCCCGACTTCGGCCGCGGGCAGTCCGCTTACAACGACTGCCTCGGCGATCCCGGGTATCGGCCCAACGCTGCCGTCGGCCCGCTGGACCGCGCGCCGTTCTACGCCACCAGGGTCTTGCCCGCCGATGTCGGAACCTGTGGCGGCGTGATCACCAACGAGTACGCGCAGGTGCTCGACGAGAAGGATCACGTGATCGAGGGCCTGTACGCCACCGGCAACAACACCGCGACGGTGATGGGCCGCACCTACCCGGGCGCCGGTGCCAGCATCGCCAGCACGATGGTGTTCGGTTACGTCGCCGCTCGGCATGCGGCTGGGCGCAAACTCGCCGGCGAGAAGAGCCGCTGAAACTCGCGAGCGTGACACCACTTTCACGGTCGGCATCCAGCGTGACTATAGCTTCACTTTCGAGGGTCGTCGTCCGAGGTTTCGTCGCGGCCGACGAAATCCCTTGGCTTCAAACCTGATTGCATCAGTTGAGCTCGACGTTCTTGGACGTCGGAAGCAGCGCCGACCATGTTGGTCAGGATGTGGCTGACTTGCAGGTGCACCCGCATACCCATCAACTCGTACGCGCGCTTCACGCTGTTCTTGACCGCCATCGATGTGGTCAACGGGATCTGGGCGATCTTGCGAGCCATCTCCTCGACGGTGTCCTCGAGATCGTCGCGTGGCACCACCTTGTTGAGCAGCCCCCACTCCAGCGCTTCGGCCGCCGATAGCGTCGGCGCCAACAGCAACCAATCCATGGTGCGATGCCAATTCATCAGCAGCCATGGCTCGATCATGGTGTGCCCACCCGGTTCACCGAGACTCTGCGCCAGCGGCATCTGAAAATACGCATCCTCGGATGCCACGCAGAAGTCGGTCAGCAGGCCCAGATAGATCCCACCACCCATGCAGTAGCCGTGAATCTGCGAAATCGTCGGCTTCGGAAATTCCCACAGATACAACGTCGGCCACAGGAACAGATCGGCGGTGCCTTTGTAGAGATCCTCGAACGTGTCCCCGAAATCGGGATAAGGATTCTCGTCGGGACCCCAGCGGGCCACGTGCCCGCCGCAGAAACCTTTGCCGTTGGCCTTGAGGATCACGACTTTGATGTCGCGATCACGGTCGGCTTCGTGCAGGCAGGCGTCGACCTCCTGCACCAACGTCGCATCCTTGGTGTTGGCCTTGTCGGCCCGGTTCAGGATGATCCGCGCGATCGGCGGTTCACGTTCGTAGATAACCGCTTCCAGGGTGCGCCGCTCCATCTGGCTGACGTTACCTGGACGCCGCTAGATTCGAATTCGATTGACGGTTGCGCGATGCTCGCTCTAGGAGTGAAGTGTATTCAGAACGCTGGACACCGATGTACGGCAATCGATCCAGATCGTGACGACGAACGGAATGCCGATGACGACCCCGTCGGATCGGGTGGAGCAACTGGAACTGGTTGCGCGGCTCCAATCTTCCTATCCCGAACTTCCGGACGCGCCGACGCCGGATCTGATTGATCACCACCGATTTGCCGCCTACACCAAGACCCCGCATGACGTCGGTGGCGAGCCGGACGCGCCGATCGAATTCGAGAACAAACAGTACGAGATGTGGGAAGAAAACACCTACGTCATGTGCGAGGTACTGGGTTGGCGTGGGATCTGGTTGTCCGAGGAACGACGCCGGATGGGCAACGTCGACCTGGGCCGAACCATCTACCTCGGCCTGCCGTACTACGGGCGGTGGCTACTGGCCGTCGTACGGGTCCTCGCGGAAAAGCATCACATCGGCCTTAGTGAGTTAGCCGAGCGCATGACAGAAGTCAAAGCGCGGTTCGCCGGCGGCCTCCGCGGAAAATCCTTGGAGGCGAAACCCAGATTCGAAGGCGACCCCGCCACGGTAAAACGCAACCGGCACCACACCCACGCGGTCGGCAAAGGTGATCCGCAAGTGTTTGCCGGACAGGCAGACCCCCCGAAGTTCAACGTCGGCGACAAAGTCGTGGTGCGAGAGCTTCCGGTGCTGCTCTACACCCGCACTCAGGAGTACGTGCGCGGCGCGACAGGCGAGATCGCGGTGGTCTCTTACGAAAGCCCGGCCGCCGAGGATGAGACATGGGATGGGCCGGACCAGAAACCCGAGTGGTTCTACATTGTGCGGTTCAATCTGTCTGACTTGTGGCACAACTACACCGGCCCCGGCAAGGACACCTTGCAGACCGAAATCCCAGAGCGGTGGCTCGAGGCGGCAGCATGACCACCGACGACCATGGCCACGACCACGACCGTACGGCCGCGCCCATGGTGGACGAGATCACCGACTTCGAAGTTCTCGAGATCGCGCTTCGCGAACTATGCATAGAAAAGGGCATTTTCACCGCTGAGGATCATCGTCACTTCACCGAATTCGCGGAACAGATCGGACCAACCCCGGCCGCGCATCTGGTCGCGCGGGCCTGGATCGACCCCGAGTTCAAGAAACTGGTCCTGACTGATCCCATGGCCGCCAGCAAAGAAGTCGGCGTCGACTGGCTGCAACCCACCGGCTTCGGGACACCCAGTGATTTCACCGCTTTCCATGTGCTCGAAGACACGCCGACCCTGCACCACGTGATCGTGTGCACGCTTTGCTCCTGCTATCCGCGTCCGATCCTGGGCAACTCGCCAGAGTGGTACCGCACGCCCAACTTCCGGCGTCGCATCGTCCGCTGGCCGCGCCAGGTTCTAGCGGAGTTCGGGTTGTATCTATCGGAAGACGTTGAGGTCCGAGTAGAGGACTCGAACCAGAAGCACCGCTTCATGGTGATGCCGGTGCGACCCGAGGGAACTGAAGACTGGACTGAGGATCAGCTGGTCGAGATCATCACGCGCGACTGCCTGATCGGTGTCGCCCTGCCGAAGGTTGGCGTGACGTCCAACGCGGTGACCGAGACCCGCCCCGCTGTCCATCCCGCGGACTCGTGAGTGGCGACGGACCGATGAGCGCACCGGAGGAATACGAGGGGGAACCGATCGCTCCGCTGACGGAAATTATTGAGAGAAACCAGGTCTGGGGCCGTATGGCGGCAAAGTACGGCGTCGACAACCCGCTCCCACCCTGGAAAACGAGCCTTGACGGGATCTGCGACGCGCTTGACCAAAACAGCCGAGGCGCAGCGCTGCCCGGCGTCGAACAGCGCAGTGAAGAAGACGCGCTCACGGCAACCGTCTACTCCGACTTGCCTTACCCGGAGAACCGATTGGTGGCGTTGGCGCACACACTGGTGCGCCGCGGGCTCATCGACGAAACCGAGCTGGCAGACCGGCTCGCCGCCGTGCGCGCCAGGCTCGAAGCCTGACGCTGCGGCAGCGACCGGCGAATCAGGCCGAGACCGGCTTGGCGACCTTCATCAGTTTCATCAGGTTGCCGCCCATGATCTTGGCGACGTCCTCTTCGCCGAAGTCGGTGAGCTCGTCGACGAAGCTGATCGGGTCTTTCAGGCCCTCTGGGTGCGGCCAGTCGGATCCGAACAGCACCCGGTCGGTGCCGACCATGTTGACGATCTCGGTGAACCGGTCCTCCCAGAACGGGGTGATGTAGACGCACCGCTTGAACGCCTCCACCGGGTCCTCGAGGAAGGCCTGCGGCATCTTCTTGTAGACGCCCTTGAGGCCCTTGAACAGGTCCGGCACCCAGTCGGCACCGTTCTCGATCGACAGGATCCGCAGCTCGGGGTTGCGTGACAGTGCGCCGTGGCACACCAGCGCACCCATCGCATCCAGGATCGGCCGGTGTCCCATCGCGAAGCTGCGGAAGGCGGTCGGCTTGAACGGCAAGAACTCGTCGCCGGGCTCCCACACGTTGGCGAACTCCGAGTAGCCGCTGTCCGAGGCGTGCATCGAGACCGGGATGTCGGCTTTGATGCAGGCCTGCCAGAACGGGTCGAACTCCTCGAGGCCGAATGACCGGCTGCCCTTGAAGCCGGGAACCGGTGCCGGGCGGACCAGCACGGTACGGGCGCCGCGCTCCAGACACCACTCGAGCTCTTCGAGCGCGCGGTCGACGATCGGCAGGGTGATCACCGGGGTGGCGAAGATGCGGTCCTGGTAGTTGAACGACCACTGCTCGTGCATCCACTCGTTGAGCGCGTGGATGACGTCGTGGGTCATCTCCGGGTCGTCCTTCATGCGCTCTTCGACCAGGCTGGCCAGGGTCGGGAACATCAGCGCGTAGTCGATGCCGAGTTCGTTCATCACCTCGAGGCGGGCACCCGGCTCACGGAACGCGGGGATCGCCTTCATCGGCTCGCCCAGGATCTCGCGGTAAGTCTTGCCCTGCGCGCCGTTGCGGAAATAGTCCTCCTGCGCACCCGGCTTGGCGACGACCTCGAAGGTCGGGTTCGGGATGTATTCGCTGATGTGCCCGCGAACCACGATCTTGGTGCGGCCGCGCACCTCCACATAGTCGATGACCCGCTTGCGGTTGTCCGGGAGGTACTTGGTCAGCGCTTCCTGCGGTTCGTACATGTGGTTGTCGGCATCGAACACCGGGAAGGAAAGCTCGCGTGACGGCATGGCGATCTCCTTGAAGTCTGGATTCTCACGAGGTGGTAATGACGTTACCACCTCGGCTTGGCGAGATGTAATCGGCAGGTCAGGCCGGCGGGCGGTGGGGCAGTTTCGGGGTTGCGCCGTTGATCACGGCGAAGTTCACGGTCGCCGAGGCGAGCAGGGTCTCTTCGCCGTCACCATCGCTGAGGACGTCGACCTGCATGACCATCGCGCGCCGCCCATTGCGCAGCATCCGGGGCACGGCGTATGCCATGCCCTGCCGGATCGGACGCAGGTAGCGGATGTTCATGTCGGCGGTGGTCATCGTGGTGCCCTCTTGCAGGTGCTGCACCCCGAAGTGTCCGCCCGCGACGTCAATGAGGGTGGCGATCAGACCGCCCTGCAGGGCGCCGGACGTATTCACCACCTGCGGGCTCACCGGGATCGTCATCGCGAACTCGCCGTTGTAGGTGCCGGGCCGCATCCCGATCTGGTCGAACAGCTCGGCGAGTGTCGGCGGCGCCACTTGCACCGCGTCGTCGTTGCCGAGTGCGCGGATGGAGAAGTCGTAGAGGTGGGCCGCGTCGATCGGCGAACCGGTCAATTCGGCTCCCAGCCAATGCAATCGGAGGGCACCCAAGATGGTCTGCATGATGATCGCCGCTGCGGGTCCGACGTCGAGGTTGGCCCGGAAGACGCCTTCGGAGATGCCGCGCTGAATGACATCGCGGAGCAGGTCGTGGAGTGGGGAGATCACCCGGGCGTAGTCGCGCGGCCTGGTTTCGGCGAGGTGTTGGTTGTAGAGATTCATCGCCCGGTTCAGGCTGTCCTGCGTGCTCGACTCGGGTTCCGCGCTGATCCGGTCGATGATCAGCTTGATCGCGGCGGTGCTGTCCAGCCCGGTCGTCTCGGCACGCCAGACCTGTGTCGACTGCGCCATTGTCCGTTCCAGCAATGCAATGAGCAGTTCATCCTTGCTGCTGAAGTGTTGATAGAAGGCCCGCAGTGACGTCTTGGAGCGGGCCACCACTTCTTGCACGGTGAAATCGGTGCGCCCGGTCTCGCGCAGGATCTCGACCGCGGTCTTGATGAACCGGGCGTCCCGGGTCGTCGGTTCGGCCTCTTCGCCTTCGATGCCTGCGGCCATGCCGCCTCCTCAATCGCACGCGCGATGCGCTGTGAGAATGAGGTTACCGCGCGTTGCCAAGGGAAAGTTAGGACGGCGGTGGTTCGTTGTCGGCGCGGGCGGCCATCGGGCGTCCACGATTTGCTGACTGGCGCTACTGCAGTGTGTGACGATTCGGCAATGGAGCCGCCTGACCCCCGGGGACGCGTTGCGGGGCCCTCGTGGGAGTTGCGAGCATGAGCGATCCGTTGCGTCAGGCACTGCAGGGCATCTGGTCCTCAGCGGCGCCCGCCTGGGGGCGGCATGCCGATTTCGTCGACGACCGAGGCGCGGAGGTCGCAGAAGCGATGCTGGACGCAGCGGCTTTGCGGCCCGACCAACGAATCCTGGAACTGGCATGCGGTCCCGGTGGCGTGGGCCTAGGTGCGGCCGACCTGGTCGGGCCGGGCGGCGCGGCGGTGCTTTCCGACATCGCACCCGAGATGACAGTGATCGCCGCGGAACGAGCACACGCCCGGAAGCTCGCGAACGTCCGCACCGCGCAGATCGACATGGAGCAGATCGACTTTCCCGACGCGTCGTTCGACGTGGTGCTGTGCCGAGAAGGCCTGATGTTGGTGCCGGACCCGGCAGCCGCATTACAGGAGGCGCACCGCGTACTGGTCCCTCGCGGGCGCGTCGTGTTCTCGGTGTGGGGCCCGCGGGACCGCAACCCGTGGCTGAGCATCCTCTTGGACGCGATCACCGAGACTCTCGGAATTCCGGTGCCGCCGCCAAGTATGCCGGGCCCGTTCTCGTTGTCGGAGAACGGCAAGCTCGAGGAATTGCTGGGCGCCGCCGGCTTTGGTCGCGTCAACGTCCGGGAGGTCGCAACGCCCATGAACGCCGGGTCGTTCGATGAATGGTGGGGTGTCGTGCCGTCACTGGCTGGACCAGTCGGACCGCTGCTCGCCGGGCAGCTCGCCGATGTGCGCAGCACCATCCGGGCTAGGGCCGCAGAGGCACTTGAGCAATTCCGCACTGACACTGGGTCATTCGACTTACCCGGACTGAGTTTGGTCGGCAGCGGAGTCCACTGAGCGTCCCCGTCGAATGGCGTCTTCGCCGTGGCCGGGTGGTGCGGGTCCACCTGAGGCGTCCAGAGTGTGTAGAAACTTTTGCTTTTTCGCGTCCACAGCCGCCACCTGAGGAGTACCTTAACGAAACCTGAGATGGCGTCATGGTGATGGGCGGTCCAGACCGTCCGCGTCCGAACGACACCTCTTTGCTAATAGAAGATTTTGGCGGGGGACTACAACGAGGTCGGACCCATGGCTGATCATCAGGACACAAAGCGCAATCGTCGGTCGCGCAGCGCGAAGGCCCGTCGTCGGGTAGTCGGTTTGAGTAGCGGTGTTGGTGCGATATTGGCGTTGGGCATCACGCCGTTGGCTACTGCGCCGACGGCCAAGGCCGATGCATTTGACGCGATTCTTGACCCGATCATCAATTCCATCACGAGTTCGCTGGGTGATGTGGCGGCCGGTGCGGCGGCGGTTCCCGAGCTGGGCACTCTGAGCTTGGGTGCCACCGAGGCGGCGGCCACGGCCAGCCCGGCGGATGCCTTGCAAGGGCTTGAACAGGATTGGATCAACAGCAGCTTTGGTCAGCAGTTCGACACCTTGATCAATAGTTGGTTCAACTTGGCCGATCCCACCAGCACTGCGTGTGGGTTGATCTGTAACGGCGCAGATGGTCAAGGTGGCGGGTTGATCTTCGGTGACGTCGGCGCTGATGCGCAGCCGATGAGCGAGAACTTGCTGGTCAATCCCAGCTTCGAAACGGCTGACCCGTCCGGGTCGGGATTCAGCGGGGTGACCATTCCGGGCTGGACGGAGAGCGGCACCCCGACCGTGATCCAATACGGCACCCAGGGCGGCTATCCGTTCGCCTTCGGGTCTCCGCTGCCAAAGTTCTTCGACTTCCCACAGACCCCTCTCTCGGGCGCCGGTGACAATTTCGCCGGCGGCGGGCCCGTGGCCACGTCCAGCATCAGCCAAACCGTCGACCTCACCGGCGCAGCCGGAACGCCGTTCACGCTGAGTGCAGATCTCGGCGGCCAAGGCTGGGACCCGTCCGACGCCTCAGTGCAGGTCACCTTCCTCGACGCCCATGGGGACGTCCTGGGCACCGATTCGCTCAACCCGGTCACGATATGGGATCGCCTGGGTTTCACCGGGTTTGAGGAACGCGACATCTCGGGGATGGTCCCGGATGGCACCACCTCCGCGCAGGTGACCACGACCTTCACCGACAACGACACGTTCCTCGGCAACTACAACGGCGCCTACGCCGATAACGAGTCGTTCACCGTCGGCGATCCAAGCCTCACCGCGGCGCCGCTCACCGCACCGACGTCAAACGTCGGCCAGCTGGATCACGTGTTCCTGATCTACATGGAGAACAAGGGCGTCGACGACATCGTCGGCAGCCCCAACGCGCCGTACCTCAACAGCCTGATCAACACGGAAGATTACGACAGCAACTACTTCGCCTTGGGCCACCCCAGCGACCCCAACTACATCCGGCCCATGGGCGGATCCGACTTCGGCCTCGACTACAACCCCGCCGGGAACGTCATCGACGCGAACAGCCTCATGCAAGAAATGGATCTGGCGCACATCTCGTGGGCCGGCTACGCGCAGAGCATGCCCACCCCGGGTGACCTAGTGTCGTCGGGTAACTACGCCGTCGACGAACTACCCTTCGCCCAATTCAACTACGTCTTCGATAACACCCCCGCCTACCTGCAGGAGCACCTGCTCCCGTTGACGCAGTTGTCCACCGATCTCCAGAATCCAAGCAGCTTCCCGGAATTCACCTGGATCGCTGCCGATGAGGACCACAACATGGAAGGCCCGATCGATAGTCTCCAGGGCATCGGCCAATTCCTTTACAGCCAGTTCACCGACCATCAGTACAACGTCGAGGCCGGCGACCAGTTCCTTCAGCAAGAGGTGTCCGCCATTGAAAACTCGCCAACGTGGAATGCCGATGGGGAAAGGGACGCGATCATCATCACGTTCGACGAGGACAACAACAACCTGTCGCTGGGCTTCGGCAACGACGGCAACAACGTTCCGATGATCATCATCCCGAACGCGGGCGCCGAGGCATCTGGGATGGAATCCGGCCCCTTCACCACCGACGCTTACGCCAACGAGTACAGCCTGATGGCCACGATTGAAGACGCCCTGCGTGGCAACGCGTTGCCGAATACGCCGGACCCCTTGGCCCCGCTCACTGCCAACGACATGTACGCCACACCCATGAATGCGTTCTGGAGATCCAACCCATGAGCGCTCTTTGGAAATAGTGCGACTGGGCGAATGACACTCTGACTCGACGTAAGAGTCATCTGTGAGACGCGAAGCAAAGCTACCCAGGCGTCTCGGAGGCGTTCTGGTAGTGATGACCTACTTGAAGGAGTTGTTGACTTTGCGGCCGCGCATACAAGAGTTCGAGTACCTTGACCAAGCCGGGGCGACGATGACCGGCCAGATCGCGAGGTCATCTGGGAACGGGTCGCGCCCGGGTGTGCTTGTGATGCATTCCGCCCTGGGCCTGGACGACCTGGTTCGCAGCCGTGCACAGGATCTGGCGGCACTTGGCTACGTCGCGCTCGCAACCGATATGTACGGTGTTGGCCCCGAACCGATGAGTAAAGAGGAGTGCGGCCCACTATTCCTTGCGCTCCAACAAGACCCTGATCTGCTGCGCTCGCGAGCGGCGTCGGGGCTTGATGCCCTCCGTGCGCTGCCTGAGGTGGACGCAACACGCATCTCGGCAATCGGATATTGCTTCGGCGGGCAGTGCGCGTTGGAACTCGCACGCACTGGCGCTCGACTGAGTTCGGTCGTCAGCTTCCACGGCATGCTGACAACGGCCAAACCAGCGCAGCCCGGCACTGTGTGCGCGAAGTTGCTAACCATCAGCGGCGCAATGGACCCGTACGTACCGGCGAAGGAGGTGGCTGCGTTCCAAGAAGAGATGAGCGCCGCCGGGGCCGACTGGCAGGTGACGGTGTACGGCCGAGGCCTTCATGCCTTCACCTTTCCGGACATCGAGCGGGAGGGGGTGCCAGGCACTGCCTACGATCCATTCCTCGACAGGCTCTCTTGGGCACAAGCAACCGCATTCCTTGCGGCAACTCTTTCATGATGTGGTTACCAGCCCGCAAGCGCCGCAAGTAGTTTCACTCAGCGGTGGTAGCGATTGGCCGAATTACTCTCTGATCGGCTCATTGCCCGACACCGAAATTCGACCCGTTCTTCGGCTTACACTTCCGCAATGTTCTCGGAGACGCGCTACGCGCTGAACGGGGACTTGCGCGTCGCCTACCGCGCGTCGCGTGAAGGACCCCGCGACATCGTGTTCGTCACCAATGGGTTCACTTGCTGCGAGCATCTTCCGGAGCTGCCGTCCCTTCAAGGCTGGGTTGAGGCGATGACATCGCTCGGTCGACTCATCTTTTTGGACCAGCCGGGTACGGGATCGTCCGATCCCGTCACGCCAGGCGCGCTGCCGACCTTGGAGCAATGGGCCGACAGCATCACCGCTGTACTGGACGATCTCGGGAGTCGCGAGGCGGTCATCCTTGCGGTCGCCGGGGCATTTGAGACGGGGGCGCTGTTCGCCGCGACACATCCGTCCCGCACAGCCGCGCTGATCGTGCTCGAGGGCAGCGCGTATCCGACGATTGAACGCCCTGATGGACCCCACTCCGAGCAAGCAATGGCCGGGCACGGCGCGGTCATCGGCTTCGCTCCCTTCGTCGGCATGTGGGGCACGGGGGAGTTCCAGCATCTCTTGAATCCGGACATGCCGTGGAATGAGGAGATCCGGGCATCGTGGGCACGGATGGAACGCCTGGCGGCGAGCCCGGGGACAGTTGCCCTCATGATGCCGCTGGTGTCGGAAGTGAACGTGCGGGCGGTGCTTCCGACCGTCCGTGTACCCACTGTCGTGATCCAACACAGCAACAATGCTCTGATCCCCTCCGAGCGAGGCAGGTACGTCGCCGATCAGATACCAGGCGCAAAGTATGTTGAGGTGCCGGGGCGCAACCTGTATCACTTTGTGGAACCGTGGCGTCAGTCGTTTCAGGAGATCTCAAAGTTCCTCACCGGTAGCCAGGCTGAAGTGGCCGACGATCGGGTTCTCGCCACGGTGTTGTTCACCGACATCGTGGACTCAACCCGCCGCGCCGCCGAAATGGGCGACCGTGACTGGCATGCGCTCCTTGACGCACACGATGCCGTCGTGCGGTCGCAGCTCGCTCGCTTTCGGGGCCGCGAGGTGAACACCTCCGGAGACGGCTTCCTCGCGATGTTCGACGGCCCTCAGCGAGCGATCCGCTGCGCGATGGCGATCCGCGACGCGGTGCAGGCGTTGGGCATCCAGGTGCGCGCCGGGTTGCACACCGGCGAGTGCGAGATTCGCGGCGATGACATCGGCGGTATCGCTGTGCACATCGGTGCGCGGGTGAGCGCGATGGCCGGGGCGAACGACGTGCTGGTGTCCAGCACGCTGCGCGACCTTGTGATCGGGTCGGGGCTTGAGTTCGAGGAGCGCGGCACGCACCAACTCAAAGGCGTGCCCGGCGAGTGGCGCCTTTTCGCCGTCGTCTAACTCTTGTGCACCCGGTGAAGGCGGCAAAGGCATTTGAGGTTAGACGCCTGTCAGTTGTCTTGTTATGGCAGCAACGGTAGGCGCCACGCCGGCGTCGCGGGGTCGATAAACCATAGGCGCGTCGCAGTCAGCCGCACGATCCGGATTGCTCCGGTGATCATGATCACCGCGAGTGGAATGTTGATGAGGGCCGCAGTCAACACCGATATCCAGACTTGGCCCGGCCCGGCGGTCATGATGTCGAACCAGGCGTCGCAGATCAGCAGAACTCCGGTGGTGAATCCCGGAAGTATGACCACCTCTCGACGCAGCCAGCCCAGCACCGCGGTAGCGATCATGGACGTGACGAGCACACAGTCGAAGCCGATCCACGTCGCGGGCCAGTTATGGGCGACGTATTTGTCCGGCAGGGTGAAGGCGAGGTAGATCATCCACGGGATCAACGCGATGGTGCCGCCCACCATCAGGGTCAACCGAGTGTGCCGCATCCGTCGTGCGACGGCTGGTGAAAACACCTCGTCGAGCGGTCGTTCCAGTCGCTGAATCAAGTCCCTGCGTTGCGCCGGTGACATCGCCGCGATTTGGTCATCCGACAGCAAGCGATCGCCATACTCGCTCATGACTGATGAGTATCCGCCACAGCGGCCGCGTCCCCGCTACGACGACCCAGGTGCCGTAGCGGGACCGCGCTGTTACTTGGCTGTCGCCGGTTCTTCCGCGCCGACGTCCTTGCCGACGTCCTCCAGATTCACGCCCGCGGTCTCGATCCGGAACAAGTACGTCACGATCGCTCCAGCGAGGAAGCACACCACCAGGCCCCAGAGCAGCGCGGTGGTGCCTATGGACTTGAGCAGGATGGGGAACAGGAACGCCGTCAACACCGCGCCGACCTTGGCGAAGGACGCGGCGAAGCCGGCGCCCTTGCCCCGCACCTCGGTCGGGAAGACTTCGCCGGCAAGCAGATACGTCATGGCGTTCGGGCCGAAGTTGACCATGAAGTAGAACAGCGTGAAGCCGAGGAACAGCAACCACATCACGTTGCTGCCGTCGGGGCGGATGGACAGCCCGGAGAGCAGCAGGCCAACGGCGCAGCCGATGAAGCCCCAGATCTGCAATTTGATCCGTCCGACTTTGTCCACCAGAAGGATCGCGACGATGACGCCCAAGACGAACAGCACGTCCATCATGGCCGAGCCCTTGGCGCCCAGGATGTCGTTGTGGATGGTGTCAGACAGCCCGTGCGACTTCGACTCCTTGCCGATGACGGCGCCCAGGATCGTCGGTGTGAAGATGCCGATGCCGTAGACGCCTAGGTCCTGCAGGAACCACGGAACCGAGGCCAGGATCGTCGCGCGACGGTTCTTCTTCTTGAACAGCGACAGGTAGGACCCGTGACCTTCGGCGGCCTTGGCCTTGGCCTCGTCGGCCAAGTGTCCTAGTGACACGCTCTTGGGGTACTGCGGAGTGCGCTTGAGCAGTTGGGTGGTGGCCTTCTCGCCGTCCGCGGTCCGGCCCTTCGCCACCAGCCAGTGCGGGCTCTCCGTGACGTACAAGCGCCCGATGACGACCAGGATCGCCGGCACGATCGCCGCCGCATACATCATCCGCCAGGCGCCCAGGTTCGGGTTCGCATACAGGATGCCGAAGCCCAGCGCCGTGCCGAAGAACGCTCCGATGGCCTGGAATGCGAAGGCGCTCAGCACCAGTCGGCCTCGCATCGACGTAGCGATGCTCTCCGAGATCACCATGTGCGCGGTGGGGTAGTCGCAGCCCAGCGCGATACCGGCCCCGAACAGACAGATGACCAGGGTGATGAAGTTGGGGGCGAGAGTCAGGCCCACCAAGAACACGGCGAAGATGATCATCTCGATGATGAACATCTTCTTGCGGCCGTAGCTGTCCGCCAAGCCACCGAGGGCCGTCGCACCGACCAGGATGCCCGCCAATGAGGACGCGGTCACCATGCCTTTCTCGGCTGCGTTCAGGTGGAATTGGATCGAGATCAGCGGCAGGGCAACGCCGGTCATGAACACGACCATGCCTTCGAAGAACTTGCCCGCGCAGGCCAGCGCCCAGATCCGGAACTGCATCGCGGTCATCGGCATTGACTTCAGCGCCGTGCCGTCGGGCCACTGGGGCAACTCGTCGATGTACTCCTGAACCGTCTTTCCGTTGACCTTCGGTGCCTGTTTTTGGTCGAGCGTGTCGGTCATGTCACCTCTCTCAGAGTCGTCGCCATCGACTTCGCCTGCCCGACGCCGCAGAGCGGCGACGCAGCGCGGTTTGGCTGGCATGCGTGACCCACGCTGACCAGCGTCAACCCCGCAGACGCTAAGTCAGACAACTTAACGGGCGCTAACACCCGGATGAATTCGGCAAACTGTGCTGAACTTCCAAGGAAGTCGGCGGTGCAGGGCGGCGGCTTGGTTGCCGTTTGCCCAAATCAGGGCCATATTCAGACCATTGAGCCTGCCGAAATACGCAATCCTGGGGAGTGCAGACGGCGTCGCGGGCGGCAAACTCTTCGGACCCGCAATGGCTTCATCTGTTGTTTGCTTCCGGATTGATTCGATGTCGATATTGGTGACGTTTAATGCTCGCGGACGTGCTCGAAGCGACGCGCGGCGCTGAGGCGCGCACGACGTGGCATTTCCGGCCCGGCGAACGGGTGGCCGATGTGCGGCTGACAGGTTGTTTTTCGAGGAGGCAAACATGAAGCAGCACAAGGGATTTATGGCCGCCGCCGGCCTGCTCGTCGCGGGCAGTCTGGCGCTCTCGGCGTGTACGGGTTTCGACACTCCGCCGAAGTACGCCAAGGGCGTCAAGGTCGACTGCGGGGGCAAACAAGACCTGACCGGTAGCGGTTCGACCGCTCAAGCCAACGCGATGAGCCACTTCATCACGAGCTACGAGGAGTCCTGCTCGGGCAAGCAACTGAACTACGCTGCCACCGGCTCGGGCGCCGGCGTCTCGGACTTCCTCGGCGCAAAGACGGACTTCGGCGGCTCCGACTCACCGCTGAGCGGTGACGAGTACGCGGGCGCCAAACAGCGCTGCGGCGGCAACGACGCCTGGAACCTGCCGGCCGTCTTCGGCCCGATCGCGATCACCTTCAACGTCAAGACGACCGATGTGGTCAACTTCGACGCACCCACGCTGGCCAAGATCTTCAGCGGCGCCATCACGCGTTGGGACGACCCGGCCATCACCGCGCTGAACGGAAACATGCCCGCCGAGGACATCCACGTCATCTACCGCAGCGACGCATCCGGAACCAGCGACAACTTCCAGCAGTACCTGCAGGCCGCATCTGGCGGCGCCTGGACCAAGGGCGCCGGCAAGACCTTCAACGGAGGCGTTGGAACCTCCGCCCAAGGCAACGAGGGCACGTCGGAAGCCGTCAAGAACACCGAGGGCGCGATCAGCTACAACGAGTGGTCGTACGCGATGAAGCAGCACCTCGATGTGGCCGGGATCAAGACCGCCGGCGGCGTCGTCGGCATCGGCAACGACTGGGTCGGCAAGACCATCTCGGACGTCACGATCAAAGGTCAGGGCAACGACCTTGTTCTCGACCTGTCCAAGGTCTACGCCACCACTGCGCCGGGCGCCTACCCGATCCTGCTGGCCAGCTACGAACTCGTCTGCTCGAAATACCCTGACGCTCAGGTGGGTACAGCGGTGAAGGCGTTCATGCAATCGACCGTCACCACGGGGCAGCAAGGCCTCACCCCGCTCGGCTACATCCCGTTGCCGGCCGACTTCCAGACCAGGGTTGCCGCCGCCGTCAACAGCATCAGCTGAGACGTCGGCAACGGCTGTTTCGGCCGCGACGAGAAACGTCTCGATCTCGGCTAGCATCACGTATGGCCTTGGATGGCACCAAACGATCGATACCGTGTGCCGTCCTGTTCTTTGTCGCGGCGCTGTTGTCCGCAGCCCCGGCGTCAGCGGACCCGAACGACGGCGCGTTCGTTGATGCCCTCGCCAAGGGCGGGATCGTCCTTCCGGATGACAACGCCGCAATTGCCATGGCCCACACCGTGTGCGCCGGACTCGATCAGCGCGCCAAAACCAGCCTTCTCGCAATGAAGTTGATGAAGGATACGGACCTTTCGATGAAGCAGTCCGGCTACTTCATCGGCGCTGCCATCTCCGCCTACTGCCCGCAAAACGCTGGAAACGCCGACAATTCGACGCGCTATCTCTACCCCGGCCTCCCGCTGATGTGATCAGCCCGACGCCGGTAGGTCACGAATCAAAGATCGTCGTCCCGTAACCGCTGGGGCTCTCGGCGATGTATACCGGCCCCAGGTAGAAGGGCGTGTACCCGGAATTCACTGCACTTCCGGACGTAACAAATGGCCCGTCCGTTTGGGTCGTCGTGTACGAGTACAAGAGCGTCTCTCCGTTACCGGTGTACACCGAGATGGTTATTCCCGCCGGCACGATCCCCGAGGTCTGACCGGTGTCGAGCACCGATGACGGGATGAAGCCATACACGCCACCGGAATCGATTGCGACGGCAACGTGTTCGAGAGGTCCGTCACCGATCTTTACGTCCAGGGCGGTAGTCGGTGCTCCGGCCAGCGAGATGGTGCTTGGCAATGGGTTGGGACCGAGTTCCAGCACTCCCTGGGGTTCGTTGATGAGCGCACCTTGATCCAGGGTGCCCGGCAGTGCCGCTATCACAGTGCTGGTGCCCGGGAACCCGTTGTCCGGCCCAATACCCAAAACGCCGACGGCGCCGCTAGAAGCAAAATAGTTCTCGAAAGCCGGCGTCGATCCGGTAGTGACGAGGTCTACGGCCGTCGGCGAGGTGACGATGCCATCTCCGAAACTCACTGTGGTGTCATACGTTTCGTAGGAGTACGTCAGCCCGCCGCTGTAACCGGCGGAGCCCCCATAGACTTCGCTGCCAAGGTCTTGCGTTGGGACGTACTGGGGTTCGATAACAAGTCCAGTGGATCCGGTGTCAACTATGACGGGCTCCAGCGGTCCGCCGTTTACCGAGATGTAGATCAGCGGTTGATGAAGATTGTTCATCGTCAACGGGATGGTTGCGTTCGCCAAACTGGGGGTGCCGTCGGTGCCACCAGGGGTGCCACCGGCGCCGCCGTCGCCGTTGATGCCGGGCGTCCCGACGGGGCCACCGCTGCCACCCGTGCCGCCGTTTCCGCCGTCGCCGCCATTGGCGGTGGTGCCCGTGGCGCCGGCAGCGCCTGCGTTTCCGCCGTCGCCACCGTTTCCGCCGGCGCCGCCATAGGCGTCGGACCCAACGTAAGCGGCGGTGCCGCCGTCGCCGGCGTTCCCGCCGTTGCCCCCCGGGCCGGCGTTGCCGACGGTGCTTCCGTTGCCGGCGGCGCCGCCGGTGCCGCCATTCCCGCCATTCCCGCCATTCATGCCTTGGATGTAGCCGTCGGTGCCGCCGCCGCCGTTCCCGCCGATGCCGCCCTGGCCGCCGTCACCGCCGGTGCCGGCGCTGAATCCCTGCCCGCCGTTGCCGCCGGAGCCCGCGGCACCGCCATCCCCGCCGTCACCGCCGGTGCCGACGACCGTTGGCCCGTCGATGCCAGGCCCGTCGTGGTAGCCGTTGCCGGGCGCACCGCCCGCGCCGGCCGCCCCGCCGTCGCCGCCGTCGGCACCCTTGCCGCCGATGCTGTCGATGCTGTTGCCGCCATTGCCGCCGTTGCCCCCGACGCCGCCATCACCGCCGGCGCCGCCGCTGCCGTTGAACCCGTAATAGCCTGTGTTGCCGTCAGATTGGGCCGCGGCGCCACCTTGGCCCCCTTGGCCACCGGCCCCACCATCGCCGCCGGCAAAACCGGGGTTGTCGCCTGCCGCGCCGTTGCCGCCATCTCCGGCGGAGCCGCCAATGCCGCCGGCACCGCCGTTGCCGCCGCTGCCAAAGGAGACACCGGTGTGTAAGTTGTTGCTCCCTTGGCCAGGGCCTCCGCCGCTGCCTCCGTTTCCGCCGGAGCCGGCACTGCCGCCATTGCCGCCGGTGCCGCTAGCGGCCGTGCCGCCGCTACCGCCTTGGCCGCCGCCGCCGCCATTCCCACCGTCACCGCCGCTGCCACCGGAGCCCGTGCTGACGTTGTAGGCTGCGCCTCCCTCTGCTCCTGCACCGCCATTGCCGCCGTTGGCGCCGTTTCCGCCGCTGCCGGCGTTACCGAACATCGACCCGCCGTTGCCGCCGTTGCCGCCGGATCCACCGTTTTCACCGGGCGCGCCGTTGCCGCCGACACCGCCCGCGGGGCTGGTGGCTGTTCCGGTCGCACCGGTGCTGCCGGCCGCGCCGTCGGCGCCATTGCCGCCGTCCCCGCCGTTGCCGCCGTCGCCGATCAGGTCGGCATTCCCGCCGTTCCCGCCGCTGCCGCCATCGGCGCCGTCCCCACCGTCGCCGCCGTCACCGATCAGACCGGCGGCCCCGCCGCTACCGCCCTGGCCCAGCGCATCAGTGGCGCCGTTGCCGCCGTTGCCGAACCACAGCCCGCCGGCCTCGCCATTGGCCGCTGCCAACGTTGAGTCCGGCGTTCCGTTAGCGCCGTTGCCGATCAGGATGCCGCTGCCACCAATGTCGTGCCACAACGTATTGAGCTGAGCGTCGTACGCCGCGCCGGATTGGCTGGTGATCCACTCTTGCGCGAGCGTCTGGAGCATCGCGTCGAACGAACTAGCAGCAGGAGACGGATCGGACGCCGCCGGCAATGCCGAATCCGCAGAACTCGCAACAAGGCTGCCGATACCCAGATTGACCAAGGGATCCGCAGCTGACACGGAATCAAGGCCGGCCAACGGCTCCAACAGACTCGTAAGTGAATTAGCGATGGAGTTGACGATTGGGTCGATGACTACGTCAAACCCGTCGGCATGGGCAACCGGCGCGCTGGCCAGCGGAGTCATCGCCGCGCCCAGAAACGCGCCGGCAGCCGTCGCCAGACCGGCCACGCGACGATGCCGGCGCGCCTTAACCTGGCGCGGCCGAATTTCCCGCTTGCGTGGGCATTGAGCCATTCTGATCCTGAAAGAACCTGAGATTTCCCTTAAGCATTTGTAAGGTAGCCGCGAGATAGCCCTCGGGCGTGCGTATCCGCAAAAACGTCGGATACTTGCCAAGATGCCCGGCGCCCGCGCCAAGCGATTCAGCCGCCGCGGGCCTCGACCATCGCTGAACGGTTGACCTTGGTCGCGGCCGTTCGCGGGATCTGGTCGACGAATTCGACGGTCTTCGGCACCTTGTACGCGGCCAGCCGGGTCTTCGCGAAGACGATGACATCCCGCTCGGTCAGCGACTGTGTGCTGTCGGCCAGTTGAACCACCGCGTGTACCCGACGGCCCCACTCGCGGTCGGACAGCCCGATGACCACCACATCGGCGATGCCGTCGTGTTCGGCCAGCGCGCATTCCACCTCGGCGGGAAAGACATTGGCACCGCCGGTGACGATCATGTCGCTCCGGCGATCCGCGATGTAGAGATAGCCGTCGGCGTCGACGTGGCCGATATCGCCTGCTGTGCGGAATCCGTCGGGTGTCGACGGCAGCAGCGGCGCGCCGCCCAGATAGCGGTATCCGGCGCTCATCGGTGAGCGCAGATAAATCTCGCCAAGCTCACCGGGACTCACCGGCTCGCCCTGCGGGTCCAGGATGCGCACTTCGGTGTCCCGGAAACCGCGGCCGACGCTGCCAACGTGCGCCAGCCACTCGTCACCGCGTAATGCGGTGATGCCCAGGCCCTCGGTCATCCCGTAAGCCATCACGACCTGTTCCGGGCTGAGCAGGTCGAACCAGGTACGTAGCAGCGTATGTGGCATTACCGCGGCGCCCTGCAAGATCCACGCGACGCTGGATAGGTCCCGCCGGCGTATGTCGGGAAGGGCCGCGATGCGGGCGAGCATGGTCGGTGTGGCCGTGAAGTTGGTGACGCGGTAGCGTTCGATCACGTCGATAAAGGTTGCCGCATCGAACTTTTCGAGCACCACCAATCGGTCGCCGCCCAACAGATAGGTCATCGGTGAGAAGCCGTTGGTGTGATACATCGGAGCGGGCACCAGGATGGTCTGCGGCTGGGGCGTCGGCGCCCAGGCGGCCAGAAATGGGAACGACGACTCCGGCGTCCAGATACCTTGCGCCAGCGTGAGAATGACCTTCGGCAGGCCGGTCGATCCGCTGCTGCAAATCCCGTTCGCGTTGGGGGATACGACCGCCGGCAACGGGTCGCCGGCCTGGTCGCCGGCGCGTGAAGTGAATGTCGACAGCGTCTGTTCGTCGACGGTGACCGCCGGGTCGATCACCTCGAGCACCCGGGACCGCTCCCAGTCGGGCAGATCCCAGCGCATCGGAACCGGGACAGCGCCGATCTTCCAACAACCCAGCACCGCCAGCACCAGGTGCTCGGAGTTGGGAATCGCCAGTGCGACAAGCGAACCGATCTCAGCGCCGCCGGCTTTCAGGGCCCGTCCCCACTGGTTGGCTCGGCGGTCCAATTCCGCGAAGGTCATCGAGCGCCCCGTACCGTCACGCGCGATGACGGTCAGCGCAATATCGTCACAACGCTGTTCGGCGAGCTGCTGAAGTTTGACGCCGAACGGAATTCCTTCGTCGAGCGGTTGGGAGGCCTTTTCAGCAGCGACGGGCTCGGTGCTCACGCCGATACCGGTCCAGAAAACAGCGTCTCGAACCCCCCGTCGCGGATACCGGGCAGCAGCCGCATCGCGAGCACCTCGGTGCTGACTGGCAGCCGGATCAGCGGCTGGGTGTGCCGGTCGAGCACGCTGACGTCGGACTCGTCGCAGAAGCCCAGCGCTCCCAGTAACTGGTGCGCGGCGCGCAGGACTAGTCGTGCGGTCTCGCCGGCCTTGAGACGGAGGATCAGTGCGTCAGCCGAACGCACCTGCGCCGGAACAGATTCGAATCGGCTGATGGTGTACTTGGCGAGTTCATGAAGACCGCGTGACGCGACAGCGGCGTCGGCGACCGTGAACCGGACCGCCTGGAAATCCGCCAGCGGCTTGCCGAACTGCATCCGCGCGACTACGTGCTGTCGAGTGATTTCAAGGCACTGCTGCACTGCGCCGACGATCCGCCAGGATCCCAGCGTCAGATGCAGATCGACGTCGGCGGCCGGCACCGTCCCGTCGGGCGGACCCACCGTGGCCGGAACCAGAAAGGGTCCGAGCTTGGCGGCAGTGCGTGATGACGGCTGCACTTGGTAGCGCGTGCCATCGAGGTCGGCGGCGATCCAGTCGCCGGCCAAGTCGCCGTGATCGATCCGGGGTGCTTCGGGATTCACCAAGGCGAGTCGGGCACCGTCGATCGCCATGAGCTCCTCGACGAGCGGATAGGGGAGGGCGGTTGCGCCGGCAGCCTGGCAGAGCACGGCGGCGGCCAGCCGATCGTCGGAAGAGGATCGCACGTCGAGGTCGAACGCGCCGAGGTCCGACAATGCGGTCCGGGCGTCCTGGCGGAGCCGGTCGTCGGTTTCGGCCTGCAGCGCGGCCTGGGGTCCGCCGAACCGGACGAGCCGTTTTGTGGCGACAGCGGAGAACTCGGCAATATCTTCTGGCAGAGCGGTTTTCATCCGTGAGCTCCCAAGGTTTCCCGCGCGACGAGCATCCGCTGCACTTCGATGGTTCCGGACGCGACCGTGGCCGCCTGGGCGTAGCGCCAGTGGTCTTCGACAGCACCATGCAGCGCCGCCGACGTGCCGCTGTCCAGCGCCGTCGGCCCGAGCACGTCGAACAGCAGCTCGGCCACTTGCTGGTCGCAGGTGGTGGTCGCGATGCGTGCGGCGCTGGCCGCGGCTCCGGCTGACGGGTCGTCCTGCAATGACACCGCGCGATAGGCCAGCAGCCGCGCGATTCGAAGGTCGATCAATGCCCGCACCCAGCGCGTGCGGATGGACTCGGGCAACTGATCCCAATCGTCACCGAGTTCGGTTTGCATCCGGTCGAGCAGTGACTCGCACCGGGCGTAGCGGGCGATGCCGACGCGCTCGAAGGCAAGCGCTTCGCGCATCACCCGCCAGCCGTCGCCCAATTCGCCGAGGACCTCGTCGGGAAATACCTCGACACCGTCGAGAAAGACCTCGTTGAGGTGATGCGGCCCAAGCATCGAGCGGATCGGTCGCACGGTGATACCGGCCCGGTCCATCGGAACGAGAAAGAGGCTGAGCCGGTTGGCTTTCGGGGCATTCGGGTCGGTGCACGCCGCCAGCACACACCAGGACGCCATCTGGGCGTAGGAGGTCCAGACTTTCTGCCCGGTGATGCGCCAACCGTCACCGTCGGGTACCGCGCGGGTCCGCAGCGACGCAAGATCCGTTCCGGCTTCAGGTTCGGAAAAGCCCTGACACCAGATCACCTCACCGGCGGCGATGGCGGACATGTGCCGGGCCTTCTGCTCGGCGGTTCCGTACCGCATGAGCGCGGGCCCGACCCAGTTGATGCCCATGTACTGCGCACCACGGGGTTCGTGATGGGCCCACATCTCCTCGCGCAACACGGTCTGCTGCCACACCGAACCGCCGCCACCGCCGTGTTCCTTGGGCCAGGCCAGGGCCAGCAGCCCGTCGGATGCGAGCATTTTGCAGAACGACTCGGTGGTGGCCAAGTCTTTCGGGTCGTTGGTGCAAGCGCCGAGGAAGCCTTCGGGGATATGCGTGGAGATCAAGTCCCGCAAGCGCTTTCTGAGTTCGACAGCATCGGTGCCGAGGTCGTAATCCATCGTCATCCCTTCGGCAATCCGAGCAGTCGCTCGGCGATGATGTTGCGTTGGATCTCGGATGTTCCGCCGTAGATCGTCGCCGCGAGAGCGTCCTGGCGTTCGAAGAGCAGATCGGTGTCGTCGATCGATCTGGGCCCGGCCGCCGCGGCGGACAGCTCCCAAACCCGCTGCAGTGTTTGCGAACCGAGGAGCTTGAGAATGTCGGCTTCCGGGCTCGGCCGGCCGGCCAGTTCGTTGTTCAGCGCGCGATAGCCGGTTGCCCGGATTGCGTCGGCGTCGGCGAGCAGCGAGCCGAGTTCGGCGAATACCTCGCCGGAGGCGTAGTCGTCGTGGGTGGCTTGGGAATCCCGCACCGAGCTGAGGCCGCGCTGGATCTCGACCCAGTTCATGATCCAAATCATCTGGCGCTCATGGTTGAGCGACGACATCGCCACCTGCCATCCGCCGTTGACCGGTCCAAGCAAACTGTCGGCCGGAATCTCGACATCGTCGAGGATGACTTCGCAGAAGGTCTCATCGGAGATCGATGCCATCCGAATGGGTTCGATGGTGACTCCGGGTGATTCGAGATCGAGGATGAGGCATGAGATTCCGCGATGTTTGGGTGCGTCCGGATCGGTACGGGCATACAGCGTGCACCACCGGGACTGGTGGGCTTGCGTTGTCCAGATCTTTCTGCCCTTGACCCGGAACATGTCGCCGTCGCGTACCGCACGGGTGCGCAGGCTGGCGAAGTCGGAGCCGGCTTCGGGCTCGGACATGCCCAGTGCCCACCACTCGTCGCCGCGCAGCAATGGAATCAGGAGACGGTCGATTTGCGCGGCGGTGCCGAATTGGCGGATCCCGGGCGCGGCCACGCCAGGCCCCGCGACGTTGGGTAGTTTGGGCGCCGATCGCATCGCTGCCTCGAGTCGGATCTCCATCGCTTCGGCCAAGCCGAGTGATCGCCCACCGTGCTCGGGTGACCAAGTCGGCTGCAGCCAGCCCGCCTCGAATGCCGCACGTTGGTGAGCCCGACGAAGTCCGATGTCCCACCGGTATTCGCGATAGCGCTCGTAGTAGTCGTTCGGCAGGAAATCCGTCAGCCACGCCGCGTATTCGGCGACAAGATCGGTCTTGAGCTCGGTGTGCGTCATGCGGCGCTCCCGGCGAAGCGGCGTCCCACCGCGTGGTAGAGCGCGCGGCTGTCGCCCAGCGTCGAGGCGCCCTGCCAGGCATGCCGCAGATAGAGGTGCATGTCGTGTTCCCAGGTCTGCGCCAACGCGCCGTGAACCTGTACCGCGGTGCGCCCGCAGCCGACCGCCGCCTCGGCTGCCGCCGCCTTGGCCAGCGCCGCCGCGTTCCAGCCCGCGGCGACCGGGGTGGTCGGGTCGTCGAGTCGCGCGGCCGCGGCGTAGGTCAGGCCACGAGCGCGTTCCAGCGCGACATAGTTGTCGGCCAAGGCGTGCTTGATGCCCTGGAATGCGCCGATCGGCTTGCCGAACTGCTGGCGTGTTTTCGCGTACTCGATGGCACGGTCCAGCGCGGCGCCGGCGACACCGACCAGGTCGGCGGCCGCCGCGACCAGCGGTGTCGCCAGAGCTGACTCCAGGTCCACCGGTGCGATGGCGATCGCCTGGGCGTCGACCTCGACGTCGGCGACCGGCTGCGCGGGGTCGGTGCATTCGGCCTCGTGCACGGTCACGCCGTCGCCGACGCGCACGACGGCGGCG
>Ga0209113_1000032_pt1 | contig 32358 bp, 31 predicted proteins | sample TexAe_RefH0_O1_FD_187951 | JGI IMG/M metagenome (GOLD analysis project Ga0209113, IMG submission 187951) | Forest soil microbial communities from Davy Crockett National Forest, Groveton, Texas, USA - Texas A ecozone_RefH0_O1 (SPAdes) (version 2) | ecosystem: Environmental > Terrestrial > Soil >... | reverse complement strand
CCTGCAGCGCATCGGTTGCCGCCTGCCGGTAGCGGTCGGCCTGCTGACCGCCGGTCAGGTGCGCGGCGGTCAGCAGCGCCTCGGCGATCGCGGATGCGCCCGACGGCGTCGCGCCGTCGTAGGGGTCAGCGGGCCGCAGCAACAGCCGCTCGCCATCGTCGGCGCTGTCGAACCAACGGCCCGGGTTGTCCTGATCGGCGAAGTGCGCCAGCGCGATATCCAGCAGGTCGGCGGCGGCGGCCAGCCAGGCCGCCTCCGTGGTCAGCTGGTACAGCGCGAGCAGACCGGTGGCCAGCATCGCGTGGTCTTCCAGGATCGCGGCGCTCTCCCCGACCCGTCCGCCCAGGCTGGCCCGGCGTAGCCGACCGTCCACTTTATGCAGTGCCAGCAGTGCCGTCGCGCAATCCGTTGCGGCGTCGGCTAATTCGGGTGCGTCCAGCGCCACACTGGCTTCGGCCAGTGCGGTGATCGCCAGCCCGTTCCAGGCGGTGACGACCTTGTCGTCGCGGCCCGGTTGAGGCCGGGTCCGGCGGGCGGCCAGCAGCGCGGCCCGGACACGAGCGAGGCGCGCCTGGTCGTCGGGATCGTTGTGCAGTTGCAGCACCGAGGCGCCGGCTTCGAAGGTGCCACTCTCGCTAACCCCGAAAACCGAAGCGGCCCAACGACCGTCGTCGTCGCCGAGCGTCTCGGTCAGTTGCGCAGGTGCCCAGACGTAGGTCGAACCCTCGCGGCCGTCGGCGTCGGCGTCCAGTGACGAGGTGAACATGTCGCCGTCGCGTAAATCGTCGAGCAGGAACCTCGCGGTCTCATGGGTGACCCGCCGCGCCAGCGGGTCGCCGGTTCGTCTGGCCCAGTGCGCGTAGGCCCGCAACAGCAGCGCGTTGTCGTACAGCATCTTCTCGAAATGCGGTACCACCCAGGCATTGTCGACGCTGTAGCGGGCGAACCCGCCGGCCAGCTGGTCATACATGCCACCCCGGGCCATCGCGGTGCCAGTCCGGCGGACGGCGGCCAGGGCCTGCGGTGAGCCAGTGCGCTCCCAATGTCGCAGCAGCGCTTCCAGCAGCGCCGACGGCGGGAACTTCGGCGCCCCACCGAAGCCGCCGTGCGCGGTGTCCTCGTCGCGCAGCACCGCGGCGACGGCGTGGTCGCAGAGCGCCGGATCCACCTGCGGGCCGCCACCAGGCAATCCCGATACCATTGACCGCAATTCGCCCGCGATGTGATCAGAGCTCTGCTCGACCTCGTCGCGACGCTCATTCCAAGTGCTGGATACGGCCGAAAGAAGCTGCAGAAAAGCGTCTTTGGGGTAGTAGGTGCCGCAATAGAACGGACGTCCGTCGGGCGTCAAGAAGCAGGTCATCGGCCAGCCGCCCTGCCCGGTGAGCGCAACCGTGGCGTTCATGTAGACCGCGTCGATGTCGGGCCGTTCCTCGCGGTCCACCTTGATGCACACGAAGTCACCGTTCATCGCCGCGGCCACCTCGTCGTCGTCGAACGATTCGTGGGCCATCACGTGACACCAGTGGCATGCGGCGTAGCCGATCGAAAGCAGGATCGGCACATCGCGTTTCGCGGCTTCGGCCAGCGCGGCCGGCGACCACTGCTGCCAGTGCACCGGGTTGTCGGCGTGCTGGCGAAGGTAGGGGCTGGCGGCCCCGGCGAGCTGGTTACCCGCCGAGCTCATGCGGTGGCCGTTCATCGGGATGCTGCTGGATGGTCCCGTCGTCGACGGCCTGATCCGGTTCGGGATGCTGCGGGTCGAAGGACTCCGGCAGCTTCTTGAGGTGCCGGTTCATCGAGCGCACCAGGAACAGCACGCTGATCAGCAGCAGCACCACTACAAGCAAGCCGAACGGGCTGGCCTTGCCGAAATCCGGTCCGCTGTTGTGCGGCCCGTCCTCGGCCAGCAACACCAACGCCGCCAGGTGCAGATGCATCACGGCGTGTCCTCGATTCCGGCGAACAGGTCGGACTCGGGAAGCCGCACCGGAACACGGGACCGGGCCAACTCGAATTCCTCAGTCGGCCACAGCCGTTGCTGCCATTCGATGGGGGCGGCAAAGAAATCCCCCTTGGGATCGATCTGGGTGGCGTGCGCGCGCAGCGCGTCGTCGCGCTGACTGAAATACGCCGAACACTCGATCCGGGTCGTCACCCGGTCGGCGTGGACGTCGTGCGCGGGATCCCAGTGTTTGAGCCACTTCTCGAATGGGCCCGTCTGCCCGCGTTTGGCAAACTCGTCCTGCAGCATCTGCATCCGCTGGCGCAAGAACCCGTGGTTGTAATACAGCTTGGGCACCGTCCACACCGGGCCCGCGTCCGGGAACCGCCGATAGTCACCGGCGGCCTCGTATGCGGCCACCGAAACCTGGTGGCAGCGAATGTGATCGGGGTGCGGGTAGCCGCCGTTCTCGTCATAGGTCGTCATCACGTGCGGACGGAATTCGCGCACCACCCGAACCAGCGCCTCGGTGGACACTTCCAGCGGCGTCAGCGCAAAGCAGTCCTCCGGCAGCGGCGGCGGCGGATCCCCTTGCGGCAGTCCGGAATCGACGAAGCCCAGCCAGGTGTGCTCGACGCCGAGGATCTCGGCCGCCTTGGCCATCTCGTCGCGGCGGATATCGGCGATGCGGCCGTGCACCTCCGGTAGGTCCATCGCCGGGTTGAGGATGTCGCCGCGTTCGCCCCCGGTCAGGGTCACCACCAGCACCCGGCAACCCTCAGCCGAGTAGCGGGCCAGGGTGGCAGCGCCCTTACTGGACTCGTCGTCCGGGTGGGCGTGCACCGCCATCAACCGCAGTTCGCTCACGTGCTCCCTGACTGTGTGCTGTCTTCTGTGCGCCTATAGTTCCAGGTCTAATAGTTCCATCCCGGACACCGGGCCTCGCTAACCCGGTCCCTTGGGCAGATCACCCGGACCGCAACACACCATGACCGAAGGTTCCCCCGCACCGCCACCGGCCCGCTACGGGCGTGGTCGGGTGCTCACGCCGTCCCGACGCCGGGCCGCCACCCTGGCCGTCGCGGTGGCCGCGGTCGGTGTCGTGGTCGCCGTCATCGGCTATCAACGGCTGGGCCGCAGCGACGTCACCGGTACGTTGGCCGGCTATCGGCTGATCGACGACCAGACCGTGTCGGTAACGATCAGCGTGACGCGAAAAGACCCATCGCGCCCGGTCGACTGCATCGTGCGGGTGCGCGCCAAAGATGGCAGCGAAACGGGCCGGCGCGAGGTGCTGGTTACGCCGTCGAGCCAGGCGACGGTGCAGGTGACGACGATCGTGAAGTCCAGTAAGCCGGCCGTGGTGGGCGACATCTACGGCTGCGGCACCGATGTGCCCGGCTACCTGCGCGCACCCTGACCACACCGGCACGGCACACGCCGGCGGCAAACGCCGAACTGCGAGAAAACGCCCTCATCCACCGCGATTTCGGTGGTAAACTACTCGGATGCACGGTTCCGGCTGGGACCGTGTATTGCTGCATTAGCGGCCAGATGTGCCGCGCAGGGGGTCCACCCGACTACTGAGGTCGGCAGTACACGTGGTGGCACCGCCCGGCAGCACGACCGACAACCTGCCGGGGCGGATGCCGCCCCCACCGACACTACGAGGAGCACGACGAGATGACGGACACCCAGGTGACCTGGTTGACCCAGGAATCACATGACCGGCTCAAGACTGAGCTCGACCAATTGATCGCGAACCGTCCGGTCATCGCCGCGGAAATCAACGATCGCCGCGAAGAGGGTGACCTGCGCGAGAACGGCGGCTATCACGCCGCCCGCGAAGAGCAGGGCCAGCAAGAGGCTCGCATCCGCTCGCTGCAGGACCTGCTCAACAACGCCAAGGTCGGCGAGGCGCCCAAGCAGTCCGGCGTCGCGCTGCCCGGTTCGGTGGTGAAGGTCTACTACAACGGCGACAAGTCCGACAGCGAGACCTTCCTGATCGCAACCCGCCAGGAGGGTGTCAACGAGGGCAAGCTCGAGGTCTACTCGCCGAATTCACCGCTGGGCGGCGCCCTGATCGACGCCAAAGAGGGTGAGACCCGCAGCTACACCGTGCCCAACGGCAACACCGTCGAGGTCACGCTGGTCAGCGCGGAGCCCTACCACTCCTAGCGGCGACCTGGCTCAGCGCCTGTTCGAGATCGGCGATCAGGTCGGCGATGTCCTCAATGCCGACCGAGAGCCGGACCAGATCGTCCGGCACCTCCAACTGCGAGCCGGCCGTCGACGCGTGCGTCATCGCACCCGGATGCTCGATCAGCGACTCCACCCCGCCGAGCGACTCAGCGAGGATGAACACCTTGGTGTTGGCGCACAACGCCTGCGCCGCACTGCGTCCGCCCCGCATCCGCACCGACACCATGCCGCCGAAGCCGCGCATCTGTCGCGCGGCGACCTGGTGACCGGGATGGGTGGGTAGACCTGGATACAGCACCGCGTCCACCGACGGGTGGCCGATAAGGAATTGCGCTACCGCAGCGGCGTTTTCGCTGTGCCGCTGCATCCGCAGCACGAGCGTCTTCAGGCCGCGCATGGTCAGGTAGGCATCGAACGGTCCCGGCACCGCGCCGGCCCCGTTCTGCAGGAAGGCGAATGCCTCGTCCAACTCTTCGTCGTTGGTGACCAGCGCGCCGCCCACTACGTCGGAATGCCCGCCAATGTATTTCGTCGTCGAGTGCAGCACGATGTCGGCGCCGAACGTCAACGGTTGCTGTAACGCTGGCGAGGCAAAGGTGTTGTCCACCAACACTTTCGCCGCGTATTCCGCGCCGAGTTCGGCGATTGCGGCGATGTCGACGATCGACAGCAGCGGGTTGGTGGGCGTTTCCACCCAGATCAGCCGGGTCTGCGGGGTGATCGCCGCGCGGACCGCGTCGACATCGGACAACGCCACTGGGGTGTGCTGCACACCCCAGTGAGTGAACACCTTGTCGATGAGCCGGAACGTTCCGCCGTAGGCGTCGTCGGGGATAACGATGTGATCGCCGGGGCGCAGCAGCACACGCAGCACGCAGTCACCGGCCGCCATGCCGGAGCCGAATGCCCGTCCGAAGCGGCCGTCTTCGACGGCGGCCAGCGCGCTTTCCAGCGCGGCCCTGGTCGGGTTGCCGGTGCGGGCGTACTCGAATCCGCCGCGCAGACCGCCGACGCCGTCCTGAGCGAAGGTGCTGCTGGCATAGATCGGGGTATTGACCGCGCCGGTGGCCGGGTCGGGCCGGTAGCCGGCGTGAATGGCCTTGGTCGCCAGGCCGGCTTTTGCGAAATCTCCGTGGTCGCTCATCGCCGACCAGCCTAGTCATCACGATGACGTCGACCCGAGCGCGCCGACCGCCGCATACCGGCCACCGCAACCCAAAAATGGGCAAACTTCCCCATGCGCGCGGGGCCTGCCGGCGACCACAATGACGGCCATGAGGCGAATGTTTGTAGGGCTGGCGTCAGCCGCGTTGCTGTGGGGTGGTGTCGCCGGGGCGGGCGATGTGGGTGCCGCCCAAGCCCATCCCGCTCCGGCGCCGCAGTCGTGGCCGGGTTGTCCCCCAGATCACCCGGAGGGCCCCTGTCACTGGTGCCCCGGAGATCCCCCGGTGCAGACCGGCAATCTGCGGGTAGATCCGGTTCGCTGGGATGCGAATGTGTGCCACACCTATTGGTACGTGGGCGGCGGGGGAAATGTCGCCCGGACCATCTGGGAGGGCGATGCGCCGCCACCGCCGCCGCCACCGTTAACGGGGCTTTATTGCGACCCCGCGACGCTCACAAATTGTCATATCGGGACGCACCCCTAAGCCGAAGTTCGCGGTTTACCGGTCGCCCAGCGGCAGGCACACCGTGGCCATGATCTTGTCGGCCAGCGTCTGCCGCTTGGCGGTCCACAGCGGGAACAGGTAGCCGATGTGGAGGATGACCGCGTCAACAACGTGAGTGATCTGGCGCAGCACCGACATACCGAAACCGATGGGCTTCCCGGTGTTCTCGCTGACGACTTTGAATTTCAGCAACGACTTGCCGATGCTCGAACCGGTGGTGCCCTGGCGGTAGCCGTAGTTCCAGACGAAGTAGGCCAGCCCAACCAGTACCGCACCCCACATGACCGTCATGCCGAGCGTCGAATATCCGATCGTGCAGATCTGATCGACGGCGTTCGGGCTGACGTCGGTCAAGCAGGCGCTCTCCGCGGAGTTCTGCAGCACCAACCAACCGACGCCGAGGATCAGCAGCAGCGGCAGGTGGTCGACGAAGTAGGCCGCGACCCGGCTCAGCCACGGGGTGCAATCCTCTTTGGTCAGGCCGCGCAGTACCGGCCCCGGTGGCGGCGGGACGTACCCGCCCGACGGCGGCGGTGGCGGTGGGTAGTTACCGCTGCCCGGAAGCGGGGGCGGCGGGAGCGACGACGACGGCGGTTGTTCGGTCATGAACGGCTTTCCCTTTGCACAGTGATTTGCTACCCGAAGTAATTTGCCTGAAACCGGTTCGGCTACTTGCGTAGCGCGCCGTCGGACAGGAAACCCAACAGGTCGTACCGGGTGATGACGCCGACCGGTTTGCCTTCCTCGACGACCATCACGGCGTCCAAGTCACGCAGCGTCTTGGCCAGCGAGCCCACCTGTTCGCCGGCTCCGATGATCGGCAGCGGCGGGCTCATGTGCATCCCGACGGCGTCGGCCAGGTTGGCGCGACCCTCGAAGACGGCTGAAAGTAGTTCGCGCTCAGAGACACTGCCGGCCACCTCACCGGCCATCACCGGCGGCTCGGCGCCGACGACGGGCATCTGCGACACCCCGTACTCGCGCAGGATGCTGATCGCGTCGCGCACGGTCTCCGACGGATGGGTGTGCACCAAGTCGGGCAGCTGGCCCGACTTCCCCCGCAGCACGTCGCCGACCGTGGGCTGCTCGATCGAGCCGTCCAGCCGGGTGCGCAGGAAGCCGTACGACGACATCCAGGCGTCGTTGAAGATCTTCGACAGATAGCCGCGACCGCCGTCGGGCAGCAATACGACGACCAGCGAGTCGGGCCCGGCTTCTTCGGCCACCTTCAGCGCCGCCACCACCGCCATCCCGCACGAGCCGCCGACCAGCATGGCCTCTTCGCGGGCCAGCCGTCTGGTCATGTTGAACGAGTCGGAGTCGGTCACCGCGATGATCTGGTCGGCGACGGCCGGGTCGTAGGCCGAAGGCCAGAAATCCTCGCCAACACCTTCCACCAGATAGGGCCGGCCGGTGCCGCCGGAATACACCGATCCTTCCGGGTCGGCGCCGACCACCTTGACCCGCCCCTCGGAGACATCCTTGAGGTAGCGACCGGCGCCGGTGATCGTTCCGCCGGTGCCGATGCCGGCGACGAAATGGGTGACCTGTCCGTCGGTGTCGGCCCAGATCTCCGGGCCGGTGGTCTCGTAGTGGCTGGCCGGGCCCTGCGGGTTGGAGTACTGGTCGGGCTTCCATGCGCCGTCGATCTCGCTGACCAATCGGTCGGACACGCTGTAATAGCTGTCGGGGTGCTCGGGCGGCACCGCCGTTGGGCACACCACCACCTCGGCGCCGTAGGCGCGCAGCACATTCTGCTTGTCCTCGCTGACCTTGTCCGGGCAGACGAACACACACCGGTAGCCGCGGCGCTGGGCGACCAGAGCCAGGCCCACACCGGTGTTACCCGACGTCGGTTCGACGATGGTGCCGCCTGGTTTGAGCTCTCCGCTGGCCTCGGCGGCGTCGATCATCTTCACCGCGATCCGGTCTTTGCTGCTCAGTCCGGGGTTGAGGTATTCGACCTTGGCGACCACGCGGCCAGAGCCCGGCGGCACAACCGAGTTCAGCTGAACCAGTGGAGTGTTACCGATGATTTCACTGATGTGCTGCGCGATCCGCATGCGTAGATCGTCTCAGGTGCGTCGCGACCTCGCCTAGCCGGTGGCCTCGCGGATGTACTCGCCGATCTGGCGCAGCGACCGCGTCGCCTCGGGAATCAGCGGCGCACCGAGCTGGAAGTCGTGAATCTGGCCCGGCCAGACCCGCACCTCGGTCGGCACTCCGGCCGCCGCCAGTGCGCGGGCCGCCGCGCGGGCGTCATGCAGCAGTACCTCTGACCCGGACACGTGGATCAGCGTCCGGGGCAATCCGGGCTCGACGTGGTCCAGCGGCTCGTAGAGCTGTTCCGGCTCGCCGTCGACGACGTGCTTGCGGGCAGCCTTGGCAACCAGCGTCAACAACGCGTCAAATGCCTTGGCGGGAAACATCGCATCGGTCTTGATGTTCGGGTGCGACTGCTTGGGTTGCTTGGCCAGCTCCAGCAGCGGAGAGATCGCGACCAGTGCGGCCGGCTCTTCGTGTACCTGTTGAAGCCGTTGCGCCAGAGCAAGAGCCAGATAACCGCCGGCCGAATCACCGGCCACCACGATCTGGTCCGGCTGGTATCCACGCAGGCGTAGCCAGCGGTAGGCGTCGTGGCAGTCGTCCAGCGCCTGACCGATCGAGTGCTTGGGGATGAGCCGGTAATTGACCACCAGCACCGGAGAATCGGCAAACTTCGACAGCGCGTTGACGATTCGGCTGTGCGAGTTCACCCCGCACGTCAAAAAGGCGCCACCGTGCAGATAGAGCACCACCCGTCGCTTGCCGTCAGCGGGCAGCACGCCGGGCGCGCGGACCAGCTGGGCGGTGCAGTGCGGCAACTCGACCGTGCTGCGGACTGTTCCGGGCCCGGGCAGCAGCATCCGGGACGCGAAGTCGATGATGCCGAACGGAAATGGGACGTGCGGGATGTAACTGACTACGCCCAAAGCGGGGCGGATCGTGAGCCGGCAAGCCAACGACGCCATGATTCCGGGGAGGCTGGGTCCACTCTCGACGACCTCGACGGGCACGCCGTCGTTGATGGGAAATCTGCGGGCCCGCAGCACGTCACGGGCACGAACTGTGGTCCGGGGCGCGCCCGAAACCTTGCTCGGTGCGGTCATGCTCAACACTCCTACGCCGTTGTAGTGCGATGACATGTCGACGAAGCAGCGGAAGAAGCATCCTCAGCCAACTTCGTGAACTTAGCTTGACACTTTAAAGAACTTCAACAATCAAAGAGTCTGATTCGATACCAACATTGCTCCGACCCGTAATGGCGCAAGAGCCAGGGTCCGGAGCGACCAGCGGTCCGGGACATAAACTGTTCGCGTGGTACGACGCGCACCGCGAGGTTCGATCACGGCGCTAGCCGCGGCAGGCGCGCTGGCATCGACCGGCACCGCCTATGTGGGGGCGCGCAATCTGCTGATCAGCCAGGCCGCCAAGGCGCGCAGCGTCATCCCCAAGTCGTGGGATGTCCCGCCGCGTGCCGACGGCGTCTACACGCCGGGCGGCGGCCCGGTGCAGCGCTGGCAGCGCGGGATGGACGTCGACCTGCACCTGATGATCTTCGGTGACTCGACGGCAACCGGGTACGGCTGCCGGATCGCCGACGAAGTGCCCGGCGTGCTGATCGCCCGCGGATTGGCCGAGCAGACCGGTAAACGAGTCCGATTGAGCACCAAGGCGATTGTCGGAGCCACCTCCAAGGGTTTGTCCGGACAGGTCGACGCGATGTTCATCGCCGGACCACCGCCCGATGCCGCCGTAATCCTGATCGGCGCTAACGATGTGACCAAGCTGAACGGCATCGGCGCCTCGTCGCGCAGGCTGGGCGCGGCGGTGCGACGGTTGAAAGCCAGCGGCGCCGAGGTCGTCGTCGCCACCTGCCCCGATTTCGGTGTCGTCAAGGCGATCCCACAGCCGCTGCGGTGGACGGTGCGCACCCTGGGACTGCGGCTGGCCCGCGCCCAGTCCGGCGCCGTCCGGTCCGCCGGTGGTGTGCCGGTGCCGCTGGCCTCGCTGGTCAACGACGAGTTCAAGCATGCCCCCGAGCGGATGTTGTCCGATGACCAGTTCCACCCATCGGCGGACGGCTACGCGCTGGCCGCAAGCCAGCTGCTGCCGGCGCTCTGCCAGGCACTCGGCCACTGGGCCGGCGAGCCGGCCCTCTCGTCGGCGTCCGGCACCGAGGCCGGTCCCGGCAACTTGTTGCTCCGGCTGATCTCGCGACTGTGGCGGCGACCCACCACCGGGGTACCGGCGCCGATCGTCGTATCTGCCCCCGGCTAAGCGACTCGCTTCTTCGCAAGGCTAGATTCGGGTCCAGACCACACCGCAGGAGATGGAGCCGACATGCCGGAAGCCGTCATCGTTTCAACTGCCCGTTCACCGATCGGGCGCGCCATGAAGGGGTCGCTGATCAGCATGCGGCCCGACGACCTGGCGGCGCAGATGGTGCACGCCGCACTCGACAAGGTGCCGGAGCTCAATCCCCACCAGATCGACGATCTGATCCTGGGCTGCGGCCTGCCCGGTGGCGAGCAGGGGTTCAACATGGCCCGGGTGGTCGCCGTGCAACTCGGCTACGACTTCCTGCCCGGCACCACCGTCAACCGCTACTGTTCGTCGTCGCTGCAGACCATCCGGATGGCCTTCCACGCGATCAAGGCGGGCGAAGGTGACGCGTTCATCTCCGCGGGCGTCGAGACGGTGTCCCGGTTCGTCAAGGGCAGCTCGGACTCGTTGCCGGACACCAAGAATCCGCTGTTCGACGACGCCGCGGAGCGCACCACCAATGCCGCTGAGGGCGCGACGGACTGGCACGATCCGCGTAAAGACCACGCCATTCCCGACGTCTACATCGCCATGGGTCAGACCGCCGAGAACGTCGCCATCTTGACCGGGATCAGCCGCGAGGACCAGGACCACTGGGGCGTGCGCAGTCAGAACCGTGCCGAGGAAGCCATCAAGAGCGGCTTCTTCGAGCGTGAGATCGTCCCGGTGAAACTCCCGGACGGCAACACGGTCAGCACTGACGACGGGCCGCGGGCCGGCACCACCTACGAGAAGATCAGCGAGCTCAAGCCGGTCTTCCGCCCCAACGGGACGGTCACCGCGGGCAACGCCTGCCCACTCAACGACGGCGCCGCCGCCGTGGTGATCACCAGCGACACCAAAGCCAAGGAACTCGGCCTCAAGCCGTTGGCGCGCATCGTCTCCACCGGGGTGAGCGGCCTGTCCCCGGAGATCATGGGCTTGGGCCCGATCGAGGCCAGCAAGAAGGCCCTGGAGCGGGCCGGCCTGTCGGTCAAGGACATCGACCTGTTCGAGATCAACGAGGCCTTCGCGGTGCAGGTGCTCGGCTCGGCCCGCGAGTTGGGCATCGACGAGGACAAGCTGAACGTCTCCGGCGGCGCTATCGCGCTGGGCCACCCGTTCGGCATGACCGGCGCCCGGATCGCCACCACCCTGCTCAACAACCTGCAGACCCACGACAAGACGTTCGGCCTGGAGACGATGTGCGTCGGCGGCGGTCAGGGCATGGCGTTGGTCATCGAGCGGCTGAGCTGACACCGCAGCACGCGTCTGGAGAGCTTTGCCGCCAAAACTGGCGTAACCGCACGGTTCGGGCATGAAATCACCCGTACTGGGTTACGGTTTGCCAGCTGCCGCCCGGTGGCCTACGCATCCGAGTTCAGCTCGGTCGAAGAGGAGCGGCACGATGAGTACTTCCCGGAAAACGATTGCACTGGTGACGGCCGCAGTGGCTGTCACTTCGGTTTCGGCGGCCGGTTGCAGCAGCAACTCGAAGTCACCGACGGGCTCGTCGACGTCAGCCGCCGCGGCCACGACAAGCCACAGCTCGGCGGCGAGTTCGGCGCAGGCCCAGTCCGCCGACTACGCCCGACTGCTGATCCAGGCCAGTGACATTCAGGCGCCGATGGCCTTCACCGCCGGCCCGGTTACACCGAACCCGAATGGTCAGGCCGGGGTGGATACGACGTTCAGCAACGACGACAAAACTCGCCAAATCCACGACACCATCCTCGTTTTCAGTGATCCTGCTGCGGCGACAAGCGCGCTGGAGGCCGCGAAGGCGAAGCTGGGTGATTCCGTCCACGGCACACCCGGACCGGCTGCCGTGGGAGCCGGCGGCACTACCGTCTCGGGCAACTCACCGGACGGCTCCAAGAGCGTCACGATGGTGCTGTTCACCGAGGGCAAGGCGTTTGCCACCCTGAACTTTGTCGGCCCACCCGACATGCAGCCGCCGCCGGATTTCGTCAACGACCTCGGACAAAAGCAGGACACGGCCATCAAGAACGGACTGTCTGGCTGAGCCGAACCGGCCGCGGCGGTTGAGCGGAGTACAAAAAAGCCGGCACGTTACGCACGTGCCGGCTTTCTTGTGTCAAGCGCTAATCGTTCTGAAAGTAGCTGAGCAGGCGCAGGATCTCGATGTAGAGCCAGACCAGAGTCACGGTCAGGCCCAACGCGATACCCCAGGCGGCCTTCTCGGGAGCGCCGGCGCGGATCATCTGGTCGGCCGCATCGAAGTCGATCAAGAAGCTGAACGCCGCGATACCGATGCAGACCAGCGAGAAGATGATGGCCACCGGGCCGCCGCTGCGCAGGCCCAAGCCCTCGCCGTGGCCGACGCCGAACATGCCCAGCACCAGGTTGCCCAGCATCAGGGCCAGCACACCGAACATTGCGGCGACCATCATCCGGGTGAACTTGGGGGTGACCCGGATGGCACCGGTCTTGTAGACGACGAGCATCCCGATGAACACCCCGAGGGTGCCCAGGATCGCCTGCCCGATCATCGCGCCGGCGCTGGTACTCGACACCGAGAAGTTGGCCAGCAGGAACGAGATCGCTCCGAGGAACAACCCCTCCAGGGCGGCGTAGGTCAGCACGATCGCCGGGCTGTCCTGCTTACGCAGGAAGGTGGCAGCCAGCACCATGGCCAGACCGCCGAAGGCACCGATGAAGGTGAACGGCCCGGCCAGTGCCTGGTTGCCCTCCACCATGAAGTACGAGACGACCGCGACCGCCGACAGCACCGCCAGGGTGATCCCGGTCTTGGTGACGACATCGTCGATGGTCAGCGGGCGGGAAACGCCGGCCCGCTGGTCGGTGTAGGGGGCATAGGGGTCCGCCTGATGCCCGTATTCAGTCGCGGCTCCCGCGACGCCACTGCCAAACTGCGCGTATCCGCCGCGCTGCTTGGGCAGCGAGCGAAATACCGGGTTGCTAGTCTCCCGCACCGTCGGTTCCTCTCGTGAGCTGTGTCTTCGAGCTGTGCGAACAAGTGATCAACGAACGGTAGTCCAGCCGGGTTCCCAGCGGAAGATTTCCCGAATGTGCGGCCGGTGCTACTCCAGATAAACCTTACCCGCCGGGCACCCTGGCGGGGGTAACGATCTAGATTGCTCCTCAGGCCCCGACCTGCATTCGACGAGGGATTCTGCAGAGCCACTCACCGAGGGGAGACCACACGCGTGACGGACGAATCCGACGACATTGCCAGCCGCGTCGACAACGGCGTCGGCTTTGTGACGCTGAACCGGCCCAAGGCGATCAACTCACTGAATCAGGGCATGGTCGCTCGCTTGCGCGCGGTCCTGACCGCGTGGGAGCGGGACGACGCGGTCAGCGCGGTGGTGCTCTCCGGGGCCGGCGAGCGCGGGCTGTGCGCCGGCGGTGACGTGGTGGCGATCTATCACAGCGCCCGCGCCGACGGCGTCGAGGCCCGACGGTTTTGGCGCGACGAATACCTGATGAACGGTCAGATCGGTCGCTACCCGAAGAAGTACGTCGCGGTGATGGACGGCATCGTGATGGGCGGCGGGGTCGGGGTCGGCGCGCACGCCAACACCCGGGTGGTGACCGAGACCTCCAAAGTCGCCATGCCCGAGGTCGGTATCGGCTTCATCCCGGACGTCGGCGGGGCTTACCTGCTGTCGCGCGCACCGGGATCGCTGGGCCTGCACGCCGCGCTCACCGGGGCGCCGTTCTCCGGGGCCGACGCCATCGCGCTGGGGTTCGCCGACCACTTCGTGCCGCACGACGAACTGGATGCGTTGCGCGAATCCATCGCCGAAGTGGGCGTCGATCAGGCGATCGCCGCCCACGCCGTCGAAGCCCCGGCCAGTCAGCTTGCCGCACAGCGGGATTGGATCGACGACTGCTATGCCGGCGACACCGTCGCCGACATCGTCGCCGCATTGCGGGGCCATGACGCCGGTCCCGCCAACGACGCCGCGGACCTGATCGCGACCCGCTCCCCCATCGCTCTGTCGGTCACGCTGGCGGCCGTACGCCGCGCTGCCAAGCTCGGCACGCTGGAAGACGTTCTGGCCCAGGACTATCGGGTGTCGTCCGCGTCGCTGCGTTCGCACGATCTGGTGGAGGGCATCCGGGCTCAGCTGGTCGACAAGGACCGCAACCCGAAATGGTCGCCGGCATCGCTAGCTCAGGTGAGCGCAGCCGACGTCGAAGCATACTTCGCACCCGTCGACGACGAACTGAAGTTCTAGGAAGGCAGCGATGACGAAAGCGTACGAAACCATCCTGGTCGAGCAGGACGAGCGAGTCGGCACCATCACCCTGAACCGCCCGAAAGCGCTCAACGCGCTCAACAGCCAGGTGATGGACGAAGTCACCACCGCAGCAGCCGAATTCGACAACGACCCCGGCATCGGAGCGATCATCATCACCGGCTCGGCGAAGGCGTTCGCCGCGGGCGCCGACATCAAGGAGATGTCCAGCCTGGCGTTCTCCGACGTCTTTGCCGCCGACTTCTTCGCCCCGTGGACAAAGCTCGCCGCCGTGCGCACGCCGACGATCGCGGCGGTCGCCGGGTACGCGCTCGGCGGTGGCTGTGAGCTGGCGATGATGTGCGACGTGCTGATCGCCGCGGACACCGCGAAATTCGGCCAACCGGAGATCAAGTTGGGTGTGCTGCCGGGCATGGGCGGCTCGCAGCGGCTGACCCGGGCCATCGGCAAGGCCAAGGCGATGGACCTGATTCTGACCGGACGCAACATGGACGCCGAAGAGGCCGAGCGCAGCGGCCTGGTGGCACGCGTCGTGCCCGCCGACGATCTGCTGACCGAAGCCAAAGCCGTCGCCACCACGATCTCGCAGATGTCGCGGTCGGCGTCACGGATGGCGAAGGAGGCGGTCAACCGCGCCTTCGAGTCCACGCTGGCCGAGGGTCTGCTCTACGAACGTCGGTTATTTCATTCGGCTTTCGCGACCGACGACCAGTCCGAAGGAATGGCCGCGTTCATCGAAAAGCGACCGCCGAACTTCACCCACCGCTAAGGAGTCGTGGTGAACGAAGCCACCACTGCCGAACCCGCGCAAGCCGTCGAGCCTCAGCGCCGGAAAGCGTGGTGGGTTCGGCACTACACCTTCACCGGCACCGCGGTCGGGCTGGTGTTCATCTGGTTTTCGATGACGCCGTCGCTATTGCCGCGCGGTCCGTTGTTTCAGGGTTTGGTCAGCGGCCTGGCCGGCGCAATCGGTTACGCCATCGGCGTTTTCGCGGTATGGCTGGTGCGCTTTATGCTCTCCCGGGACTCCAGCCCACCGGCGCCACGACGGGCGTGGCTGGTGCTGATCGTCGTCGGCGCGATCGGCATGCTCGCGATGGTGATCTGGTTCCACGTCTGGCAGGACCGAGTGCGCGATCTGATGGGCGTAAAGCACCTGGTGTGGCTCGACTACCCGCTGACCACTGCACTGTCGTTGGTCGTGCTGTTCGGCGTCGTCGAAACCGGCCAGCTCGTCCGCCGGCTGGTCCACTTTCTCGATCTGCGCCTCGATCGGATTGTGCCGCCGCGGGTTTCGGCCGTGATCGTGGTATCGCTACTGGTCGCTCTGACAATCGCGTTGCTCAACGGCGTCGTGGTGAAATTCGCGATGCGGACCATGAACAACACCTTCGCCACGGTCAACAACGAAATCAATCCCGACACCGCCGCGCCCCGGACACCGCTGCGGTCGGGTGGGCCGCAGTCGCTGGTGAGCTGGGAATCGCTGGGCCACCAAGGCCGGATATTCATCAAGGGCGGTCCCACCGTCGAACAGCTCACCGCGTTCAACGGCGCACCGGCGACCGAGCCGATCCGCGCCTACGCCGGACTCGACTCCGCCGACGGCATCACTGCGGCAGCGGAAGTGGCCGCGCGAGAATTAGAGCGCGAAGGCGGATTACGCCGCGCTGTCATCGCGGTCGGAACCACCACCGGCACCGGCTGGATCAACGAGGCCGAAGCCGACGCGCTGGAGTACATGTACAACGGCAACACTGCGGTGGTGAGCATGCAGTACTCGTTCCTGCCCAGCTGGCTGTCCTTCCTGGTGGACAAGGAGAACGCGCGCCATGCGGGCCAGGCGCTGTTCGAAGCCGTTGATCGGCTGGTGCGCCGGCTGCCAGAAGCGCAGCGCCCCAAGCTCGTTGTGTTCGGCGAAAGCCTGGGCTCCTTCGGCGGCGAGGCGCCGTTCATGAGCCTCAACAACGTGTTGGCCCGCACCGACGGCGCGTTGTTCTCCGGGCCGACATTCAAGAACACCATCTGGACCGATCTGACCGCGACCCGCGACCGCGGGTCGCCGGAGTGGCTGCCGCTCTACGACCACGGCCTCTTTGTGCGATTCGTGGCACGTCCCGACGACCTCAAACGCCCTGAATCGCAATGGGATACGCCGCGCGTGGTGTATCTGCAGCATGCCTCGGACCCGATCGCCTGGTGGGATCCCGATCTGTTGTTCCGCCGACCGGACTGGCTGCGCGAAAAACGTGGCTACGACGTGCTTCCCGAGACCGAATGGATCCCGGTGGTGACGTTCTTGCAGGTGTCGGCCGATATGGCGGTGGCCGTCGATGTGCCGCAGGGCCACGGTCACGTCTACGTCGCCGACGTCGCCAACGGTTGGGCGGCGGTGCTGCAGCCGCCGGGGTGGACGCCGGAGAAGACTGCCAAACTTCGCCCACTGCTGCGCGCCAGTGAGGGCTAACGCCAGGTAAACGGACGCTGTGAGTGTGCCATGGGTTTCGGGCCACTAGCTAGCAGGTCGAACAATCAGGTGGCAGGATTCACCGTATTCGGTATCCCGTGGAGGGAGAGGCCAAATGACCTGGACAATTGCCAAAATCGCGGCGGCGGGGGTGCTGACCGCGATTCCGATCGCGGCGGTGGGTATGCCCGTGTGTGCCGCCGCGAATTCCGGTGGCGCGCCAATCGTGCTGCCGGCGCCACCGCCCGCGGATCCACCGCCGGCCCCGGAGCCGCCGGCCCAGCCGGGGCATAACTACGAGTACTACAACCCCAATGACTACAACGACTGGTGGTACAACCAGGGCAGCGACGGTGGTGGCGGCGGAGGAGGCGGCGGCTAAGTCGCAGTCACCAGGCCATTCGCGAGCAGCGCCCGGTAACCACCGATGACGTCCGTCGCGCGGTGCAGGCCAAGGTCTTGCAGCGCGACCGCGGCCAGACTCGACGTGTAGCCCTCCGAGCAGAGCACCACCCACTCGACATCGTCGCTGACCGCTTGCGGCAGTCGGGCGTCGCTGGTCGGGTCGCAGCGCCACTCCAACACGTTTCGTTCGATCACGAGCGCCTTCAATGCCTCCGGCACTTCCCCTTCGCGAGTGCGCTGCGCCTGCGGCCGGATGTCGACGAGCAATGCGCCGCGCCGCAGCGCCGCCGGCACCTCGTCTGCCGCCAGGCGGTGCAGCCGTGCCCGCGCCGTCTCCAGTGTCTGATCGATGCGGCTCATAGGTTCTCCGGTTGGTCGGTCAACTCGGTGCGCTGACGCCGAAGCCGTTGCTCGTTGGTGACCTCGTAGTACGACATCACCGTCAGCGGAGGCGAATACGCGTGCACGCTGAGCGACGGTCCCGGCGGGCCGTACGCCGACGCCGCCGGACCCGTTGGGGCCCACACCACGTCGTGCACCCAGCCCAACGGGAACGCGGCCTGATCCCCTGCCACGAGCCGTTTGCAGCGCAAACGGTCTCCGTCCCAACGGAATTCATCCAGCGATCCGGACAACAACGTCAGCGCACCCAGCGATCCGCCGTGGTCGTGCAACTCGGTGCGATGCCCGGGCACCCAGCTGATCAGCCAGACATCGACTTCGTCGTCGCCGTGCAACCGTACGAACCAACGATCGTCGGTGGGCACACCGCCCGCCGGGACCACCTGGTCGTAGCGGCCGCTGAGCACGTCGTCAGCCGTTCGGTCGGTGATGTGCAGCAGGTCGGCCAGCCGCAGCCGGGTCGGACCGGGGACAGATCGGAGACGCGACGGTCGGGACAGGACAGGGGCAGCAATGAGGTCTGCAGAAACCATGTGAGGCAAGCTCCAGAGCGAACGGGCGTATTAATGGGCGGCGGCAGTCAGGGCCGACAACACTCCCAAAACCGGGTTCGCTGCATCACGGTCGCCAGTGTTGCATAGATTGACCGGGTGCGGTCGCGACCATCACGCCCCTTGATCTTGGACACGATTGCCGTCCTGACCGCCGCATCGGTGATGACGGGCTGCTCCGCCCCCGGCACGAAGGCCCCAACCGTATCCACCTCGCCGTCAGGCACGGTGACGACAGCGGCAGCGGCGGCGCCGGGCGTCGTGGCGATCTCCCCCGCGGGCGTCACGACCAAGATCAACGTGCCCTCCTACTCGACCGAAGAGCAGTACTTCCAGGCCTGCCATGCAGCGAAGACGTGGATGCAGGGCCACCCGGGCGACCGGGCGGCGCTGGTCGAGAAGTATTTGGCGGCCGTCCAGACGCCTGGCGTCGCCGGCGCCGGCACCTGGAACATCGCCTGGGCCGCACTGCCGCTGCCGCGGCAGGCGGGAGTGATCGTCGCGGCCAACGCGGCCGCCAACGACGAATGCGGCTGAGGGCCGGCCTGCGCTTGAATCACGCCGAGCAAAAGGCGGGTCCTGTGACGGATAGCAGGAGCGACCCGGCCATAAATAGATTTCTCTTTGCATCCTCAGCATTCGACGGCACGTAGTCACCCGGTACGATGCCGTTGAGGCAATTTTGGCATAGCAGGAGGAAATCTCCAGCTATTTTTCAAATTGCCGACGCATAATGCACGCGCTCCGGCCCCGTATTGAAGTCGTTAAAATGGCTTCGGCCGGTTGCCCGCGTTGTTCGGCGTACTTAGCGTCGGTGCTATGCCAACATTCAATGTGAACAGCGTCGACTGGGATGAGCTATACAATGGCGTGGCGTCTTACGCGCCCGGAAATCCCGGCTGGAATATCGGTGAATTGCAACCGGAACTCGCCGCCCTGGAGCGTCAGGGGCGTTTCCGAAGTCCGGTTCTCGACTCTGGCTGCGGGGTTGGAGTCACGACACTGGCGCTTGCCCAAAAAGGATATGACGCCGTCGGCCTCGACCTTTCCAGCAGCGCCATCGCACAAGCCAGGCGCGCAGCGGCAAGTGGAGGCCAGGAAGTTCAATTTGGCGTCGCCGACCTCTCGAAATCGACCGGGTACGAAAACTACTTTTATACCGTCGTCGACGGGCTGGTCTTTCATTGCCTGCCCGAGCAGTTGCGCAACGGTTACATCCAATCGAGCGCACGGGCGCTGCGGCCCGGCGGGAGATTCTTTGCCCTGGTTTTCTCTACCGACGCCTTTCCGCCCAATACCGACTTCGGGCCACGGCCATTCACCGAGCCAGAATTGCGCCAGACCGTCGGTAGGCACCTAGTCGTCGACGAGGTGCGGCCGGCGCGTGCATGGGTCAACGTGCCGCGGACGCTGCCTGACGGTTTCGAATACCGCAACGTGACAATCGGGTCCGACGGCCGCGCGCGGCTGCCGTCGTTCCTGGTCAGCGCTCACCGCAAATAATCCCCCGCCCCCAGGATTCGGCGTTGACCTCCAGCCGGCCGCCGAACCCTCCCCGCGTGGGTGCCGTGCGCCCTACCGCCCCCGCGCGGGGAACAATGAGCCGATGACAGACTCCGACCTCACGCCCGAACAGCACCCCGGGCGGCGCGTGGCGTTGGCGCTGGGCAGCGGAGGTGCCCGCGGGTACGCGCACATCGGGGTCATCCATGAGTTGCAAGATCGCGGTTATCACATCGTCGGGATCGCCGGTTCGTCGATGGGGGCGCTGGTCGGCGGGTTACAAGCGGCCGAGCGGCTCGACGAATTCGCCGACTGGGCAAGGTCGTTGACTCAGCGTTCAATCCTGCGGCTGCTGGATCCATCGATCACCGCGGCCGGCGTGCTGCGGGCCGAGAAGATTCTGGACGCGGTGCGCGACATTCTCGGCGCGGTCACCGTGGAGGAGCTGCCGATCCCCTACACCTCGGTGTGCACCGATCTGCTGGCCGGCAAGTCGGTGTGGTTGCAGCGCGGCCCGGTCGACGAGGCGATCCGTGCGTCGATCGCGATCCCGGGTGTCATCGCACCGCACGTCATCGACGGGCGGCTGCTGGCCGACGGCGGCATTCTCGACCCGCTGCCGATGGCGCCGATCGCGGCCGTCAACGCCGACCTGACCATCGCCGTCAGCCTGTCCGGCAGCGAAGCCGCGGGCGGCGACCCAGCGCCGGAGCCCCGGCCCACGACCGAGTGGTTGAACCGGATGCTGAGCAGTACCTCGGCGCTGCTGGACTCTCCGACGGCACGCGCGGTGCTCGACCGGTTCGGCACATCGAGCGCGGAGGACCCAGACGACACAGCGAGCGTGCCGGAGTCCGAACCGCCCAGGCTCGGCGGTTTCGAGGTGATGAACCGCACCATCGATATCGCCCAGGCCGCGCTGGCCCGCCACACATTGGCGGCTTATCCGCCCGACCTGCTGATCGAGGTGCCGCGGTCGGCTTGCCGCAGCCTCGAATTCCATCGCGCCGCAGAGGTGATCGAGACCGGCCGCGAGCTGGCTGCCGAGGCGCTGGACACCATCACCTGACGCCAAGGAACGCCGCGACGGCCGCCGCCTCCCGCCGGCCCTGCGCACGCCCGGCATGCGCGGAGGGCACGCGGCAGCGCGGATCGAGTGCGTTCGGACCATATGCGGCCAGCGACTCCTCGTCGGCGAACACACCCAGGGCCGCACCGCGAAACCCGTTGATCTCCACGGCCGGCCCGGCGCCGAACGCCGACGGCGCCGACTCTCCGGCGGGCACCAGCACCACCGCCGCCTCGCAGTCGTCGGCGGCGTCGAGGTTGATCGTGCTGCCGATGCCGCCGTCCATGTAACGCCGATCCCCGATCGTCACCGGCGGCCATGCTCCCGGTACCGCGCAACTGGCGGCCACCGCGTCCACCAGGTCGACGCCGGAATCGCGGTCGAGCACCACCAATTCGCCGGTGGCGATGTCGACGGCGGTGAGGCGCAGCTCCCGGTCGGGCCAGACGTGCGAGGGAAGTCGCTGCGCGATGACGTTGCGCCGCAACGGCTCGGCCAAGGTATCGGCGGCCAGCGCGACCGCCCCGATCCGCTGCCGCTTTTGTACGAGGGTGGTGTCCGGGTCCGACAAGGCGGCCAGGAAGAGCTCCATGATGGACTCGATCTCGACGCCGGGGTCGAGTTCGGCGGACGTCTCGCTGACCTGCCGCGCGAACAGCTCCGCCAGATCCACGCCGCTGCTGATCTGTGCGACGACCGCCGAGCCGGCCGAAGTACCAAGCAGCACGTCGGAATCCAGCAAGGCCGCCGCCGCGGCCCGAGACTCGTCGGCGACTCCGATCAGAAAGCCTGTCTCCCAGGCGATCCCAGCGACACCACCGCCCCCGAGCACCAGCGCACGTTTACCCGTCATGCGGTCGGATGTAACGACGCCAAAGCCGTCGGGCTGAGATCCTCGGGCCGCAGTTGATGGCGTGGAGGATCCCGTAGCACCAGATCGCGGCTGATCTGTAAGCCCGCGTCGACGTGGACCAATTCCCCCGGTTCAATGAGCTGCCATCGTGCGGCCTCGTCCATCGGCTCGGTGGCGAACACGGCCGACGGCTGATGGCGCAGATGTTGCGACTCCGCGCGAATTCGGCTGGTGCGCAAATGGAATCGGTGATCCGTCGAGGTGCTCCGACGATCCGACAGGTACAGCTCGTGCGACTCGGGGTAGCGAAGTGCCCAGAGGTCGGTGGCCGTGCTGAGCAAGATGTTGACCGCATAGATCGGCACGTTGTCGGCCAACCAGCGCATGGCGTCGACCAGGCCGGAGGTGACGTCACCACCGCGGGCCCGGATCGAGGCGGTGATCAACGCGAACACCCGCTCGGAGTCGGTCTGCCCCAATACCAAGTCGGCAGTGCCCACTTCGATGAGCCGTTCGTCGAGCACATCGAGGCCTTCCAGCACGCCGTTGTGCGCGAAGATCCGGCCGTCCTGCAGGAACGGATGCGTGTTGACCACGTCATGGGATCCGGTCGTCGCGTAGCGGACGTGCGCGACGAAGGTGGTGCCGGTCAGGTCGTGGGCCTCGGTGGCGAACTCGATGTCTTCCCACGCGGCGATCGGCTGCTTGTGCACCTGCGGCCGACCCTGGGCGTCGAATACACCCAAGCCGCTGCCGTCGGGGTTTCGTCTGCTCTGCTCGGAAAGGTTGTCAGGAGCATCCAGCAGCCAAAACGTCGCTGTGACAACGTTTGTCCCGGCGTGCAGCCCAAAGAGCCGACACATCAGCGGGTCAGCTCGGCCGACAGCGTCGCCAGCGACTGGCGCGCATAGCCCTTCCACACCTGGCCCAGCACCGGCAGCAACGGCGCCGCGAGCCTCGAAGCGGCATGGATGTTCCAGCTCCAGGTGATCGTCGTCGCGGTGCCGCTCGGGACGAACCGCCACTCGCCCTCAGCCCTGCCCACCAGCAATCCCAGCGGGCCGGTGATCCCGGTCAACGCGTAGCCGAACGAATGGGGCGGGTCTAGAGAGGTGAGCTCCTCGTGGAAGCTGCCAGTGGGGCTCAGCAGCACTGTGCGGGTCTGCCCCGCGATGCCCCACTCACCGTGCTGATCCCGGACTTCCTTGACCGGCCCGATGGGTCCGTACCAGCGGCTGAAAACCGTGGTCAGCGGTATCGGCAGCGTTCCCGCGAAGGCGTCGTCGACGCTGACCGGAATTACCCGCGATTGCTGGACAGCCAGAGTCTGTGCCATGCGGGCAGGCTACCGCGAGAGCCCGGGTGCGGCCCGCCCGGTGATCAATGGCAGGTCGAAGAAAGTCTGGATGCCCGCCGGTGCCGCGCAGGTCGCCGGGACGGCGTTGACGCAATGCGCCGCGGTCGCCACGACACCGGGGTTGCTTTTCAGACCGGCTTCCACACTTTCCGGCTGCCAGCCCTTGACCGTGATGAACGCGTCCGGGTTGCCGCGGACCTCGATCTCGTACCGTTCCCCGGCTGGCCCGAAAGACCAAGGCGGATCGAGGTTTTCCTCACCCATCAACCAGTTCACCGTGATCCGGACCACCGCGGCGTCGCCGACGAAAGCCTCCCAGTGGAAGCGACGCCCGGCCACCTGGCCCGGCTCGATCACCCCGATCGGCGAGTCGATCGGTCCGGTCGCCACCGCCACCTCTTGCGACGAGCGGATCTGCGGGTCGGCGGCAAAGCCCAGCCGATCCACGCACAGCCGGACCGACTGAAAGAATCCGCCGTCGAGAATCTTCTGCATCGGTCCGGTCAGCGCCTTGTCCGGTGCGTCACCGAAGCCCATCACGTAGCGCAGCACATCCGGGGCGCCGTAGGTACGCAGGTCCGAAAACTCCTCGGAACGAACGAAAGTCACGCCGGTCGACATCACCGAGAGCAGCAGCGGAAACAGTTCGGTCGCGGCGCCCGGACCGATGCCCGCGCCGTGCAGCGTAGCGTTGCCGGCTTGGGCGGCGACCTCCAGCGGCGCGGCTTCCTTCTCACCGGGGTAGAACCAGCCGACCGGGGTGACGACGTTCTTGCCGGAGTGCAGCAGCGCCGCGACTTCGTCGGCATTGGGCAGCAGCGGCGCGTAGATCACCGCGTCGGCGTCGAGCGCGAGAATCGCATCGACGCTGTTGGTCGCGGTGACACCGAGTGGGGACCAGCCGATGATGTCACCGACGTCCTTGCCGTGCTTGGCTTCCGAATGCACCCAGCACCCGGCCAGTTCGAGCTCAGGATGCTCGAGTATGCCTTTGATCGCGGCCACACCGACCGACCCCGTCGCCCATTGAACGACCCGCAGGCTCATAGCTCTCCTTCCCCATGCGCCACTTAGCCTCGCGCTTCGACGACCTCGTATACGTTGTCGGCATATCGGGACCGGATGGTCTTCTTGTCGTACTTGCCGACGCTGGTACGCGGGACTTCATCGACAAACGTCCAACGTTCCGGCAGCCACCAGCGAACAACCTTGTCTGCCAGGAAGGTTCGAAGCTCGTCGGCGTTCACGTCGGATCCTTCTCTGGCGACGACGACCGCCAGAGGTCGTTCCTGCCAGCGCTCGTCGGGAACCGCGACCACGGCGACCTCGATCACGTCCGGGTGCTCGAACAGCGCATTCTCCAGGTCGACCGACGAAATCCATTCTCCGCCCGACTTGATCACGTCTTTGGACCGATCGGTCAGCGTGATGAAGCCGTGTTCGTCCATTCGGCCCACATCGCCGGTACGCAACCAGCCGGAGTCGAATTTCGAGTCGTCGTGGCCCTTGTAGTAAGAACTGGTGATCCACGGACCGCGGACTTCGACCTCGCCGACGGCGTGGTTGTCGTTGGGCAGCACCTGCCCGGCGTCATCGACGAGGCGGGCTTCCACGCCGCATACCGGGCGGCCCTGGGTTGCGCGAAATGCCCAGTGCTGGTCCTCTGGCGTGTTCGGCGGCGGCCAGGCCATGGAGGCCATCGGCGAGGTTTCGGTCATGCCCCACAGCTGGCGAATCTGCACGCCGTGTTTTTCCTCGAAGGTACGCATCAGCGACACCGGCACGGCCGAGCCGCCACAGGCGACCAATCGCAGCGACGACACGTCGTGGGAGTCCTTTTCCAGGCAGTGCATGACGTCGTTCCAGATGGTCGGCACCGCGCCGGCGACGGTGGGCCGCAGGTTCTCGATCATGTCGATCAGCGATTTGGCATCCAGATGGCAATCGGGCAGGACCATGTCGGCGCCGGCCATCAGCGCCGCATAGGGCAGACCCCAGGCGTTGGCATGAAACATCGGCACTATCGGCATGACGCAATCACTGGCGCTGATCGAGAGGCCATTGCCGGTGCAGTTCGCCATCGTGTGCAGATAGCTCGAGCGATGGCTGTAGACGACACCCTTCGGGTTTCCGGTGGTCCCGCTGGTGTAACACATTGCGGCAGCGGAGTTTTCGTCGATGTCAGGCCAGTCGAATTCGTCCGACTCACCGGCTACGACGTCGGCGTAGCGCAGCACGGTCTTGCCCGATTCTTCCAGCGCGGCGATGTCGCCGTCGCCGACCGCAATCACCGTGTGCACCGTCTTGATGTCGGCGAGTAGCGGAGCCAGCAGGTTGACCAGCGACACATCGACTAACACCACCTGGTCTTCGGCCTCACTGGCGACGTACACGATCTGCTCGGGGAACAGTCGGATGTTGAGGGTATGCAGCACGGCGCCCATCGCCGGCACCGCCAGATAGGCCGTCAGGTGTTCGGAGTTGTTCCACATGAAGGTGGCGACCCGCTGGTCGCCGGTGACACCGATGCGCCGCAACGCATTCGCCAACCGCGCGGTGTGTTGACCGATCTCGGCGTAACTGTGCTCGCGATAACCGTCACCGGTGGCCGTGGTGACCTTGCGGGCCCCATGCACGCGGGTCGCGTGCCGCAGAATAGCGGTGATCGTCAGGGGAAAGCTTTGCATGGTGCTGTACATCGATGGACCGCCTCTGGTTCCGCCTGACTAACCGGGGCAGGCCCGCCAGACGCCTGCCCTGGTGGCGATCATTGCACGCCGGGCCACTCGCCTGACCGGCGATGTGGCCGGATCGGCGGCTAGGCCAGCGTCGGCTCGAGTAGCAGCAGGTCGGGCATCGCCCACGGATGCGGAGCAGTCAGCTCGTCGTCCGCAGACTGCACCCCGGCGGGTACGGCTGCCACGGCGATCTCCAAGACGGTGACGGTTCCCGCGTAGTCGGCGATGTAGAGCCGCTTGCCGTCCGGGCTCTCGATCGCACACGACGGAGCGCCGTCGACCGCGATCTTGCCGATCACGTCCTGGGTGGCGGTGGACAGCACGGTCACGCCCTGGTCGCCGACCAGGTATGCCCGCGCACCGTCGCGGCTCACTGTCAGCTGAGCGACCAGTCCTGCTTCCTCGCCGATCTTGTGCGTGCTGGTGATCGTGGACGTCCGGGTGTCGATGATGTCGAGCACCGTGCCGAAGTCGGGACCGGCGCTACCCACATACGCGGTGGCGCCATCGGGGCTGAGCGCGATATCCCGGATGGGCGAAGCGATTTCGACCGCATTCAGCACACGCTTCTGCACAGCGTCGACCATGACGATGTGCGCCGTCGATGAGCCGTTGGCCGCGACGTACAGTCGGCGACCCTCCGGGCTCACCCGTACGCATCCAGTAGTCGTGCCAGTGGTGGCCGCAATGCGGATCGCGTCTTCTTTGCCCGTCTTGGTGTCCAGGATCGCCACGTCGGCACCCTCGACATCGGTTCGGCCGACGTACAAGTGCCGGCCGTTCGGGCTGACCGCCAGGTCGGTGACGTTGAAGGCCAGCGGGTACTCCGCGACGATCTCGTTGGATGTGGTGTCAAAGGCCAGTACCGAGTCGTGCTCTGCCGACACATTGCTGACGTAGGCACGGTTAGCGGACAGGGCGACAGCGAACGATTCCTCGACGTCGACGACGGTGAGTGCGACCGCGGCCGTCGCGGTGTCGATCACCGAGACGCTGTCGTCGCCGTAGTGGGTGGTCATCAGGACGTCGCCGTCTGGACTGATGGCCATGCCGCTGACGGCACCGCGTCCAGCGTTGATCTCGCCGGCAATCGTGAAACCCGGGGCCAGATCCGGCCCAGAAACTACATCGCTCACAGTGGTACCAGCCTCTACTCGTTGGTCCGTGGTGGGCGGACATCGGGTGTCTGAGCCTTCAACGTCCTCCGCGGTAAAAATCTTCCGCGGAACGCGATCCCAGATCCCTGCATTGGTGGCGCGCACAGCGCCGCTCCCGGCCGAGTCTAGCGACTGTAATTGGTTCGAAATAGGTCACTTCTACCGATTGTCGCCCACGTCACTTGGGTAACTAAGTGCGTCCTTAAACATTATTTATCCAGCAGAATCCGCATTCCTTTTGAGCAAACGCTGCAACCTATCTCGCCAGGCGTTTCGTGGCGGACGCTAACCGAAAATGACCTAGGACAAGGCTATTCATCAATAAGGGTTTCTTAACGTTCGCGACAAAAGAGTCGTACATCACAAACGGCCATATCGGCGTGTCGCGTCGTCGCCGGATTGCTCCCGGGCGGTGGGTAACCGATAATCCCCCGCGTGGACCGGCGCGGATTTGGGCCGCTCCCACGGGACGGAGCTACCGCTGACGTGAACGACGACGCGCGCGCTGATGTGGTCAGCCGGCAGTACGAGAGGTGGACATACCCGCCTCCCGTGGAGGACCTGGCGGCGTGGAGCGAAACAAACTGGGACTGGTTCGACCCGGCGCATGCGCACCGCATCTTCTGGCCAGACCGGGACTATCGGCCGGATCTGGACATTTTGATCGCGGGGTGTGGCACCAACCAGGCCGCCGTCTTCGCGTTCGGCAATCCTGACGCAAACGTCGTCGGGGTCGACATCAGCCAGTCCTCGCTGGACCACCAGCAATACTTGAAAGACAAACACGGCCTGGCCAACCTGCAGCTGCATCTGCTTCCGATCGAGGAGCTCCCCACGCTGCGGCGCCAGTTCGACCTCGTGGTGTCGAGCGGCGTGTTGCACCACATGGCCGATCCGCCGACCGGCCTGACGGCTCTCGCGGGATGCCTACGCCCCGACGGCGTGATGGCGCTCATGCTCTACGCGAAATACGGGCGGATCGGAGTCGAGTTATTGGAGTCGGTCTTTCGCGATTTGGATCTGCGCCAAGACGATTCATCGGTCCAGTTGGTCAAGGACACCCTCTCGGCCCTGACGGCGGACCACCCGATTCAGAGCTATCTGAAAATTGCCTACGATCTGCGCGACGACGCGGCGCTGGTCGATACCTTTCTGCACCATCGCGCGCGCAGCTACACCGTCGACGAGTGCCTCGATTTCGTGGCCTCCGCCGGGCTGGTATTCCAGGGGTGGTATCACAAGACGCCGTACTACCCACACGGCTTGTTCGCACCACCCAGTGGGTTCCAGCCAGCCGTTAATGCTTTACCGGAGAACAAGATCTGGTCCGTCATGGAACGTGTGCAGACGTTGAACGGCTGCCACTTCTTCATGGCATGCCGACCCGAAAGGCCGAAAAGCAGCTACGCGATTGACTTTTCGGGGCCTGAGGCCTTGGACTACGTGCCGCTGATGCGCATGCGGTGCGGGGTCGACGGAGACGAGGCCTTCTGGCCGGCTGGGCGGGTAAGTCTGAATCCGGCCCAGTTGGCGTTTATGCGTGGCGTCGACGGCGACCGAACGATTCGGGCGATCGCCGCGGACCTGGCACGGCGGGAACCGCCGAACGGGGTTAGCGCAGCCGACTTGGAAAGCTTCGGCCGCAACTTATTCCAGTCGCTGTGGCGCCTCGACTTCATCGCGATCAAGTTGGCCGCGACCTGACGACTCCCCGGCGTCGAATCAGTTCTGAACGTTCAGCGCCAGCCAGTCCGGCTGAATTGGGCTGTCGAATACGTATGTCCCGGTATGGCTCAAATGCACCCAGGGTGCCGCGAAAACCTTGAAACCGTGGTCACGCGCCAGCCGGCAGAAGTGGTAGTCCTCCGACATCATCTTGCCTGTCTCGGGGTCAATGGTCGACGAGTAGAACTCGCTGATCACCGTCTGCTCGTAGACGAATCCGCGGACGTCGTCAGCCAGCGTCTCGAACACTCCGCGCTTGATAAGCATGAATCCGGTTCCACCGCCACCGATCTCGAACAATCCGTCAACGTCCGCGGAGACGGTACCCGCGGGGCCGGTGATCAAGTTGACCACGAATGAGCCGGTGTGCTGGTGCAACTCTTCCGGCGGCACACCATCCCTGACCGCCTGCGCCACACGCTTCCAATCGATCTCTTTCTTGGGATACAGGCCGCAGACGATGTCGCGGTCAGCCACGACCATGCTCACGATGTCTAATGGGTTGAAGCCGATATCCGCGTCAATCCACATCAGATGAGTTGCCTGGGATTCCAGGAATTGGTGGGCCAAGGTGTTTCTGGCGTTGGCCACCACGCTGTCATTCACCTTGTTCATGTACAGCAGGCCCAGACCGTTGCGCATGAAAGCGGCCGGCGTCTGGGCCATCGACCAGGTGTATGCCGCCATAGCCATGCCCCCGTACATGGGTGTGGCTATAAAGATGATTGGCGCACTCGGGTTCATGCCCGGCTGAGCGTCGCCATCGGGATCTAACGATTGATCGACCACCGACTAACCGTACCCAGCGGCCCGACGCGACGACGTCGAGAACGGGATGACCGGCAGGCGCCCGAGGTCGAGCGGTGCCCGTAAAGAAACCGTCAAAACGGTTGCTGACGCGGCGTTGACGGGTTAATGGTGGGAACACGGACCTCGTTGTCCCACAACAGCACACCTTGATAGCACGATCCACACAACCGGCTTTTGTTACGCCCGTGTTTCGCCGGGAAAGCCGGACGAGCCTTTGCGGCCCGCGGCAGTGCCCCCAGTCGGACTCGAACCGACACTGGACGGATTTTAAGTCCGCTGCCTCTGCCAATTGGGCTATGGGGGCCAGCGACGAATCTAGCGTGTTAACGCCAGATTCCGTCGATCGCCCGTAGCCGCAGGATGGCGCAATGGATGTGTTAAAAGTTTCGCCGTGCTTGTTAAGAAGCCATTAACCAGCTGGGCAACCCACCCGCAGGTCCGCGAAAGTTGTCCCGTGGACGCCAGCGAAGCCCGACCAACACCCACACACTGACCACGTGGCCGACCCTCCACCGGGTCGGTCTTTTTACACCAGGAGACGTACATGGCCTTCGTGAATACACAGCCTGCAGCGATCGCCGCAGCCGCAACGCAGCTCGAGGGAATCGGCAACTCGTTTGCCGCTGAGAGCGCCGGCGCTGCGACCTCGACCACCGATGTCGTCCCCGCCGCCTCCGACGAGGTGTCGATTTTGCAGGCAGGGGTGTTCTCGACCTACGGTCAGCTCTATCAGTCGGTCAGCGCCCAGGCTCAGGCGATTCACCAGCAGTTCGTTCAGCTGCTGAACCAGAGCTCCGGGTCCTACCAAGAGACCGAGGCGGCCAACCAGGCCGGCGCCGCGGCGAATTCCTTGTCGAACGCCACATCGGGCGCCTCGTCGGCCGCGGGCACGGCGGCCACCGACCCGATCGAGAGCCTCGCTAACTTCATCAACGGTGTGAGCAGCGCGCTCAGCGGCTCGTTCTTCGGCAGCAACATCGGCAACCTGACCAACGTCCAGGTCGGTAACTGGGCATCGGCCGGTTCGGACCTCATCGGTCTCGGCGGTGGTGGTCTACTCACCGCGTTGGCCGGTCCCGCGACCGCGGGCTCCGACATCGGCGGTCTGGGCTCGGCCCTGGCCGGAAACGTCGCCCCGGTCGGCGGGATGGGCGGAGCTGGAGCGGCGATGGGCGCCGCGCCGGTGCTGGCCGCTGCCGGTCAAGGGTCGTCGATCGGCGCTCTGTCAGTGCCGCCCACTTGGGCCGGCGGAGCCGGGATTCCGGCGGCAAGCACGCCTGTCACGCTGGCGTCGCAGAGCTGGGCCACTCCGCCGCCGGCAACTGGCGGCATGACGAATGGGATCGCGGGCATGCCGGCGGTCGCCAACGGGGGTCGCGGCGGGTCGAGCTTCGGCGCCCCGCGCTACGGCGTTAAGCCAAAGGTCATGCCGGCGGTGCCCAAGCCGACGATCACCTAATAAACCTCGCCGCCAACGTCGGCCGGCTCAACCACCAATCGTCCTCATATACCTAATGAATAGACAGGATCTAAGAAATGGTCTTTGATTTCGCAGCGCGACCGCCGGAAGTCAACTCCACGCTGATCTACTCCGGCGCCGGAGCGGGCCCGATGATGGCCGCCGCCACTTCGTTCAGCAGCCTGAGCTCGGAGCTGGCCACGAACGCCGCCGCCTACGAATCGGTGATCTCGCAGCTCACCGGCGGGGACTGGCAGGGCCCATCGTCGAGCGCAATGGCCGCGGCGGCTCAGCAGAGCATCGAGTGGCTGAACACCACATCGGCGCAGCTGCAGGAGGCCGCCGCGCAAGCCACCGCGTCGGCGGCTGCATACGAGGCGGCGTTTGCCGGCTCGATTCCGCCGCCGGTGGTGTACGCCAACCGGGCTCAGCTGGCGGCGCTTGTCGCAACCAACATCCTGGGGCAGAACACCCCGGCGATCGCGGCCAACGAGGCCCTTTACGGAGAGTTTTGGGCTCAAGACGCCACCGCGCTGACCACGTACGCCGCCAACGCTGCAGCCGCCGCGCAGGTGACGCCGTTGACCGAGCCGACGCAGAACACCAACCCGGGTGGCTCGGGCGCGCAAGCCGCCGCGGTCAGCAATGCTGTCAACAGCAACGCGGCGAACTCGGGACTCAACGGGCTGCTCGGCAACCTGCAGAACTCCGCCAGCTCGCTCGCCAGCCCGGCGGCCAGCACGGCGGCAAGTACCCCGCTCGGCGACCTCTACAGCGCGGTCCAGGGCTTCTTCGGGGTCGGCGCGGTGACCAACTCGGTTAACACCGTCGACGTGACACTGTCCTGGTGCATCATGATGATGTCGTCGGCCTTGGGGACCCTGGCCCACTTCACCGCCGGTGCTCCCTTCGGCGTCACCATCGGCGATGTCGCGCCGCTGGGTGCCGGTCTGGGCTTCGGCACGACCTTGGCGGGCGCCTCGTCCGGCATGGGTGGCGCGACGCTGGCCGGCATGGGCAGTGCGGCAGAGGTCGGCGGAATGTCGGTGCCGGCCGGGTGGGCTGCGGCCGCCCCGGCAGCCGGGGTCGCCGACGCCACGCTGGCGGGCTCCGGCTGGACCGCGGCTGCCGACAGCGCTGCAACTGGCGCGGGCGGCGCGCCCGGCATCATGCCGGGAATGGCCTCGGCCGGCGGCAAATCGGGGATGGGCTTCGGTGGACCGCGCTACGGCGTCAAGCCGAAGGTCATGCCCAAGCAGGTGTTCGTCTAACCCCGTAGCTGGAGGCGACGACGCCTTCCGAAGACAAGTAATCAATATCGACCAGCATCAATTCACAGCAAGGAGAGAGATATGCCTTCACGTTTTATGACTGACCCGCACGAGATGCGGTCCATGGCGGGCCGTTTCGATGTGCACGCGCAGACCGTCGAGGACGAGGCCCGCAAGATG
>Ga0209113_1000031_pt1 | contig 32554 bp, 35 predicted proteins | sample TexAe_RefH0_O1_FD_187951 | JGI IMG/M metagenome (GOLD analysis project Ga0209113, IMG submission 187951) | Forest soil microbial communities from Davy Crockett National Forest, Groveton, Texas, USA - Texas A ecozone_RefH0_O1 (SPAdes) (version 2) | ecosystem: Environmental > Terrestrial > Soil >... | reverse complement strand
AACCGGCCGCCCCTGGCACGCGCGGGCCGGGCCGATGAAATCCAGCACCAGGTCGGCAACCCTGTCGGGCTGGTCGAGCTGCAGGAAATGTCCGGCACTGTCGACGACGCTCACGTCGCTGCCATCGGGAAGGGCGTCGGGTATCCAACGCGTCAAAGCCGCTGTCATGCAACCGTCGTCGCGACCGTGAAGGTACAAGCTCGGCAACTTCGGCCGCGACAACCAGTGCCGGTGCAGTTCGCGGTAGAGCGTCGGCGGGCGGGTGTTGCGGATCGTGGCCCGGTAGGGCCCGAGCGCGGCGCGCCAGCTCTCCGGCGTGCCGATCGCGGCGTCGACGTGACGCAGGTCTGCCTTGGCGTCGTAACCCGGCGACCATCGCTTCCACAACCGCGGCAACACCCAGGACGCTGAACGCTCTGGCAGCCAAGGCAATTGGAAGTAGATGATGTACCAGCTGCGTAGCAACTGAGCCGGGATCTGCGCCAACAGGCGGCCGGTATCGGCAACCCGTCCCCGAAACGCCGCAGCCGGTGGCAACGACATGATCACCGCTCTGGCGAATGGGGTGTCCGGGATCGCGGCCAGACCGTTGGCGGCCATCGCGCCCCAGTCGTGGCCTATCACCACGTCGCGGTCAGTGCCGCCGGCCGCCGCACGCACCTGCAGGGCATCGTGCATGAAAGCGCCGATGTGATAGCTGCCGTCCGACGGGATCGACGACGGCGCATAGCCGCGCATGAATGGCGCCACCACCCGCCAGCCGGACTCGCCCAGTCGCGGCGCGAACTTGCGCCATCCGTACGGGGTGTCGGGAAATCCGTGCAGGCACAGCGCGATTGGCCCATCGGACGGCCCCCACGTCAACGCCTTCAACTCCACGTTCGGAGCTTGAACATCGATCCAGCGGGGTTTGGACATCCGCGCACGGTCGGGCATGTTTTCCAACGTACGTCGTCATGCCAAAAGCTCAGAGCGAAGCCACCGCTTTCTCAAGATCTGTGATCACGATTTTGCTCATCGCGAGCATCGCCTGGGTTGCCGCGGTGGCGCACGCCGGGTCGGGGTGGCCGAGCAGCTCGTACAGCCGCCCTGGAATCACCTGCCAGCTCAGACCAAAGCGGTCCTTGCACCAGCCGCACTGCGATTCCTCGCCGCCATCGGTCAGCCGGCTCCAGTAGTAGTCGACCTCGTCCTGGTCCTTGCAGTCGATCGTGAAGGACACCGCCTCGCTGAACGAGAAATGCGGACCGCCGTTGATCCCGATGAATCGGTTCCCGTCCAGCACGAAGGTGCCGGACAGAACCGACCCGGGTTCGCCGGGGCCGGCATCGGTGGTTCGGTTCAGGTCCTCGATGTGCGAGTTCGGGAATATCGAGGTGTAGAACGCCGCCGCCTCCTCCAGGTTGTGGTCGAACCACAGTGAGGGGGTGATCGAGGGCATGGTCGCCTCCTTGGTCGTTGCAGGTGTCTGAAGAGGTAGACCCCGGCGAACACGAAAACTCATCTGAGTAACGTCAAAGTGCGATCGACCGAGAGGACCACCCGTGACTGCCGTGCGTAACACTCCCAAGACTGTCGAGTTTTCCGGCACTCAGGGGCTCACTCTGGTCGCCGACGAGTGGAATCGTGGCGCCGACGTGGCCGCTGAGCGGCCTAGCATCCTCATGCTGCACGGCGGTGGCCAAAACCGGCACTCCTGGAAGAACACCGGCCAAGTCTTGGCTGACCGCGGCTTCCACGTGGTCGCGCTGGACAGTCGCGGTCACGGCGACAGCGATCGGTCGCCGAACGCCGACTATGACATCGAGACGCTGACTGCCGACGTCATGCAGGTCCTCGACGCTATCGGCCGACCGGTGATACTGATCGGGGCCAGCATGGGCGGCCTGACCGGCATCCTCGTCGCCGACCGGGCCGGGCCGCAGCGAGTCACCCGGTTGATCCTTGTCGACGTCGTCCCGCGGTTCGAGAAGAACGGGAGCGCCCGCATCCGTGACTTCATGTTCAGCGGCCTGCACGGGTTCGCCACTCTCGACGAGGCCGCAGACGCCGTCGCCGCCTATCTGCCACACCGGACCAGGCCGCGAAGTCCGGAGGGGCTGAAGAAGAACCTGCGGCTGCGCGACGGCCGCTGGTACTGGCACTGGGATCCGGCCTTCATGACCAAGCCAGGCGATGACCCCGAACTGCGCACCGAGAATTTCGAGCATGCCGCGGCCGACCTGAAGATCCCGGTGCTGCTGATCCGCGGCAAGCTGTCCGACGTGGTCAGCCCCGAAGGCGTCCGGCACTTCTTGGACACCGTGCCCAACGCAGAGTTCGTCGAGTTGTCGAACGCCGGGCACACCGCGGCAGGCGACGACAACGATGCCTTCAGCGACGTTGTTGTCGCCTTCGCGACCCGACCCTAGCTAGCCGCCGACGCCGGGCTTCTCCGCGTGCCCGCCGAACTGCTTACGCATCGCCGACAGCGCCTTGTTGGCGAAGTCGTCGAGGCTGCGCGAGGCGAAGCGAGACTGCAGCGCGGTCGTCAGCGTCGGCGCGGGCACGCCCTCATCGATTGCCGCGATGGCGGTCCAGCGGCCCTCGCCGGAATCCGAGACGCGACCGGAGAACTCGTGCAGGTCGGGCGATTCATGCAGCGCGATCGCGGTCAGGTCCAGCAGCCAAGAGCCGACGACACTACCGCGGCGCCACAATTCGGCGACGTCTTCGATATTGAATTCGTACTGGTAGCACTCCGGGTTCGACAGCGGCGCGGTCTCGGCGTCGCCGGCTTCGATGCGCTTGCCGATGTCGGCGTTGCGCAGGATGTTCAGCCCCTCGGCGAGCGAGGCCATCATCCCGTACTCGATGCCGTTGTGGACCATCTTGACGAAGTGGCCGGCGCCGGACGGGCCGCAGTGCAGGTAGCCCTTCTCGGGTTGGGCGACCTCACCCTCGCGCCCCGGTGTACGCGGTGCGGCGTCGACGCCCGGTGCGATGACCGAGAACAGCGGCTCGGCGTGTTCGAAGGCGTAGTCGTCGCCGCCGATCATCAGACAGTAACCACGTTCGCGGCCCCACACCCCGCCGCTGGTGCCACAGTCGATGAGGTGAATCCCCTTCTCGGACAGCAGCTTTGCGTGCTTGAGGTCGTCGCGGTAGTAGGAGTTGCCCCCGTCGATGATGATGTCGCCGGATTCGAGTGTGGTGGCCAAATCCTCGATCACCCCGGTGGTGATCGTGCCGGCGGGCACCATCACCCACACGACGCGCGGCGCGGACATCTTCTCGGCCAGCTCTTTCAGCGAGAAGACTCCGGTGGTGTTTTTCTCATCGGCCATCGCCTTGACCGCGTCTTCGCTGTGGTCGTAGACCACAACTTCGTGTCCGTGGTCGGCCACGCGGCGGGCGATGTTGGCACCCATTCGGCCCAAGCCGATCATCCCTAGCTGCATGTTGCTCTGTCTCCTTATTAGTGGTTATTGGCTAGCCACGGCTGTTGCCAGCCGCGATGTCCTCGTAGCAACTCCCGTGCCGCCTCCGGCCCCCAGGAGCCGGGTTCGTAGTGGTGGATCTCGCCGGGGTGGTCCAGCAGCGGCTGCACGATCCGCCAGGTTTCCTCGATGCCGTCTTCGCGAGCGAACAGCTGGTGATCGCCGGTCAGCGCGCCGTGCAGCAGCCGCTCGTAGGGCAGCAGCGGCTCGCCGAGGTCCTGCATGAACGACGAGTCGAGATGCAGGTCGCGCCAGCGGTCGCCGTTGATCGCGGTCAGCTGCATGCGCAGCCCGGGATCGGGGTCGATGCGCAGCACGATCTGGTTGGCCTCGGCCCGTCGACGGTCAGCGAGAAACGCCAGCGACGGGACGTGATGGGTGAACAGCCGCACCTCGGTGACGCGCTCGGCAAGCGCCTTGCCGGCTCGCAGGAAGATCGGCACCCCGGCCCAGCGCCAGTTGTCGATCTCGACCCGCATCGCGACGAAGGTCTCGGTCTCGGAATCCTTGGCCACCCCGCCGGTGTCGGTATAGCCGTTGTACTGGCCCCGCACGCTGCGCGCGGGATCTAACGCCGGTATCGAGCGCAGCACGTCGGCCTTCTTGTCGTTGAGGTCGTCGGCGCTCGGCCCGACCGGTGGCTCCATCGCCACCCCGGCCAGCACCTGCAGCAGATGGTTCTGCACGACGTCTCGCAAGGTACCAACCGCGTCGTAAAACCTGCCCCGGTCCTCCACGCCGAAGTTCTCGGCCATCGTGATCTGGATTTCGGAGATGCATTTCCGGCTCCATAGCTCGGCCACGGTCAGGTTGGCAAAGCGCAGATACTCCAGTTCGACAACCGGTTCCTTGCCCAGGAAGTGGTCCACCCGAAAGATCTGGTCTTCGTCGAGCACAGCCCGCAGTTGTTCATTGAGTTCGAGCGCGGACTTCAGGTCGTGACCGAATGGCTTTTCCACCGCGACGCGCGAGCCCGTCAGCAACTCGGCCTCGGCGAGATTCTCGACGATCGGTGCGAACAGCGAAGGTGGCATCTCGAGATAGAACAGGCAATGCTGCTGGGTGCCGATCTGCTTTTTCAGCTCGTCGTAGAGCGCGGAATCGGTGACATCGCCGTGCACGTAGGACAGCCGCTTGGCGAATCGGTCGAAGACCTTGCTGTCGATTTTCTCGCCGGTGCCCTCGATGGCTGTGCGGGCCCGTTTGACCAATTCGTCAAGGCTGATGTCTTCGCTGGCGACCCCCAGGATCGGGCAGTCCAGCAATCCCCGGCGCTCCAGTCGGTACAGGGCCTGAAACGTCATCTTGCGGGCCAAATCGCCGGTGATCCCGAAAATCACCAGCTGGTCCGAAGCGCTAGCGCCGGATTCGGCCAATCAGGACCTCCACGACAATTTGACTCGGCTCCGGCTCAACACTTGCACACATCGCCAAATCGATCCCGGCGCGGCCAGGTTCAACCCTAAACACTGCGGTTCGGCCCGACAACCGGAGATCACATGGCGTAACCGTTTACTTAGCCGATCAAACACGGCGACACCAGAGTTTGTGAAATATACACTCGCGGTTGCCCTTTCGCTTTACTGTCAGCTATACGCGAGGGTGACAATCCGCGGCCAATCGCTGCGCACGTCGCGACCGATCGGGGAAGATGCGTGACATGCCTGCCCACACCATGATCGCGGTCTATGTTCTGGCCGCAGTGGCGGTCGCCGAAGCGGTGGCCATCGGCGTCCTCTGGCGGCTCTGGTCCAACAGCAAGGCGATGGTAGAGGAGCTGCAACGGCAGCCCGACCTCTTGAGTTTTGGGTCAAAAGCGGTCAAGACGGTATGGGAGACCGCGAGCCTGATGCGCAAGGAAGGTTTCGGCGCCGCTGTGCGCAGCTCGATCGAGGACCTCGCCGATTGGGCGGAGGTGGAACGCCCTGATCTGGCCCGGGTGACACCGGACGGCAGAGTGGCGATTCTGTTCTCCGATATCGAGGAGTCGACCGCGCTCAACGAGCGAGTCGGCGATCGCGCCTGGGTGAGGCTCATCGGTGAGCACGACAAGCTGGTTCGCAAGCTGGTCAAGCAGCGCTCGGGTCATGTGGTGAAAAGTCAAGGTGACGGGTTCATGATTGCCTTTGCCCACGCCGAGCAGGCGGTGCGCTGCGGCATCGACATGCAGGCCGCACTGCACAAAGATGCGCAACACAAGCGGCGCAACGGGATTCGAGTACGGATCGGCGTCCACATGGGCCGCTCGGTGCGCCGCGGCGACGACCTGTTCGGCCGCAACGTCGCGATGGCGGCACGCGTCGCCGCCGAAGCCTGTGGCGGGGAGGTTCTGGTGAGCAACGCCGTGCACGAGGCGCTCAGCGGTTGCGAGGACCTCACCTTTGATGGCGGCCGTGATGCCGAGTTGAAGGGCTTCGCCGGCACGCATCGGCTCTACGCCGTCGCGGCCGCCTGAGCGCCGCCGGGCCCTAGCCCTCGCCGGCCTCAGCCAGCCGCTGTTGCAGCCGGTCGCGAATTTCGTTGGGGGTGTATGCCCTACGTCGGCGCTGATCACGAGCGACCAGCACTCCCCCGGCTGCCACCCCAACCACCCCGGCCAACCCCAGCAACTTCCAGATGGTGCGCATCGGCTCAGGTTATTCGCGAGTACATCCCGGCGGGATCGGTATGTGCATATGGTGCGGTGGTGGATACGCACACAGTGGGCTTGACCCAGGCCCTGGAAGAGACCAGGACCGGCGACATCTGGCTGTTCCGCGGGCATTCCGGACCGGACCGCGCGATCCAGACGATGTCGAACAGCCCGGTCAACCACGTCGGCATGACAGTGGCGATCGAGGATCTGCCGCCGCTGATGTGGCATGCCGAACTCGGCGACAAGCTGGCCGATGTCTGGACTGCCACCAACCACCGGGGCGTGCAACTCAACGACGCGCGCGAAGCCGTCGAGCGATGGCTGACCCGCTACGGGCAGCGCTGCTGGCTGCGGCAGATGAGCCCCGACATCGACCACGAGCAGGAGAATCGGTTGCTGCGCGTCATCGCCCGGATGGACGGCACACCGTTCCCGTCCACGACGCGGCTCACCTTGCGGTGGCTGCGCGGTCAGCTTCCGACCAGGTACGACTGGGTGCGCGGAATCCCGTGGGTGGATTCGCGCGTTCGCGAATCCACCCGGCGCCGTAGGGAGCAGCAGCGCAAGGGCGGCTTCGAATCCGCTTACTGCGCCGAGACCGTGGCAGTCACCTACGAGGAGATGGGCCTGATCGAAACCGAGAAACGGTCGAATTGGTTTGACCCTGGTCGGTTTTGGAGCGGTGACGGTCTTCCGTTGATAGCGCCCTACCGTCTGGGTGGTGAAATCGCAGTCGTCGCGGATTGATCGACGTGGCAGCGGGCCGTCAGAGTGGCGTCCACGTTTTGTTGTTCCAGAATCCCCAGGCACGAGCGGTCATATTCCACATCACGCTCGCGCCTGGCGCCCACGGCGGTGGCGGTGGTTGCGGCGGCGCCCAGGCCGGCGGGAGTCCCCAGGGTCCGTTACCCATCGGACCACCTTGACCTGCTGCGCGTTCCCAGTCGTGGCATTGATTCCAATCCCAGTCGTAGATGCTGCCCCAGCCCGGGTCCCAGGGCTGACCGGGACACCAGTGAAAGCTCGGAGCGGGTGCGGCTGCCGCGATGCCGTCGATCGGTCCGCACGCGGCTAACGCGATGGCGCCACACAGGAGCGCCTGGCCCGCCAACTGCTTCATAGTCGCCATCCCCCAGAGTTTGCCTTAGCCAGACTGCGGGCAAGCCCTAAACCGCGCGTCGCGCAGGAGGCGGTACCCAGGCTTGCAGCGCTCTGCGACCGATCAATTGACAGTTGTGGGTATGGGCCAGTTGTTTGGCCGCATCGGTGAATTCCTGATTGCTGATGACGATGCTCCTCGTGCATCCGTGGTGGCGGGCACCGGCCACCACCTGCTGAACGGCCGCGACGCCGACGGGCTTGCCGAGTCGCTTGCACTGCACCGCAACCGACTTGCCGTCCTTGTCACCGATCAGGTCGACGCCGTAGTCGCCGCTCGCCGGGGTGAACTTCACCCGCCAGCCGGCTCGCTGCAGGCGAGCCGCGACGTAATCCTCGAACTCCGTTCCGGTCATAGCATCGATGGCCGCCATCCCGTCGGCACGCCCGCGCCGATTGCCTTCCGCCGACAACAACACCGCGAGGATCAGTCCGACGGCTGCACCCGCTAGGCCCGCCCTGACGTTGTGGCCGACGAGGCCGGCGAACAGCCCGAAGTACAGCGGCAGGAAGAAGTAGGTGATTCTCATCTCGGGCTGATGATAAGGACAGTCACCGACAAGGCAGCCCACCGACGGATTCACCGTGTCGATCGGCGCGCCTTAGCAGGCCAGGCCAGGCCATCGCCGTCGAGGTCGAGATCCGGCCGATATGCCGCTACGGTGAGCCCACCAATACCGTTGCAGCAGCATCGATTTCGATGCCGAAGATGAGCAATGTGCCGACGAGTGCGGCGCGCAGCGTGCCAACCCCTGCAGATGAACTCTTGGTGTCCGCAAGCACAAGTCCGCAGGGTCCCCGGGAAAATGGGGAAATCGCCCCACGACTTTCGCAGACTGATACCGCCACACTTAACGCAATATCTGCCGTCAGAAGGGATCGACCTTATGTACGTGTCCAAAACGCGGCTTGCGATCGGCACGTCGCTCATGGCGTTGACTTTCGGGATGCTGGGCGGTGGGACGGCTTATGCGTTCCAGGAGCACATGTTCAACGCCAGAAACGATCTCCAGCAGGCCGTCAACGAACTCAACCAGGCTGAGCACGACAAGGGTGGACACCGCGAAAATGCCGTCGGGTTGGTGCAACAAGCGATCAACCAGGTCAATCAGGGCATTGTGGCTGGTGGTGGCACGCCCTAGCCGTGGTAGATACCGGACGAACTGATCCGACGGACGCCGCTAGCAGGCGATTCTCCCCTGCGCTGAAGTTCGTGCTGATGGTCGGCGTGATGAGCTTTTTCGCCGACTTCACCTACGAGGCCTCCCGCGGCATCGTCGGCCCCTACCTGGGACTGCTCGGCGCCGGCGCGCTGGCCATCGCGGTGGTCAGCGGGTTCGGCGAGTTGCTCGGCTACGGGTTGCGGCTGGTGTCCGGGCGCAGCGCCGACCGCACCGGTTTGTACTGGCCGATCACTATCGGCGGCTACATCCTGCAGATGTCGGTGGTGCCTCTGCTCGCTCTTGCCGGCAGCTGGCAGATCGCCGCACTGCTGGTCATCCTGGAGCGAGTCGGCAAAGCCATCCGCAACCCGCCTCGCGACGCCATGCTTTCGCACGCCGGCAAGAACATGGGCTACGGCTGGGCCTTCGGCGTGCACGAGGCACTCGACCAGTTCGGCGCCATGTGCGGGCCGCTGCTCATCGCGGTTGTCCTCGCCGTCAGCGCAAATGACTACCGACTCGCCTTCGCCGTACTCGCCGTCCCGGCGGCCATCATGCTGTCGCTGTTGGGTGTGGCTCGGCTGCTGTACCCGCGGCCCCGAGACCTCGAGCCCGACACCGATGCCGTGCACACCGACGGGCTGCCCAAAGCGTTCTGGATCTACCTCGCCGCGGCGGCCCTGGTCGCGGCCGGATTCGCCGATTTCCCGATCATCGCCTACCACTTCCAACACGCGGGCACCATGTCGGCCAGCCTCATCCCCGTCTTCTACGCGGTCGCGATGGCGGCCAGCGGCGCCGGCTCGTTGGTGTTCGGGCGGCTCTACGACCGTTTCGGCGTCGCGCTGCTCGTCCCGCTGACCCTGGTGGCCGCTGGGTACGCACCACTGGCGTTGCTCGGCGGTCGGTGGGCCGCGCTGATCGGCGTATGCCTATGGGGCCTGGGCATGGGTGTGCACGAATCCATCATCCCCGCGGCGGTCGCGCCTATGGTCTCGCCTGACCGCCGGGCCTCGGCCTACGGCCTGTTCACCGGCGTCTACGGCATCGCCTGGTTCGCCGGCAGCGCCGCGATCGGCGCCTTGTTCAGCCTGTCGCTGACCAGCGTCGTGCTTTTCGCAGTCATTGCCGAACTGGCCGCCATCCCACTACTGCTCATCGTTCGCCGCCTCACTAACCGCGAGGCGCCCACGACGTAGAGGTTGGGGTGCGATACGTAGTGCCGAATCATGTTGTGAGCAAACGAAGCGTCGTCGCCGCGGCTTCGTCTCCGACCATGTTCCCGGTCGAACCGCCGCCGTACTTGGCACGGTAGGCGTCGTCCACGTCCTGCCGCACTCCCGGCGGGCCGACACCGACGTCCTCTACGCGCACCTCGACTTCTAAGTCGGGAATGCGCACGCGTGCACGCCTTGTGCGCAAGGCGAGACCAAACCATCCGGTATCTCTGCGGTACCACGTGCGGACGTATACGTCGCCGCCGACGTGCACTACCCAAATCGGCGTCCACGGCCGAAGTGTTCCGTCGGCACGGTGCACTGCAATTTCGAGTTCGGGGGCGGCATCGACCAGAGCGAGCTGCTCAGCTGTCCAGCTCATGAGTCCCGAGCGTACAAGCGGGTGGTCAGGACCCGATCTGCTCAAACATCTGTGCCGGGTCACTGCCGAGTTGCCGGGCGATGTCGCCCGTATCCCAGTACTCGCGCCAGCAGGTGATCGCGCCGTCGCGGACTTCGAAGATCGCCGTCACATGAAACGAGACTCGCCTGCCTGCAATCATGTTCACGTCGAGCCGCTCCACCACGACCGTGTCGTCGTTGGAAACGACCGTTCGAATCTCGCTGCCCTCGACCATGCCCGACGCCAGCTGGTTGTGTTTTTCCAGCTCGGCGCGTGCCGCATCGCGTCCGCGGATGATCGGTGAGAGCGGCACATTGAGCTGCCACACGAAGTCATCGGCCATCAAGGCAGTCATAGCGTCGACATCCATGTGCTCGCCGTACGCCGCGTGCACGAAGTCGAGGACGATCCGTTCAATTGCATCTGCCATCGATCTGCTCCCTGATCACTCGTTTCCTCAACGTAGACCGGCGCGTAGGTCACCGGGTCCGCTTACACAGAGCGCTTAACCGCAGGGAGTGAGCGGTGGCGGCGTCCAGCTGCCGTCCGCGATCGAGGCACGAGGACGGTAGAGGCGGATGAGGTAATTCCAACCCTCCGGCGTGACTATCGCGTTCGGGGGGACTTCCCTGTCCGCTGAGGCAACGAATCGCACGGTCGTCGAGCCATCATCATTGCGATCGCCGGTGACACTGTTGACCGAGTAGAGGTCCTTGGCGTTCGGCTCGAAGAAGCCGCGCCCGTTGTATACCGACACTGACCAGAACGCATCGACCGGAACATCTTTGAACACCAATTCGTAGTCGCCGGGCGGGACTTTCGGGTCGACACCGACGTAGGTCGCCTCGGAGGTGGGCAGCCCGCCCCACCCGGCCGCAGTCCCGATCAGGTGACGCACCGGGTCGACGCCATCGCGAGTACCGAATGTGCGGTCAAAGTTGTTGAGCCCGCGGGCAAGCGACAGCAGCGCGTCGCGGGTCGCGTTGAGGCTGTCGACTTCGTAGTCCGGCTTGACGAATGCTTCAGACGAGCCGGCCTCTATCGCGAGGCGGTCTTGAACCGCTACGACGGCAGCAACATCCCCAGGATCGTTGGGGTCAACCAAGATTCGAACACCAACCAGGACGTGCCGCGATTCGTACTGATCACTCGTCAGCGTATGTTCACCGGGCTCGTGCAAGACGCTGTTTACGAAGTGGTCTTCGTTGACGACCATCGCCGAGAGGTACCGACCGTCGGCATCCGGCAAGCTCAGCCGAGCCGGCCGCGCGAGATCGACGATCGCGAAGCTGTACAACGTGTCCCGGTTCAGTCTGATGACCGTCTGTTCATCGATGCGGGCAGGTGTGCGGTTGTGCCGAAAGCTCCCGATTCCTCCTGCGACTGCCTGGATGTCCGCGAACATCCGATGGGTCTCGGCCTGAACGAAGTTGTCCACGTTAACGAGAATTGCCATCGTCAATCTCCTCGGGTCGTCGTGCCCAGTTAAACCCAGACCTATGGACGTTGAAGCGGAACTCGACGACGTCGCCGTCGACGGCCGCCCTAATCAGTCGGGCGGGCGCATGGTTACATGATTCAAACTGGCGAAGTCAGCGACACAGGTTCCGTCTAATCACCTTGACACTGTCCACGTTAGGAGTCCACCCATGGGCGACGCCGATGCCGCAGCGATCCGAGCTGCGCGAGGTGACTGGGTCAGCGAGCACCTCGAGACCTATCTGACTTCCGGTGGCACACGAGGTCACATCTTGGATCTGAGTGAGGTAGGCGGCCGTGCGCTGACCACGCACTGCTTGATCAAGTGTGTCGGCCGCAGGTCGGCTACGGTCTTTGTCCGGCCGTTGATCTACGGCAACGTCGGTGGCGAGATCGTGATCGTCGCATCGAAGGGTGGTGCCGATACGCATCCGGGGTGGTACTTAAATATCTTGGATAGCAACACGATCGGCGTGCAAATCGCGACCCAAGCGTTCGAGGCCTCCTGGCGGGAACCGGAAGGCGACGAAAGGCATCAGGTATGGGCCCACATGGCTCACCTGTACCCGCCGTACATCACCTATCAGCAGTCGACTAGCCGCCAGATCCCGCTGGTGATGTTGACGCCCGTGCGCTCGATCGACGTCTTCTCTGCGGAGGGTTCGCAATAACCGTTAGTCATCGATCACGCTGGACCTCTACCACTGGCGGCGTCCACCTGACTACTTCTGCCCCCCCAGTAGATGGGTGTAAGGGTCGGCCTCGGCACCGACCGATTCGGGCATCGGATAGTAGGTCTTGATGAGCAGGTTTCCGTCGTCGTCCCACGCGAAAGTCTCGATGCTGTATGCCATTTGCACGTTCGGCTCGGTGCCGAAGTGGTTCTCGCACACCCACGCCATTTCGTTTCCGTTGACCTGAACGGTGATCATCTTGATCTTGAGAATCGATTGGAACATGTCGAAGGCGTCCGAGGTGGCGGCGGCGAAACCGTGCTTCTCTTCAGTCCCGACAGGATCGAACATTCGGACCTCGCCGGGGCAGATCGTCCGCCACGACGCCACCCACGCGTCCTTGTTGCCCGCGTTCCACAACTCAGCGTGCTTGGCCGCGTGCGCCAGACGAGCCTGACGGCTCGGAACGTTGCTCATGCCTGTATGTCTCCGCTCCGTCGGCCGATGATCAGAACGCTAAGCAGGGGCGGCATTCACGCAGTCGAGAACCTTTCGCACACTTAGAAACTGCCAGTGCCGGCGTAAGGCCACCAATCATTTGGGTCATTGGGGTTGTAGTACTCACCATTCGACGGTTGGGCGGCAGTCGGCGGCGGAGCCGGTGGCGGCGGTGGTGGATCCGCTGGCGGCGACGCCGGGAGGACTGCTGGCGTATTCGGCAGGCCGCCGAAACCGGGTGCCGCATAAGCCGGGACGCTCACTGCGGCCGTGGGTACAGCGACAAGCACCCCCGCGACGGCGATCTTCCTGACCTTGCTGCGGACGCCGGATGACATTGTCCAAGTCATTGATCACTCCCCTCACCGGGTTGATCTCTCACCTGGACTCGCACGTTACGCGCACTCGAGGTTGTTGTGCGGCCGAAGAGGCATCGCTTACTCGTTGTTTACCTAGACGTTGAAGCGCAACTCCACCACATCGCCGCCGGCCAATGGTTTGCTCATAGTGGGTGAGCCGCAAACCACTCGGAGAGCAAATCCGCCACGAGGTCGGGGTGGCCATGCCGAGCTGTTCCCATCAACCTTTGCATGTAGACGTTGATCCGAACCGGAATTCGACGACGTCGCCGTCCGTCACTTCTCTCGACATCCGTATATTCAAGGTGACTTTTCGTCCAAACCCTAAGCTGCAATGTCGATACATTCTCCAGTCAGGGCGTAGTTGAGAGGCCTCGGCGATGAGCGATTCCGCAGAGCGCGTGATTCGGAAGTTCTTGGAGACGTGGCCGCGTGCCGATATCGACGAGATGATGGCTTTCTTCAGTGACGACGCGATCTACACCGACGGTCCAAGGGGCACGTCGCGCGGAGTTGAAGCGATCAAGGCAGAAATGCTGTCGACACTGGAAATGGTTCCCAGCACGACAGCTAATGTGAAGAATCTCGTCGCGAGCGGTGGACTGGTGATGGTCGAGCGAGTCGACGTCTTCGACATGGCAGGCAAAACCTTCGACGTCGAGATGACGGGGGTCTTCGAGGTCAACGATGACGGGCGCATCAGCCGCTGGCGCGACTACTACGACATGAGGTCCCTAGAAGAACGCGTTGCCGCGGCCTTCGCACCTGAGGAGTAGCGGTTTCGCCTCTACCTGTGCGGCCGAAAAGGCATCGCTTACTTGTTGTTTAGCGCTAGACGTTGAACCGAATTCGACGACGGCGCCGTCGGCTCCGCCAGCGAGATCCTCATGGTGACGGTCGAGACTCCCTTACATGCCGAACTGCGCGCGCCCGACGGCTTCGACGGCGCGAGCCGGGCCGTTAACTTCGACTCGCGCCGCGCACTGACGACCGAAGAGATACAACAGCAGCTCACCCGGCAGTCCAACGATGCGAGCCGCGGGTTTCCCTCGCCGGACCCTCAGGGTCTTTCCCGTCCCAGCCCACTCGAGCTCAAGGCCAGTATCGCGTAGCCGCCGAGCGAGCAACCATGGCGCGCAACTGAGGTTGCGCCACAGAGCCGCGTCCACCGCGGGGGAGTTCGACCGAGGGGCAAGGCCGTTGGCCCTACGCACGTCCTCATGGTGGACAAAGAACTCATTGAGGTTGGGTAGTCGCCGCACCCAATTCATGCGGAAAAAGCCCCGTGGCGGCCCCGATCGGATCGTGTCAACGAGCCAGACGAAATCTCGGAGTGCGAGTGCTTTTCTGCGCCGTTCGGCGAAGCGGCTCCACACACCGGGCACGACGAGCCCAGGTGCCGCGATGAGATCGTGCTCCCGGAGCACAAGGTGCGAAGCCAGATCGCGCGTCGTCCAAGGGTCCAGGAGGGTCGGCGCATCGGGACCAAGTTCATCGAGGAGATTGGCGAGCTGCTTTCGCTCGATGGCGTCGAAGAGCGGGTCGGCCATGTCGCCGGAGCATACCGACGGCCCGGAAGGCAGCGGTCCGGTTGGCCCGAATGCGCAAAGAACGAACGAAATGTTGCCAAAAGCAGTTGCTAGCGACCACTTCAAAATACTCCGTGCCCGCATCGGTGTCCGTGCTCTACGGTCATCGGATGGGCGTTCGGGACGCCGTCATGGCGGGTATTGCCAAGCAGCTCGGTCATCCAACTGGGCTGCGCGGGCGGCTGGTTGGTGGGGCTCTCAACCGGGGCAACCGGCGCTTCGTGAGCGCGGCCGCGCGGGCGCTGCAACCCGATGAAGGAGCGGCGCTCGCCGATGTCGGATTCGGTGGCGGCGTGGGCCTGAAACTGCTGCTTGACAGTGTCGGCCCGTCGGGCTGTGTCCACGGTGTCGAGTTGTCGCAGACGATGCTCAGCCAGGCCACAGGGCGATACCGCCGCGACATCGCAACCGGGCGGCTGTCTTTGCATTCCGGGACCATGACGCAGCTGCCCTTTGCCGATGACGCATTGGACGGAGTCATTACGGTCAACACCATCTACTTCGTCGCGGAACTCGACACAGCGTTTCAAGAGCTCGCCAGGGTGATGAACAGTCGGGGTCGACTCGTTGTCGGACTGGCCGACCCCGATGTGATGGCGAAATTGCCATTCACGGGACACGGGTTTCGGCTCCGTCCGGTGCAAGACGTGATCGACACGCTACGCAACACCGGCCTCACAGTCGAACACTGTCGGATCAGTGAAGACGCCAACGCACCGCACCTGCTGATCGCTTATGCCGCTACATGAAACGTGACGAACGAGTGAGGGACCTCGGCCCTACTGCTTTGTCTTAGATGGTTGACCGTGGCGGAACTCCACGACGTCGCCGTCGGCCATCACGTAGTCCTTACCCTCCATGCGGACTTTGCCCGCGGACTTCGCCGCGGCCATCGACCCGGCAGCGACCAGGTCGTCGTAGGACACGATCTCGGCTTTGATGAAGCCCTTTTCGAAGTCGGTGTGAATTACCCCGGCGGCCTTGGGCGCGGTGTCGCCCTGATGGATCGTCCACGCCCGCGACTCCTTGGGCCCGGCCGTCAAATAGGTCTGCAGCTTCAACGTGTGAAAACCGGCCCGCGCCAAGGCATCCAAGCCTCGCTCGGTCTGGCCGATCGACTCCAACAGCTCGGCGGCCGACTCGTCGTCGAGTTCGGTGAGCTCGGCCTCGATCTTGGCGTCCAGGAAAACCGCGTCCGCCGGCGACACCAACGCACGCAGCTCGGCGACCCGGTCAGCATCGGTGAGCACCGACTCGTCGGCGTTGAACGCGTACAGGAAGGGTTTGGTGGTCAGCAGATTCAATTCCCGCAGCAGCAGCGCATCCGCGCCGGCGGCGAACAGCGTCGTCCCGCCGTCCAGGGTCTGCTGGGCGGCCAACGCAGCGTCGTAAAGCGGTTTGCGCTCCTTGTTGTTGCGCGCCTCTTTTTCCAACCGCGGCACGGCTCGCTCGAGCGTCTGCAGGTCGGCCAGGATCAGCTCGGTCTCGACGACCTCGATGTCTGACTTCGGATCGACCCGGCCTGCGACGTGGGTCACATCGTCGTCGGCGAACACCCGCACCACTTGGCAGATCGCGTCGCACTCACGAATGTTGGCCAGGAATTTGTTGCCCAGACCGGCGCCTTCCGAGGCACCGGCGACCAGACCGGCGATGTCGACAAACGTCACCGGCGCCGCGACGATGCGCTCCGAGGCGAACATTTCCGCCAGCGTCGCCAACCGTGCGTCGGGCAGCGGCACCACGCCTTCGTTCGGCTCGATGGTCGCGAACGGGTAGTTGGCGGCGACCACGTTGTTTCTGGTCAGCGCATTAAACAGGGTCGATTTGCCGACATTCGGCAAACCCACAATCCCAAGGCTCAGGCTCACAGGGACTCAAGTGTAGGAGAGCCGCACCGCAGCCCATGACGCGCTGCCGCGCGTGAGGCACGCCCACGCATTGCTAACGAGGTCGTTACGCGTCTTTCAGCGTCAAGCCGGTACGGTCGACATGTGTCAGAGGAGCAGGACCGGTCGGCGGTGGCCGCAGATCACCGCTCGATAATCCCCGGAATTCCTGGTGTGCCGTGGTGGGCCGCAGTGGTGATCGCCGTGACCGGAGTCGCTGTCGGCTTCGCTTTCGACGCCGGATCCGGCAAGGAGCTGACCACCGTCTTCGCCGGCCTGTATGTACTGGGTTGCGTGGCCGCGCTGCTGGCCGTTCGCCAGTCCGGAATCTTCACCGCGGTGATCCAGCCGCCGCTGATCTTGTTCTGCGCAGTGCCTGGTGCCTACTTCCTGTTCCACGGCGCCAAATTCACCGGTGTCAAAGATCTGCTGATCAACTGTGGCTATCCGTTGATCGAGCGTTTCCCGTTGATGCTGTTCACCTCGGCGGGTGTCCTAGTGCTCGGTCTGATCCGGTGGTACCTGGGCCGGTTCCATACGGCTGCGGCGGAAACCACTGATGCCACCGACGCTGCCGGCGAAGGTGGACCTCTCGGATTGGTCGCCAGGCTGACGGCGATGTTCAACCACGAGCCCGCCGACGAGACCGTCGACAAGGCGGCGAGGTCGCGGTCGCGCCGAACCCACGCCGTCGAACGTTCCGCGCGATCCACCACGTCCGACGCACGACGAACCGGTAAGCGCCCGGCATCGACGCGGACCCGGCGGGAACGGCCACCACTGGGCGCTAGGCCCCGGCTGGACGACGAGGTGGATCCGACGCGCGAACGCGCCCGGCGTCGACGCCCGACGCGCGAATTCGACGCTCCCGAACCGCCTCGGCGCGGTAGGTTGCCGCGCGACCCGGACCTGCGTGGCCGCCCGCCGCGGGACGTCCGGCGCGACCCGCACACTCGCAGAGATCGCCCTGGCAGCCGCTTCGACCCGTACGAACCCATGGAGCCCTTCGACCCTGCTCCTGGGCCCCCGCCGCGGCGCAGGCCCCCACCGAACGGGAGCACCGCGACCCATCACCCGATCTCACAGGTCAGGTATCGGAAGGCAGCCGGAGGCGACGAGTCGCTCGATGACCGCCCGCGCCGGCCGCGCAGGCCCGCGAGCGACTAACCGCCTCTGGCGGGCCTGATCTCCCGGGGCAGCGCGAACACCAATGTCTCGTTGGCTGTCGTCACCGGCTGAACCACGTCATAGCCGTATTCGGCCAACCGCTCCAGCACGCCGCGGACCAGCACCTCAGGCACTGACGCGCCGGACGTGACTCCGACTGTGGTGACGCCCTCCAACCATGCCGGATCGATGTCGTCGGCGTAGTCGACCAGGTGCGAAGCCGCTGACCCGGCCCCCAACGCGACCTCGACCAAGCGGACCGAGTTCGACGAATTGCCCGAACCGACGACGATCACCAGCTCGCACTCCGGCGCCATCGCTTTGACCGCCACCTGCCGATTCTGGGTCGCGTAGCAGATGTCGTCGCTGGGCGGATCCTGCAGTTTCGGGAAGCGTGCCCGCAGCCGCTGCACGGTTTCCATCGTCTCGTCGACGGACAGCGTGGTCTGCGACAACCAGATCACCTTGTTCTCGTCGCGAACCGTCACGCCGTCGACGGCGCTCGGACCGTCGACCAGCTGTACGTGGTCGGGGGCTTCGCCGGCAGTGCCGACGACCTCCTCGTGCCCCTCGTGGCCGATCAGCAGGATGTCGTAGTCGTCGCGGGCGAATCGCTTGGCCTCGTTGTGCACCTTGGTGACCAGCGGGCAGGTGGCGTCGATGACCTTCAGCTGCCGCTCGGCGGCCGTCGCGTGCACAGTCGGGGCCACGCCGTGGGCGGAGAACACCACGATGGCGCCTTCGGGCACCTCGTCGGTCTCCTCGACGAACACCGCACCGGCCTTGGCCAGCGTTTCGACCACGTGGCGGTTGTGCACGATCTCATGCCGGACGTAGACGGGTGCGCCGTGTTTCTCCAGTGCACGTTCGACGGTCTCGACCGCACGATCGACGCCGGCGCAGTATCCACGGGGCTCGGCAAGCAGGACACGCTTGCCGGTCACCGGCTCGGCCACCGATGCAGTTGCACCAGGGATCCCCATGTTCACGGTCGGCGGCATGTCCACCAGCGTACTTTCTGCCGACACTGGCCCGCCAACTCGCGCGCTCAGCTTGGAGTTGTCCGCCAGTTAAGGCAGGCTTGACCGCATGGCTACTGCACCATATGGGTTTCGGCTGCTGGTGGGCGCCGCGACGATGGCCGTCGAGGAGACGATCAGGTTGCCGAAAACCATCCTGATGTATCCGATGACGCTGGCCAGCACGGCCGCGCATATCGTGATGCGGTTCCAGCAGAACGTGGCCGAGCTCGTGATCAAAGGCGATGCCACCCTGGAGCACATCTTCCCGCCCAAGGAGGAGCAGCCGGAGTGGGCGACGTTCGACGAGGATCTGCCCGACGATGACGACGACGCCGTCGACACCGAGAGTCGCGGCGAAGGACGGTTCGCGCTGTACTCCTCTCCCGAAGCGGGCGCAGCCGACGACTGGGCGCGGGTGGCCGCCACACCGGGCAAGCAGACGGTGTCTGCCCCCGACGTAGTCGAGGAGCTGGACTACGAACAGCTGACCCTGGCCCAGTTGCGGGCCCGGCTGCAATCACTCGATGTCGACGAGCTCGAAGCCCTGCTGGCCTACGAGGAGGCCACCAAAGGGCGCGCGCCGTTCCAGACGCTGCTGGCAAACAGGATCACGCGCGCGACGGCGAAGTGACCGCCAACCCTGTCAGCAATACGCCGGCCGGCCCGGCGAATTCGGCCGAGAACCCGTTTCCGGTCCGCGCGGTCGCCATCCGAATCGCAAGCTGGATCGACAAATTGGGCACGGTTTGGGTTGAAGGCCAGCTGACTCAGATCAACATCCGGCCGGGCGCCAAGACGGTGTTCATGGTGCTGCGCGATCCGGCCGCCGACATGTCGCTGACCGTGACCGCGCCGCGCAACCTGGTTGACAACGCGCCGGTCAAGCTCGTCGAAGGCGTGCAGGTTGTGGTATGCGGTAAGCCGACCTTTTTCACCGGCCGAGGCACACTCACGTTGCGGCTCAGCGAAATACGCGCAGTAGGCATCGGTGAACTGTTGGCCCGCATCGAGCGACTGCGCCAGCTGTTGGCCGCCGAAGGTCTCTTCGATCCGCGACTCAAGCGGCCAATCCCGTTCCTGCCCAGCATGATCGGTCTGATCACCGGCCGGGCCAGCGCGGCGGAGCATGACGTGACGACGGTGGCCGCCGCACGCTGGCCCGCGGTGCGGTTCGCCGTCCGCAACACCGCCGTCCAGGGCCCGACCGCGGTTTCTCAGATCGTTACGGCGTTGCGGGAGTTGGACTCCGACCCCGACATCGATGTCATCGTGGTCGCCCGCGGCGGCGGCAGCGTGGAGGACTTGCTGCCGTTCTCCGACGAGACGTTGTGTCGGGCGATCGCCGCGTGCCGCACGCCGGTGGTCAGCGCGGTCGGCCACGAACCCGACAACCCGCTGTGCGATCTGGTCGCCGACCTGCGTGCCGCCACTCCGACCGACGCCGCCAAGAAGATCGTCCCGGATACCGCCGCCGAACAGCACCTGCTCGATGATTTGCGCCGACGCAGCGCGCAGGCGCTGCGTAACTGGGTGGGCCGCGAGGAGCGGGTGCTCGCGCAGTTGCGCAGCCGGCCGGTGCTGGCCGAGCCGCTGGCCGCGCTCGCGACCCGCGCCGACGAGATTCACCGCGCCCGATCCGCGGTCCGCCGGGACATCACCCGACTGATCGACGTGCAGGCCGAGCGCGTCGGTCACCTGTCGGCCCGGCTGGCGACGCTGGGTCCGGCGGCCACCCTGGCCCGCGGCTACGCCGTCGTGCAGACGGTTGGTGCCGCCGGTTCGGCTGCGGTGTTGCGATCCGTTGGCGATGCCCCGGCCGGGACCAGGCTGCGGGTGCGGGTCGGCGATGGCGCGATCGTGGCGACGAGTGAGGGGCCGGCCGATGGCGAGTGACGGAGCTACACCTATTAGTCAGCTCGGGTATGAAAAATGCCGTGACGAGCTGATCGAGGTTGTGCGGCTCCTGGAGCAGGGCGGACTCGACCTGGATGCATCGCTACAGCTGTGGGAAAGAGGCGAACAGCTGGCTAAACGATGCGAGGAGCACTTAGCTGGTGCACGTAAGCGGGTGGCCGACGCGTTGGCCGCCGGCGAGCCTGACGATTCTTGACATCGCAACCATTTCTCGGGAATTTATTCGAAACTGGAACACGTTTCAGTTATTCTCGGCGGCATGATTGAGATTTCTGGAACTTCGCCGACCGCCACGCTGGGCCGAGTGCTCGTCACCGGCGGCTCCGGCTTCGTCGGCGCCAACCTGGTAACCACCCTGCTCGATCAGGGTTACCAGGTGCGATCCTTCGACCGGGCACCCTCCCCACTGCCCGCCCAGCCGGGCCTGGAAGTGCTGCAGGGCGACATCTGCGACCCTGAGATCGTCGCGGGCGCCGTCTCCGGGATCGACACCGTCTTTCACACCGCGGCGCTCATCGAGCTGATGGGTGGCGCGTCGGTCACCGAGGAGTACCGGCAGCGCAGTTTCGCCGTCAACGTCGAGGGAACCAAGAACCTGGTGCGCGCCGCGCAGGCCGCCGGGGTGAAACGGTTCGTCTACACCTCGTCCAACAGCGTGGTGATGGGCGGCAAGCGCATCTCCGGTGGAGACGAGACGTTGCCCTACACCGATCGTTTCAACGATCTCTACACCGAGACCAAAGTGGTGGCCGAGCGATTCGTACTGTCCCAGAACGGAATTGACGGGCTTCTGACGTGTGCGATTCGGCCGAGCGGAATCTGGGGCCGCGGCGATCAGACGATGTTCCGCAAGGTGTTCGAAAGCGTGCTGGCCGGCCACGTCAAGGTGCTGGTCGGCCGCAAGGCCGCCCGTCTGGATAACTCCTACGTGCACAACCTGATTCACGGTTTCATCCTGGCCGCACAACACCTGGTCCCTGGTGGCACCGCGCCCGGGCAGGCGTACTTCATCAACGACGCCGAACCGGTGAACATGTTCGAGTTCACCCGCCCGGTGATCGCGGCATGTGGAAAGCGTCTCCCACGGCTGCGGATTTCCGGCGCCGCGGTGCGCGCGGCGATGCTGGGTTGGCAGCGGCTGCATTTCCGGTTCGGGTTCCCGCCGCCCCTGTTGGAGCCGCTGGCCGTCGAGCGGCTGTATCTGGACAACTACTTCTCGGTCGACAAAGCCGCCCGCGATCTCGGTTATCGGCCGCTGTTCACCACCGAGCAGGCGATGACCGAGTGCCTGCCCTACTACACCGAGTTGTTCGACCAGATGAAAGCCGCCGCCAGTCCCGCACCGGTGGCCGTTGTCGCGACCGCGTAGCCGAATAGACGGCATATTCCGCGTCGGCGTGTAGCGTAATGCGCCATGCACGCCGGCGATGATGCCAAGCGACGCGACGCGAAGGAGCGGCACGGATGACCGCCGAAACTGTGCTCGTGACAGGGGCGTTCGGACTGGTCGGCTCGGAAACCGTGCGACAGCTGATGGTCGATGGTCGTCACGTCATCGCCACCGACGTTGATGTGCCGGCCAATCGCCAAGCGGCTGACCGGATACCGTCCACCGAGGTGCGTTGGGCCGACCTCACCAATCCCGATGCGGTCGGCGCGCTGCTGCGCGAAGTGTCGCCATCGGCGATCATTCACCTGGCGGCGATCATCCCGCCGGTCTGCTACGCCCGCCCGGCCCTGGCCCGTCGGGTCAACGTCGACGCGACGGGATATCTCGTCGACGCCGCCGCCGCACTGCCGGCACCGCCACGCTTCGTCCAGGCCTCCAGCGTCGCGGCCTACGGCGCCCGCAACCCGCATCGCATCAGCGACGTGCTCACCGCAGACACCCCGCTACGGCCCTCGGACATCTACGGCGCCCACAAGGCGGCGGCCGAGAAGCTGGTGCGCGCATCGGGACTGGACTGGGTGGTGCTGCGGCTGGGCGGCGTGCTGACCGCCGAGCCGCGCCTCGACCTTGACCTGGACACCATCTACTTCGAGGCGTCGCTGCCCATCGATGGCCGGATCCAGACCGTCGACGTGCGCGATGTCGCATACGCCTTCGTCGAGGCGACCACCGCACCGGTGCTGGGCGAGACGCTGCTGATCGGCGGCGACGAGTCGCACCGGCTGGTCCAGGGCGACATCGCCCCGTCGATGGCGGCCGCGATCGGGTTGGTCGGCGGAATACCCACCGGCCGCAAGGGTAACCCGAACATCAACGAGGACTGGTTCGGCACCGACTGGATGGACACCACGCGATCCGCGGAAGCCCTGCATTTCCAGCGGATTTCGTGGCCGCAGCTGCTGGCCGACACCGCCGAGCGAATGGGCTGGCGCCGCTACCCGGCGCGGCTCGGCGCCCCGCTGACCCGTGCGCTGCTCAAACGCCGCTCACCGTATTTCCGCTACCCCGGCCGCTACGCCGACCCGTGGGGCGTTATCGAGGCGAAATGGAATGACCCACGACCCGACGGGGGCGACGTATGACTAAACGAACCGCTGTCGTCGTCGGCGGCGCTTCCGGCATCGGCAAGGCAGTCGCCCATGCGCTGGCTATCGACAGCTGCCGGGTGATCGTCGCTGACCGCAACGCCGACGGAGCACGTTCCGTCGCAACCGAACTCGGCGATCCCCACAGCGCCGCTACGGTCGAGGTCACCGACGAGGATTCGGTGCGCGCGCTGTTCGACCAGGCCGGCGCGCTCGACGTCGTCGTCAACACGGCCGGCTACAGCAGCCTCGGGCTGATCACCGAACTGCCCGCCGAAGACTTCCGCTCGGTCGTCGACGTCTGCCTCACCGGCGCCTTCCTGGTGATCAAGCACGCCGCACCGCGACTGGGCAAGGGCGGGGCGCTGGTGTCGATCAGCTCGCTGAACGGGCGCCAGCCCGCCGCCGCGATGAGCGCCTACTGCGCGGCCAAGGCGGGGTTGTCGATGCTGACCCAAGTTGCCGCGCTCGAGCTTGCGCCGCAAGGGATTCGGGTCAACGCGGTCGCACCCGGATTCGTGCACACCCCGCTCACCGAGCCGGCCACCCACATCCCCGGCGTCGTCGACGACTACGTCGAGAATACACCGCTGGGCCGGGCCGGAACTCCCGAAGACATCGCCGACGCCGTGGTGTTCCTGTCCAAGGCGCCGTGGCTGACCGGCGAGGTGCTCGACCTCAACGGCGGTGCGCACATGAAGCGCTACCCCGACCTGATGAGCCACGTGATGAAGCTGGCCGCGCAGTGAGCTCCAGGGCTGCAAGGGCTTTCGCCGGCAAGCACGCCATCGTCACCGGCGCCGGCTCGGGCATCGGCGCCGCGCTGTGCCGTGCACTGGTCGCCGCGGGCGCCGACGTGGTCTGCACCGACGTCGACGGCGCCGCGGCGGCCCGCACCGTCGAGAGCTTGCCCGGTCCCGGGTCAGCGACATCGGCCATCCTCGACGTCACCGACCCGGCCGCGGTGAAGGCCGCCGTCGACGCCGTCGTCGCCCGCGCCGGACGGCTCGACCTGATGTTCAACAACGCCGGAATCGCTTGGGGCGGAGACACCGAACTGCTGACGCTGGAGCAGTGGAACGCCATCATCGACGTCAACATCCGCGGCGTCGTGCACGGCGTGACCGCCGCGTACCCGGTGATGCTGCGGCAGGGCCACGGCCACATCATCAACACCGCCTCGATGGCCGGGCTGACCGCGGCAGGCCAGATCACCAGCTACGTGATGACCAAACACGCGATCGTCGGGCTGTCACTGGCGCTGCGCTCCGAGGCCGTTTCCCGCGGGGTGGGTGTGCTGGCGGTGTGTCCGGGCGCCGTCGAGACCCCGATTCTGGACAAGGGCGCGATCGGCGGCTTCGTGGGTCGCGACTACTACCTGCGCGGGCAGGGCATGAAGAACGCCTACAGCGCCGACCGACTGGCCCGCGACACGTTGAAGGCGATCGGCCGCAACAAGGCGCTGTTGGTCAAGCCGACGCAGGCCTACGCGTCCTGGGTCTTCGCCCGGCTGGCACCGGGTCTGTTGCAGCGAATGTCGGTTCGATTCATCGCCGATCAGCGCAAGCGGCAACACGCGAAAAGTGGCGCCCCAGACGGCTAGGGTTCGCTTCGACACCAACGCGGAGGGCGGGCGATGAATACGGACTTCACCCTCACCCAGAAACGGGCCCTTGCGGTCGTCACCATCGTCAGCCTGCTGTTCGCCGCATACTTCCTCCGCAATTACTTCGTCCTGATCGTGGTGGCCGCGGTCGGGGCGTATTTGTTTACGCCGCTTTACAGTTGGTTCGGTCGCCGGCTTGGTAGCGGGCTGGCAGCCACCTGCACGCTGCTCTCGGCTCTGCTCGTGGTGATCGTGCCGGTCGGCCTGTTGGTCGTGTTGGCGATCGTCCAGATCTCTCGGATGGTGACTTCGGTCGCGGGCTGGGTGCAGAGGACCAATCCCAGCGATCTTGGCAACACCATCCTGCAGGCCGTCAATCAGCTATTGGCGCGGGTGCCGTTCCTGCACGTGACGGTCACCGCGGAGTCGCTGCGAAAGACGATGGCGACCGTCGCGCAAAAGGGCGGCGAATGGACCCTGCATTTCCTGCAGAACACCGCCGGCAGCCTGTTCGGCGCCGTCACCTCCGCCATCATCTTCTTGTACGTGTTCGTCGCGTTGCTGACGAACCGCGAGAAATTGCTCACCCTGATCCGCCAGCTCAACCCGCTCGGCGACGAAGTGACCGATCTGTACCTGCGGAAAATGGGCTCGATGGTGCGCGGAACCGTGAACGGTCAGTTCGTCATCGCGTTTTGCCAGGGGGTGGCCGGAGCCGCATCCATCTACGTCGCCGGATTTCACCACGGGTTCTTCATATTCGCGATTCTGTTGACCGCACTGTCCATCATTCCGTTGGGCGGCGGTATCGTCACCATCCCGTTCGGCATCGGAATGATCTTCTACGGCAACATCATCGGCGGCGCGTTTGTCGTCGCTTGGCATCTCCTGGTGGTCACGAACCTCGACAACTTTTTGCGCCCGATCCTGGTTCCGCGCGATGCCCGGCTCAATCCGGCGCTGATGTTGCTTGCGGTGTTCGCGGGAATCGCGATGTTCGGCCCGTGGGGCATCGTCATCGGCCCGGTGCTGATGATCGTCATCGTCACCACCATCGACGTCTATCTGGCGGTCTACAAGGGCGTCGAGCTTCAAGAAGACGACGACCAGGACAGCAAACCTGGTTGGGTGGCCCGCTGGAAGGCGCGCCGAGCGGCTAAACCAGCCGCTCCTTGAGGAACTCGACGACGCGCTTGCGCGCCTCGTAGGCCGGGTGACCGTCGACCTCCCGGACCTCCAGAGTCAACACCGAATGCGCCGCCCGGCTGAACCCATGCTGATTGCCTGGGCCGGAGTCGATCTCGATCACCTCGAACGCGTCGCCGAGCCGTTGTTTGAGCGTGGTGAACCGTTCGCCGGGCGACATCAAGTCCTTGCTGAATCGCAGACCCATCGCGCACACGCCTTCCTTGGCGGCGCGGTCTTTGAACGCGTTCAGCTCGACATCGCTGAGCCCGGCATCGCGGCGCTGGCGCGGGGTCAACGGAAACGGCGTCGACGGCTGGCTGAGCACCGGTGCCAGCACGCTGTCGTCGACCGCGGCGGCCAGCGCGAATCCACCGGTGAAACACTGGCCGATCACACCGACGCCTTTGCCCGGTGTCGACGCTTTGAGGTCGCGCGCTAATGCGCGCAAGAAATCCGCAACCGGCCGATGCTTGTTGGTCGCGAGCGCGGCGAATTCCCGTGCCACACAAACACGTCGGAGAGAATCAAGCGTGTAGCCGACTGTGACCGGCCGGCCCGGCTCGCCGAATAGTGACGGTATCGCCACGGTGAAACCGTTGTCCACCAAGTGATTTCCCAATCCAAGCACGCCGGGATGGATGCCCGGTACCTCGGGGATCAGCACCACACCGGGCCCGTCGCCACGGCGGTAGACGTCGTGGGTGTGCCCGCCGCCGGTGAACGGCTTCGCTGACCAGCCGGTGAGGTCGGCTTCCGGTGCAGTCATGGAGGGTGGTCCCTTCTCTTACCTGTGTGCGGGTAGGGGTGGCTGCGATTGAGTGGCCGCGGCCAGCGTACGAAACTCGTCGGCGCTGCCGGCACCAGTGATCGCGATCTGGGCGGGACCGGCCGGGTTGTCCAGCCGCGTCGTCCACACCGGCTCGACCCCGTCGCCCTGGTAGGTGATCCAGCGGGTGCCGTCCACGTCGACGGTTCCACTGGGATACATCGACGCGTGGATCGAAGAGACCAGCTTGACCTCGTCGGCGTTGCTTTGCGTGAGGCTCAGGTACTCACCGGCCGGGCTGATATACCCCACTATGGAGGTGACGGCGTGTAGCCGCTGATGGGTCGACGGATCGGTCCGGCCGTCGGGGATACCGCCGCGGCCGCCGGAGTTGGCCTGCCAGCCCTGGGGCAGCCGCGGCAACCGGACCGGTAAGCCGAGCGTCAGCGCGTCGGCCCGCAGAGCGCTGGAGGCGTCATAGGACGGCACCGGTCCGCGGTTGATTCCACCCGGCGAAAACGAACACATCCCGACCAGGCCTGCCAGCACGATGCAGGCGACGACCAGCGGCGCGATCGACCAGAACATGTCCCGGCCGTCCTGCAGCAGCCGGGGCTTGGCCGGTTTGGCCGTCGGCTCTGGCTGTGTGGTCATTGCACGAGTATCCCAGCTCCGGAGCTGCAACCCGGCTCTGGGACAATTGGCAACCATGAGCGCAGGTTCTCGTCGTGAAGCCCCGGACCGTAACCTGGCCCTCGAGCTCGTCCGGGTCACCGAAGCAGGTGCCATGGCCGCCGGTCGCTGGGTGGGCCGCGGCGACAAAGAGGGCGGCGACGGCGCCGCCGTCGACGCGATCCGCCAGCTGGTGAACTCGGTGTCCATGCGCGGCGTCGTCGTGATCGGCGAAGGTGAGAAAGACGAAGCGCCGATGCTCTACAACGGCGAGCACGTCGGCAACGGCGACGGCCCGGAATGCGATTTCGCCGTCGACCCGATCGACGGCACCACGCTGATGAGCAAGGGCATGCCGAACGCCATCTCGGTGCTCGCGGTGGCCGACCGCGGCTCGATGTTCGACCCCTCGGCGGTGTTCTACATGAACAAGATCGCCGTGGGACCCGACGCGGCCCACGTCCTCGACATCACCGCGCCGATCGCTGAAAACATCCGCGCCGTGGCCAAAGCCAAAGGGCTGTCCGTGCCGGACATGACCGTCGTGATCCTGGACCGGCCCCGGCACGCGCAGCTGATCGAGGATGTGCGGGCCACCGGGGCGCGGATCCGGCTGATCACCGACGGCGACGTGGCCGGCGCGATCTCGGCCTGCCGCCCGGGCTCGGGCACCGACATGCTGGCCGGCATCGGTGGCACTCCGGAGGGCATCATCACCGCCGCGGCACTCCGCTGCATGGGCGGCGAGATTCAGGCGCAGCTGGCGCCCACCGATGACGCCGAGCGGCAGAAGGCGCTCGACGCCGGTTACGACCTCGATCAGGTGCTGACCACCGGCGACTTGGTATCCGGGGAGAATGTCTTCTTCTGCGCGACCGGCGTCACCGACGGCGACCTGCTCAAGGGTGTGCGCTACGAGCCGGGCGGCTGCACCACCCAGTCGATCGTGATGCGCTCGAAGTCCGGAACACTGCGGATGGTCGAGGGCTTCCACCGGCTGACCAAGCTCAACGAATACTCCGCGATCGACTTCACCGGCGACAGCAGCGCCGCATACCCACTGCCGTAACCACTACCCAGCGAGGAATGCTCCCAATGGCAGACACCGAATACCGCATCGAGCACGACACCATGGGCGAGGTCAAGGTGCCCGCGAAAGCGTTGTGGCGCGCCCAGACTCAGCGCGCGGTGGAAAACTTTCCGATCTCCGGACGAGGGCTCGAGCCCACCCAAATCCGCGCGTTGGGTCTGCTGAAAGCCGCCTGCGCGCAGGTGAACAAGGACCTTGGGCTGCTGGCCGCGGACAAGGCCGACGCGATCATCGCCGCCGCCGCCGAAATCGCCGACGGTAAGCACGACGAGCAGTTCCCGATCGACGTCTTCCAGACCGGGTCGGGCACCAGTTCCAACATGAACACCAACGAGGTGATCTCGAGTATCGCCGCCGCCAACGGCGTGACCGTGCATCCCAACGACGACGTCAACATGTCGCAGTCGTCCAACGACACCTTCCCGACCGCCACCCACATCGCGGCCACCGAAGCCGCAGTGCGCCATCTGATCCCGGCGCTGCAGGTGCTGCACGACGCGCTTTCCGGCAAGGCCCGGGAGTGGCACACGGTGGTCAAGTCGGGCCGCACACACCTGATGGACGCCGTGCCGGTCACCCTCGGCCAGGAGTTCTCCGGCTACGCCCGCCAGATCGAGGCCGGCATCGAACGGGTCAAAGCGACGCTGCCCCGGCTGGGCGAGCTGGCGATCGGCGGCACCGCGGTGGGCACCGGCCTCAACGCTCCCGACGGCTTCGGCGCCAAGGTGGTCCAGGTGCTGGTGAAAGACACCGGCTTGACCGAATTACGCACCGCAGTAAACTCTTTCGAAGCCCAGGCGGCCCGTGATGGGCTGGTCGAAGCGTCCGGCGCGCTGCGCGGGATCGCGGCCTCGTTGACCAAGATCGCCAACGATATCCGCTGGATGGGATCCGGTCCGCTGACCGGTCTGGCCGAGATCCACCTGCCGGACCTGCAGCCGGGCAGCTCGATCATGCCGGGCAAAGTCAATCCCGTTCTGTGCGAGGCGGTTACCCAGGTCGCCGCTCAGGTGATCGGCAACGACGCCGCCATCGCCGTCGGCGGGCTGTCGGGTGCGTTCGAACTCAATGTCTACATCCCGATGATGGCCCGCAACATCCTCGAGTCGTTCAAGTTGCTGGCCAACGTGTCCACGTTGTTCGCCGAGCGGTGCATCACCGGGTTGACTGCCAACGTCGAGCACCTGCGCGTGCTGGCCGAGTCGTCTCCGTCGATCGTCACGCCGCTGAATTCGGTGATCGGTTACGAAGAGGCGGCCGCGGTGGCCAAGGAAGCAGTCAAGGAGCACAAGACGATTCGGCAGGCCGTGATCGACCGTGGGTTGATCGGCGACAAGCTGTCCGAAGAAGAACTCGACCGTCGCCTCGACGTGCTGGCGATGGCCAAGGTCACCGAGGAGTAGACATGCTCAGCGACGAACTCCGCCAACGGCGCCTGGCGCTCATCGAAGAGCACATGAACACCGAGGTGACCAAGGAGTTCGATCGCACCCTGGCCACCTTCAACGGGCACCCGCACTACGAGATCATGGCCACCGGCCAAGTTTTCGACGGCGACGACGAGGTGATGGGCTACTACCGGACCACCCGGACCGCGTTCCCCGACCAGCGGCACGACAATGTGCGCTTCCACGTCACCGAAGACGCGGTGATCACCGAATTCGATTTGTTGGGAACCAATCTCGGTGAGTTCTACGGCATGCCGCCCACCGGTAAGGCGTTCCGCGTGCCGATCATCGCGGTGTTCTTCTTCGACGGCGATCGAATCACCAACGAGCGCATCTACTTTGACAGCGCCACCCTGGTCACTCAGATCGGTCGAGGCGAACTTCTGACCCTGGCCGCATCGGGTGAATTACCGGGACAGTAAGCGATCCAACCGTCAGATCAGTCACATCAGGCTCTGTGGCGGGCGTGTCCGTTGCGCCCGCCTTCTAGCGACAAATCCCCGGCCAGGGTCTCGTTTGTCGCTGTGAGGGGGGCACATTGGGGCCGGCTTCACGCTGAGGATGCTGTGGCAGAAGTGATTGCCGCGACTGGACGCGCCTAGCTACCGTTGTTCGGTCAGCCCGACTTCTGGCCAGCCGCGAATATCAACTAGGCCACCGCTGACAGTCGAAGCCGGCAGCCACGCGTGTGCGTTGGACGTGGTTGATCGGGGTTGCTCGGCTGACGGTATGGGCGCACAATTGAGGGTCCGGCTGAAACCTGGAGAAGTGCGATGAGCGAGCAACTGTACGACTTTTTCGGCGAGATCTTCCAGCGGTTTTTCAAACCCGCCATCGACGCATATCCGCGAATGGGTGGAGCACTCGTCGGAAGGTTACTCACGCTGACTGACGACGTCCCCGACAAACTGGCCCAGACCCGTTGCGCCGCAACGGCATGGGCCAAAGCTGAGACCCCGAACGCCAGGATCACCTCGGAGCTCTTCGTGGTCACCCAACACGGACTGATGTATGCCGCCGGGTTGAACGAGTCGCGCCGGGCGCTGTATTACCTGGCCACGCCCCCCGCACTGTTCGATCCGTTCGTCGATCAGGTCGACAGCGCCGAACTGCGTAAGGGCGCGGTAGTCGTGGTGGACAGCCGGCTCGGCCGCGACCTCGCATCCGCGCATCCGATGGATGCCGCGCTGCGCCGGATTCTCGATGAGCACCTGGCGCTGCGGGTGAATCTGCCCGTGTAGCTATTTCTTCGGTGAGATGCGTTGGTCGGACTCGACCGTCCGACTCTTGTATGTCTCGAAATAGACGAGTTACGAGAGTCTCGATAGTCAGTCTCGATTGCCGTCTTGAAGAGGGCTTTGTGTGACATTCTGTGCGGGTGTCCGCGGTAGAGCCGCCGTCGGGAGTTGTGACGTTTCTGTTCACCGATATTGAGGGTTCGACCCGTCGGTGGGAATCCGACGCGGACGCAATGCGGTCGGCCCTGCGCGCGCACGACGAGGTGCTGCGGACAGCGATCGAGGCGCATGGCGGCTTCCTGTTCAGCCATACCGGAGATGGTGTGGTGGCCGCGTTCGCTTCGCCGGTGTCGGCTGTCGATGCTGCGGTCGCTGCTCAGCGGGCGTTGGAGTTGCCGGTGCGGATGGGGTTGGCGACCGGCGAGGCTGAGCTGCGAGACGGGGACTACTTCGGCACGGTGCTCAACCGGGCGGCGCGGGTGATGGCCGCCGGTCACGGCGGTCAGATACTCGTGGCCGACTCGACGGCAGCATTGCTGGGCGGTGTTGATCTGATGGATCTAGGCCCGCGCCGCTTGCGGGACGTACCGAACGCGATCACGGTATTTCAGCTCCAGGCGCAAGGCCTACGCACAAACTTTCCGCCGATACGAACAGTCGACTCAACGGCTGGGAACCTGCGGCGCCCGGTCAGCAGCCTGATCGGGCGCGACGATGAGGTCGCCCAGGTAGAGGCGCTGCTAAGAAAGCGTCGCTTGGTCACGTTGATTGGCGTCGGTGGGGTCGGCAAGACTCGCCTGGCACTGGAAGTCGCTGCGCGGCTATCCGATGAATTCCCGGACGGAGCATGGCTTTTCGAGCTGGCGGCGGTAACCGATGCGACCGCGGTGCCCGACGCCGCGGCCGCGGTGCTGGGTATCACCCAACAACCCGGTAAGAGTGTGGGCGAGTCGGTGGCGGCCGCATTGGAGGGCCGGTTCCGGCTGTTGGTGTTCGACAATTGCGAGCACGTCCTGGACGCCGCCGCAGATCTGGTCGAAGCGATCCTGGCGCAGTCGTCGACGGTAACGATCTTGGCCACCAGCCGCGAAGGATTGGGGACCACCGACGAGCAACTGTGGCGGGTGGCATCGCTGGACGTGGACGCGGGCATCGACTCGGCCGCGGCGAACCTATTCGTCGATCGCGCCCAGAGCGTGGATTCGGGCTTCTCGGTTGCAAAGGCTGATGATGCTGCCGCGGTGGTGGAGGTCTGCCGCCGCCTCGACGGAATACCATTGGCCATCGAGTTGGCGGCGTCACGGATGGCATCGATGACCGCGGGCGAAATCCGTGATCGTATCGATGACCGCTTCCGTCTGCTTG
>Ga0209113_1000030_pt1 | contig 32843 bp, 22 predicted proteins | sample TexAe_RefH0_O1_FD_187951 | JGI IMG/M metagenome (GOLD analysis project Ga0209113, IMG submission 187951) | Forest soil microbial communities from Davy Crockett National Forest, Groveton, Texas, USA - Texas A ecozone_RefH0_O1 (SPAdes) (version 2) | ecosystem: Environmental > Terrestrial > Soil >... | reverse complement strand
TGGTGCGGTGCGACGCGGCATCTTGGGTGCGCTTATGACCTTGGCGAACCCGACAGCGCGCGAAGGCAACCCGAGCGACCTGCTCGAGCGTGGGAACCGCGAGAGTCACCAGCACCGTGATCGCCAACCACCCGAGAATGATGGGTACCGACAACTGGCGAACGGTTCGCGCTACGAACGTCCCGGGGATGCGCTCCTCACGAGCATGGTGGTTGCTCATACGCCCTCCACCAGGCAGTGCGTGTAGGCATTCACGTCGTTCGAGATCCTCTCGGCTTCGACCTGACCGTTCACCACGGTCCGGCAGCCAACACTGTTGTTGTCGTTGTGTGCAATAACGTTACCCATGACGGCCGAGACATTCGCCGTGATCTGCAAAGACCAGCGTAGTGCGCCCCATCGGTCCGGTGCGGGTCGGAGGTCACATCAAAATAGCCGATGTCTGCCGCCGCGCCCACCGGACCGAAGACCTTGTAAACCACGGACTTCGGGCTGAAGACGTTGCCCGTCAATGGGGAGTGCGAATAGGCGCTGGGCGTCTCCGAACCGAACCAGGCGCGACCCCGCGGCACCGCGAAACCACCGCACGCGATGACCGCCAGCGGGATCCATCCGGGCTCGAGCACTCCAGCGAACACCTTCTCCTAGTCCCATCCAGAACGCCTGTGGCCCCCGGTGCGAGAGCGACCAGTGGGACGAGTAAACCATGCACTCGCGAGAACGCATCAGGGGTTTTTTCCATGCATTGCCTAAGAATTCGACATACCCGCCATAGGGCCTTGACCTGCAGTTATGCCGTCAACTTCGGCTCTTGTCGGGCGCCTCTTGTTATCTTGCAAACGCTTCGCGCAATACGCGGTCGGCGTCGGTTAACCATCTCCAAGGACGACCAGAATTGATGCTTCTTGCTGACTGGGCAATGGCAATGGCAATGGCAACAAATGCGGCTATGAGCACGCGCCACCGGAAAACATTGAAAGGCCACGACGCGATCGATGCCGACATCGTGTATTGCGGCGCTTTCAGGCTCGGCCGCCGCGTTGGTCGGACTTGGTCGGCTCGAAACCAGCGACCCCTGTCGTACCTGCGGTTTTCGCGATCAGCGCTGGTCGGCGGTGCCAACCGCGTTGCACCGTGGGCTCACGCGCATGTCATACTTCCGCGATGGCCACCGCGAACCGCCTGACCCGCAGCCCACTAGTTCATCGACTGGTGATAAACCCCTTCGTCTTTCGGTTGATATTCACTTCATTCGCCACCACACGGTTCGCCTCGCAGACTCGTTTGCTCGGCGGCGATGACTGGTTGTTCTTCAACTACGGATACGAAGAAGACCCGCCGATGGGTATTCCGCTCGACACGGCCGACGAACCCCACCGGTACTTCATCCAGCTCTATCACCGCACAGCGACCCAGGTCGACCTGAGCGGAAAGCGCGTGCTGGAGTGCAGCTGCGGCCATGGCGGCGGGGCCTCATATCTGGTGCGCACTCAGCACCCGGCTTCCTACACCGGACTGGACTTGAACCCCGCGGGCATCGAGTTCGCCAAAAACAGGCACCACCTGCCCAACCTGGATTTTGTGGAGGGCAACGCCCAGGCTCTGCCCTTCGCCGACGAATCCTTTGACGCGCTGGTCAACGTCGAGGCCTCGCACCTCTACCCCGACTTCCCGAAATTCCTGTCCGAAGTGGCGCGGGTACTGCGCTCGGGCGGACATTTCCTCTACACCGACTTCCGTCCGCGTTCCGAGGTCGCGGAGTGGGAAGCGGGGTTGGCCAACTCTTCGTTGCGGCAGCTGTCCATGACGGTGATCGATCAGAACGTGCTGCGCGGCAACGAGAAGAACGCCCCGCGCAAACACGAGCGGATCAGCCAGCACGGCGCGGCGATCAGCCGTACCTTCGCCCGCTACGCCAGCGACATGACCGACTGGGCATTCAATGGCGCACTGCGCGGCGGCGAGTACACCTACCGCGTGTACTTGTTCACCAAGGATTAAATCGCCTCGGTACGCTGAAAACTGCTGGCAGAGAACGAGGAAGGGGGCGACATGGCAACGGCGACGACCGACCCGGTACGGCTGCCGCCTGCGCTCCCGTTGCCCAAGCTCGTCCAAAGCGTGCTGTTCCTGACCTCGCTGCAGTATTCGGTCGCACCCCGGCTGAGCCGGCATTATGGCGGTCCTTTCACCATCAACCTGCCGGTTTTCGGGAAGATGGTCGTCATCCACGACCGCGACATCGTTAAGGATGTGTACAGCACCAGTTTTGATCTGATCGAACGCCCGACCAAGGTGCTCGGGCAGGCGTTCGGGCCTGGGTCGACCTTCAGCCTGCTCGGCAAGGAGCACTCAGAGCGGCGAAAGCTGGTGCTACCCAACTTCTCTGGCAAGCGAGTGAAGAACTACGAGAGCATCGTCGAAGATGAGGTGCTGCGCGAAACCGCGAACTGGCCGGAGGGCCAAGAATTCGAAACGCTGGAGACCATGACCCGGCTGACGCTCAATGCGATCATGCGGGCCACCTTCGGCGAGCGCGCCGACGCCCTGGATGAGCTGCGCATCGTGATACCGCCGTTGATCACCCTGGGCTCGCTGCTGCAGCGCATGCCTCCCGTTGTGCGACGCGAGTACGGTTCCTGGAGCCCGGGTAGCAAGCTGGCGGGCTATCGACGCCGGTTCGACGCGGTGATCGACGAGCTCATCGCCGAGGCACGCGCGGATTCGTCGTTGTCCGATCGCGGTGACATGCTCGCACTGCTGTTGCAGGCCCGCTACGAAGACGGCCAGCCGATCTCCGATCGCCATATCGCCGACGAGCTACTGACATTGGTGGCCGCCGGCCATGAGACCACTGCGTCGCAATTGGCATGGGCCGTCGAGCGGTTGCGCCGCAACCCGGACGTGATGAGGCGGCTCACCGAGGAAGTCGACGCCGGCGGATCCGACCTGCGGCAGGCGACGATCTACGAAATACAACGCGTCCGGCCGACAATCGCGGCCTCGCTGCGCAACACGAAGACCAGAGTCCGGTTGGGCGAGTGGGTTCTTCCCGAAGACACCGGCGTGATGATCGATTTTCAACTCGCGCACGAGTCGGATGTCAACTACACCGACCCGGAAGCATTCAACCCGGACCGGTTCGTCGGAAACCCGCCCCCGTCGTTCCGCTGGGTGCCATTCGGCGGCGGCATAAACCGTTGCGTCGGAGCATCGTTCGCCCATATGGAGATGGACATCACGCTGAGGACCCTGTTCCGCGAATTCCGCTTCACGCCAACCGATGCGCCTGACGAAAGCCGAAACTTCCGCGGTGTGGCGATTGCTCCCGGCAAAGGCGCACGCGCCGTGGTCTACCGGCGGACGCACGTCGTGCCCAGTGATCGCGACTCCGTGTCGGTCGCCGACCACAGCAGCTGACTCCAGCGCTCGCCTGGCATACTTCCGGGCATGCCCACGACTAAGGAACGCGTCACCGACATCGGCTACCGAGGCTACAAGGCCTTCATGAACAAGGTCTGGTACCCGTTCCTCACCCGTCGGCTCAACACCCAGGACGTCACCTTCCTCAACTACGGCTACGAGGCAGACCCGCCGCTGAACCTTCCGCTGGACGAAAACGACGCGGCCAACCGATACTCGATCAACCTGTACAACCAGGTCGCCTCTCAGATCGACCTGGCTGGCAAGAAGGTGTTGGAGTGCAGCTGCGGCCACGGCGGCGGCGCGTCCTACATCGTGCGCACGTTCAAGCCGGCCGAGTACACCGGGCTGGACTACAACCCGGACGGCGTCGCCTACTGCACCGAGCACCACAAGCTGCCCGGGCTGAACTTCGTGCACGGCAACGCCGAAGATCTGCCGTTCCCGGACAACACCTTTGACGCGATCGTGAATGTCGAAGCCTCACACGCCTATCCGAACCTGTCGAAATTCCTGTCCGAGGTCACGCGCGTGCTGAAGCCGGGCGGCAGCTTGCTCTACGCCGATTTTCGCGGCCGCCCTGAATTCCCGGTCTGGGAGGGCGCTCTCGACGCGATGCCGCTGCGTCAGGTGTCCATGCGGGTCATCAATGACGGAGTGATCCGCTCACTGGATGCCAGCGCACAGCACAAGCTGGATCTGATCAGCGCGCAGCTGCCGAAGTGGTTCCGGCCGTTCGGCCGGCACTTCGCCGGCGTACCAGGTACCGGGATCTACAACGTGATTGAGAGTGGTGGCGCCGAGTACCGGATCTACTGCTTCACCAAAGAATGACCGGCGGTCAGGCTATTGCGTAGTCCGACATCGGGAATCGGTCCTGCTCCTTCACGGCGCTGCGTACCGATGTCGGACGGAACAGCGGTGCTTCACCTTTGCCGGTGTGGTCCCTGAACCAGTAGGACCGCGAGGTCACGCAGTTGCCGAGCTCGAACGCGGAGTCTTTCATCAGCGTCGTCATCCGTTCGAGGAACCGGGCGTTGGCCGCTTCGGTGACCTCGAAGGTGCGGGCGCCGCGCTGCTGAAGTTCTCCGAACAGCCGTTCCATGTGCCGCATCTGGTATTCCACGGTGTTGAACCACGACAGACCCACCCACGCGTAGGGGCTGGCCATCGACAGGAAGTTCGGGAAGCCGGGCATCGAAATGCCTTCATAGGCCTGGAATTGGGTTTCCCGCCACCACTTTCCGAGATTCTTACCGTCCCGTCCAATCACCTCGATCGCGGGCAGGTTGGCCTCCCAGACGTCGAATCCGGTTGCCAGTACCAGGGTGTCGATCAGGCGCTTGGTGCCGTCGTTGGCGACGATGCCATCGGGCTCGATCCGAGCGATCCCGTTGGTCTCCAGATGCACATGGGATTTGGTGAACGCCCGGTAGAAGTCGTTGGAGATGGTGGGCCGCTTGCAACCGAAGTCGAAATCGGGATCCAGTTTTCGTGACAGCTCCCGGTTGCGCACCAGCAGCATTCGGTACAGCCTCGAGAACTGCGAGATGCCTTTGTTGAAGACCCTGAAGTACCGGTACTTCCACATCGTGATGACCATGGAGAATTCCAGAATGGCGTCGGTGTACCAGCGCAGGAGGCGCTGGGTTGTCGGGAATCGGGCGAAAAGCCGTTGCACGGCTGGGAAGAACTTGACGTCGAACTTCGGCAGCACCCAGATCGGGGTGCGTTGATACACCGTCAGCTCGGCGACTTCCTTGGCCAACTCGGGAACGACTTGCACACCGGTAGAACCGGTTCCGATCACCGCGGCACGGCGGCCGCTGAGGGAAAAGTCGTCATCCCAGGCGGCGGTGTGGATGATGCGGCCACCGAAAGTCTCGATACCGGCGATGTCCGGCATCTTCGGCTGACACAGGAAGCCGGTCGCGGCGATCAGGAACTGTGTGCTCAGCGTCTCGCCGCCGGCCAGCGCAACCCGCCACACCTGGGCGTCCTCGTCCCACCGGGCACCCTCGACGGTGGTGTTGAACCGCATGAACCGGCGCACGTTGTATTTCTCGGCCACATGCACGGCGTAGTGCTTGAGTTCAGAGCCCGGGGCATACATCCGGGACCAGTACGGGTTCGGCTCGAACCGGTAGGAGAACGTGGGTGACGGCTGATCGACCGACAGACCTGGGTAATGGTTGACGTGCCACGTCCCACCCAGATCGTCTTCACGGTCGAGAATCACGATGTTCTCGTAACCCAGGCTGCTCAGCTGGATCGCGGCGCCGATTCCGCCGAAACCCGCCCCCACGATGACCACATCGAATTGCTGCTCGCCCATAAGAACTAAACGGTACCTTCTGCTGCTCAAACGGTGAAACGACAGCGAAAATGATCTAGCCGGCGCACGCTGGCCTTCGTGCGCCGGACAACCGTCAATTGGATCAATGTCCAACAGTATTGGGGTGTTTCGAGTACGGTCCCGAAATCAGCTCGGTCATTTCGAAGGCCTCACATGCGTTGCCTGTACCGTCGTTGCCTCGTCAGCGTCGTGTGCGCAATCGCAGTGGGAGGTCTCATCGCGGCTCCCATGGAGACCTCACCCGCGCGCGTGATCCACACCCGTGACATACAGCTCATCGACTCCGCGGATTCGTTACTCGGCGACGGGGCGGCGCTGGTCATCGGCGGCAGCGGCATTCCGCTGCCGCCGGAGAGATACGTGGACGCCGCTGACACCTTGTATCTGGCGCCGCGCGGCTTCACCGGTTCGCCCCAGGCGCTCGACACACCAGAGGGCTTCTACCCCACCACCGGCGTCAACAGCCTGACCGCTGATGCTTCCGAAGCCCAGGGATCGAAGATCCTGGACGCCGCGATTCTGGGCCAGATCGCCACCGGAAAGGTCGAAGCCGACAACCCCGTCGTGGTGTTCGGCTACTCGCAGAGTTCCGCGTTCTCGTCGATGACGATGCAGCAACTGGAAAGCCAAGGCGTCCCCAGCGACGACGTCCATTTCGTACTGGTCGGCGATACCGCCGCTCCGGACGGCGGCTTGCTGGAGCGCTTCGACCTTCCCGGCAGCGGCTTTTCGGTCCCCAGCTTCGGCATCACGTTCGGCGACCCGACTCCGGCGGATCTCTACCCGACCGACATTTACACGCTCGAATACGACGGCTTCGCCGATTTCCCGCAGTACCCGATCAATCCGATCGCCGACCTCAACGCATTCGCGGGGATGATCTTCGAGCACCTCACCTACCTGGATTTGAACTCCGATCAAATTCAGAACGCTGTGCCCCTGGACACGGTGGGCGACACCCTCACCAACTACTACATGATTCCCGTCGACGACCTTCCGCTGCTGGATCCGCTACGGCTGATTCCAATCGTGGGAAACCCGCTGGCAGATCTGCTGCAACCCGACATGAAGGTGCTGGTCGATCTCGGGTACGGCAGCATCACCGATGGTTGGAGCCAGGGCCCGGCGAACGTGCCGACCCCGTTCGAGCTGTTCCCGACGGACATCAACTGGCAGGACGTGGCCACTGCACTGGTCAACGGCGTACCGCAAGGCATCCAGGCGGCGTTCGCGGACCTGGAGAATCCGGACAACTACCAAATCCCGTCACTGCTGGACAATCCGACGTTGGCGCCGCTGGTAGACGCCGCCTTCACCTCCGGGCTCATCGACACCCTCCAACCGACGTCGCAGGAGCTCACCCAGGCGCTGCTGGGCGGTAGTTTCCCGCTGTCCGATGCGACCCTGCTATCGCCGCCCGCCGACATCATCAATGACCTGAGCGCCACCCTGTCGGCTGATTACGCGGCGTTGTTGCCGATTGCCGACACCGTCAACGCGTTGACCACCTCGCTGCCCTCGTTCGATGTCAGCGTCTTCCTGGACCAGCTCGAGGCCGGCAATCTGATCGCCGCGATCGGTGACCCGATCGCGGCGGACGTCGCGCTGATCCCGTTCGCGCTCTTCCTGGGTTTGGGTCCGATCGCCGACGCCGTCCAAGGCACCCTGCTGAATATCACGGGGTTGATCCCGTAGCCTAAGACCCGAACAGCCAACCAGCGGTCAGCGCGTGTGTACTGTCTAATGGAAATTGGCTGTTCGAGGGGCACGAATAACGCTGATGTCAAGTCAGCCGGGGCGCAGAGATAGTCATGAGAATGAGGCCGTTCCGTTCCAGGTCTTTCACTCTTACCCGGTAAGCTTCGGACGCAACTGTGCCCGTGGAGCGCATGTGCAGAAACGTTGCATGCTGAGCTGAGCCGGAGGGAGGCCTCGGTTTGCCGGTCGCACTGGGCAACATCCTCTTCGTGCTGGGCGCCGTCCTCTCGGTGGGCCTGCTGGCCCTGTTTGCCCTCAGCCGGACCGTCAAGCGGTTGAAACGCAATATGGATGTCAGCGCTGACACCGACTACGCCGCCACCCTGACCAGCCTCTCCGAAGCTTCCGTGCGGCACTTCAATCCTTATACCGACGTCGACTGGGAAGCGCCGGTGTTCACGGTCACCAAGAACGACCCGCGCTGGGTGCTGTCGACGTCAGATCCACTGGGAAGCCACCCGTGGTACCAGTCCCAGCCGCTGGACAGGCGGGTTGCGATCGGTATGTGGCGTCAGGCCAACATGGCCAAGGTCGGTACGCAGTTCGAGGGCATTCTGGTTCGCGGCCTGCTGCACTACGCGTTCTGGGTCCCGAACGGTTCACCCGAATACCGCTACTGCGTGCACGAATCCATCGAGGAATGCAGCCACAGCCTGATGTTCCAAGAGATCGTCAACCGCATCGGCGTTGACGTTCCGGGCATGCCACGTTGGCTGCGCATGCTGTCGCCGCTCGTCCCGTTCTACGCGGGGCCGTTCCCGAATGCCTTCTTCTTCGGCGTCCTAGCCGGTGAAGTGCCCTTCGACTACTTGCAGACGAATCTGTTGCGTGAGCCCGAGCCGCAGTCGGTGCACCCGATCATGCAGGACCTGATAGCGATTCACGTCGCGGAAGAGGCACGCCACATCTCATTCGCGCACGAATACCTGCACCGGCGGGTGCCGCGTCTGGCGTGGTTCACCCGATTCTGCTTGTCGCTGTATGTGCCGATGGTGATGCGGATGCTGGGCCAGGCGATGGTCGTGCCGCCGCGCCGCTTCTTCCGGCAGTTCGGCATCCCGCGATCCGTTCGCAAGGAGCTTTATTCCGGCGCACCGGACTCGCGCCAGACGTTGCGCAACATGTTCGGCGATATTCGAATGCTCTGTGACGAATTGGGGTTGATGAATCCCTTCGCGGTGATGATGTGGCGTATGTGCAGAATCAACGGTCCCGCGTCGCGGTATCGGAGTGAGCCGCAACGTGCGAACCTGCCGAGCCCGGCAAACGCCGCCTAAATCTCTTGCTGCACAACACATCAAGTGATTACAAGATCACCTTTTGTTGGCATGCCGTCTAATTCGCGAATTGACCAACGGCGCAACCGGTTCGCATCGTTTGAAAAGAGGCATGCCAGAACAAGCACACGTGGCCTTATGCGATACTTCCTGCATGGTTCGTAGCCCTTCATTGGACAACGTCGGCGCAAGTCTGGTCTATCGCATCGGGTCGACCGCGACGTACAAAAAACTCTTCCGCTACTGGTACCCCTTGATGACCAAGCGGCTGAACCAGCAAGACGATGTTCAGTTCCTGAACTGGGGCTACGAGGAGGACCCGCCACTCGGTCTTCCGCTCGACCCCGCCGACGAGCCCAACCGGTACAGCATTCAGCTCTACCATCAGACCGCGACTCAGGACGGCGTCGACCTCGCCGGCAAGAAGGTCCTGGAGTGCAGCTCCGGCCACGGCGGTGGCGCCTCTTACCTGTCCCGCACGCTGAAGCCGGCCTCCTACACCGGTCTCGACTTCAACGCGGCCGGAGTCGAATTCTGCAAGGAGCGGCACAAGGTGCCGGGCCTGGACTTCGTGCACGGTGACGCCGAGAACCTGCCCTTCCCGGACGAATCTTTTGACGCGGTGGTCAACGTCGAGGCGTCACACATCTATCCGCACTTCGACCGCTTCCTCAGCGAGGTCAGGCGGGTGCTGCGTCCCGGCGGGCACTTCCTCCACGTGGACTTCCGCAACCGCGATAATTTTCCGTCGTGGGAGTCGGACCTGGCGAACTCGGGCCTGCGAGAGGTCTCTCACCGCGTGATCAACAACGAGGTGCTGCGTGGCCTGAAGAAGAACTCGGCCCGTTCGAACGAGATCATCAACACTCGCCTGCCGGCCTTTTTGCGAAAGTTCGGCCGCGAGTTTGCCGTGGTCGACGGCTCCTGGTTCTACAACGACCTGGAACGCGGCGAAATCGACTACCGCGCATACCATCTCACGAAGGACTGACGTCCTTCCCGGGCGATCGCCCTTGCGTCGGTAAGTCTTCACGGGAGGGTTTGTCCGCATGACGCTGGCTCGCAGGCTGCGGTTTCGCGCCAGCCTGATGAAGGTCGGTGTCGACGGGGCGCTCGGGGTGGCGCGCGATAAGGCCACCTCGTACGGCTACTCGTTGACCGGCCGGAAAACCGCGCCCCACACCGACTTCGACCCATTCTCGGCCGAAGTCATGCACGATCCGTACCCGGGTTATCAGTCCTTGCTGACAGGCATAGAGGTGCCGAACGTCTGGTACAACCGCAAGCGCGGTATCTGGATCATCGCCGGCTACGACGATGTGCGAAAAGCCTTGCGCGACAACGAGGAATTGTCGTCGGCCCAAAGCCAGAGCCGATTCCGCGTCTACCTGCCGTCGATGAACGCGGCCGACCCGCCTGAGCACACTCGGCTGCGCAAATTCGTCTCCCGCGCTTTCACCGCGCGCGCGATGACGGCCTGGCAGACGAACATCAACGAAGTCGCCGACGAGCTCGTCGACACCGTGATCGCCCAGGGTCACACGGAGGCGGTCACCGAGCTCGCCAAACCGTTGCCGACCCGGCTGATCGCCAGGATGCTGGGCATCCCGCAGCAGGATCAGCCGCAGTTCGTGGCGTGGTCGGACGACATGGTCGCGGGCGCCTTCGCGCCGTTGACCCCGCACGGGATGAGGCTCTCCGCGCGCTCAGGAAGCGCGACCGCGGCCATGCGGCGCAGCCTCGACCCGTTGATCGCGCAGCGACGGCTGAACCCCGGTGACGACCTGATCTCGATGATGACTCCCGCCGACGCCGACGACGTGCTCACCGACGACGAGATCTTTTGGAGCGCTGCGATGTTGATCGGCGCCGGCAGCGAGACGACAACGAACATGCTGTCGGGATTATTGCTGACGCTGGCTCAGCGACCCGAGCTGTATGCCCGGCTGCGCGCCAACCCCGAGCTGATTCCGGCCGCGGTCGAGGAGCAGTTGCGGATGGGCTCTCCGGTGCAGGGGTTCTATCGCACCGCGACCCGCGACTACCCCGTCGGCGGCGAGACGATTCCGGCCGGCGCGCGCGTGCTGCTGTTGTTCGCCGCCGCCAACCGCGACCCGCGTCACTACCAGGATCCGGACAACTTCGACCTCGACCGGAATCCGACCGACCACCTCGCTTTCGGCGGCGGTGTCCACTACTGCCTGGGTGTGCCGCTGACCCGGCTGGAAGGCGCCCGGGTGTTTTCCCAACTGTTGCCCAGGGTCGAGGAGATCCGTCTCGCCGGGGACTATCGCTACCTCGACAACCCGACGATGCGCGGGCTGGAGCACCTTCCGCTGGAGTTGATTCCCGCCAACGGGGCCTGATCGGTGCGGCTCACAGCCCGCGCGGGCTGAGCCAGCTGTCGATTCGCTCGGCGACGGCGGCCCATCCCGGCTCGAGCATCATGTTGTGTCCCATGTCGGGAAAGAACTCCGCCTCGGTGCCGTAGGCCCGGGCAGTGGCGAGAATCTCCTTGCGGGTGTGTGCGCCGTCCTCGTCGGCCCCAAGCACCAGCATCGGCGCAGTGACCCGCTTGGGTCGGGGCAGGCGCAACAGCAGACAGTCGATGCCGATCCGCGAACTGTCCTCTTGCAGTCGCGCGGCATACTTACGAACATCGGCCTCCGGCGTGTGCGGCGAGAAGAATCGTTCGCGGGCCAATCGCGGCGGGGTGATGTACGGCAACGCTTTACCGGTGATCGTCATCTTGGCGAAATCCGATGGGCTTTGCCGGATCCAGCGCAGCGCATTACCGAGGTTTCCCTGTGGCGGGATGGACGTCATCAAAACACCGGCCGGGGCGTCGTAGCGCTCCAGATATTTCTGAACGATCAGACCGCCCATCGAGTGACCGATGATCACCGGCGAGCTGGGGAGCCGCTCAGCAACCGACCGAACGTCGTCGATGTAGTCGGCGACCGAACAGACCCGCAACGGCTTGTCACTCGGGCTCTCACCGTGACCGCGGAAACTCAACGCGACTGCGCGGTAACCTTTGTCGGCAAAATAGCTGAGGAAATTCTCGTCCCAACACCACGCCGCGTGCCACGCCCCGTGCACGAAGAGCAGCGGTACGGGGTGCGCCTCGCTGACGCTCCCCTTTTCGATCACCTCGAGCACCGCGTTAGCCTATCTGTCCGTTGAACCGGAGCCAGAGAGTGTCCAATAATCCGTATACCGCGCGTTTTTGCCGCGCCGTCAATTCATTTTTTTGCGGGCGCGCCGCGTGAGCAGGGGCATCAGCTGCTCGTGTGGCGCAAAGCGACAACACGCCGCGACCAGCTGATTTGCCCGCCCTGGGACCACCCGGCACTTACCCGCGTCCAAACCGTCGATCGCGGCGCGTGCGACTTCGTCGGCGGACTTCCACATGAAGCTGGGCAGCGTCGCGGCACGCTCACCTTCGCTGAAACCGGCTACCAGATCAAATCCGGTGTCGACCGGTCCCGGACACAATGCGCTCGCTACGACACCGCTGCCGCGGAGCTCGCTGCGCAGACTTTCGGTATAAGACAACACAAACGCTTTGGCGGCGCCGTACGCGGCGTGCCCAGGCAGCGGGTAGAAGCCGGCCAACGACGACACATTGAGCACTGCGCCCCGGCCACGGTCCACCATTCCCGGTAGAAATCTGCTGCACAGGTCCACGACGGCGGCGACATCGACCTCGATGAGGTTAAGCTGTTGTTCTGGAACCGATTTCGCCACCGGGGAACGTTGCGTCAAGCCCGCGTTGTTGATCAAGATATCCGGTGTCAGCCCCAGCGCCTCGATACGGCCAACCAGGGCGGCGCGATCGTCACGGTTGGACAAGTCGGCGGGCAGCACGTGCGCACCAGGACTCAAGCTCTCGGCGAGGGCATGCAGGCGGTCGGTGCGTCGGGCCACCAACACCAGCCGATGGCCACGCCGCGCCAACTCCACGGCGATGGCCTCGCCAATACCCGACGACGCGCCGGTGACGACTGCGGCGCGCGTTTCTGCTGGTGCCGGAAGGGACACGCGGTGGACCTTACCCGGCTTGCCGATATCGGAAACATAAAACGGCAGGCCAGCACCTTTGTCCAAGTCTTCACGCCCAGAACGCCTTACGGACGCGTCAAACGTAGTAGCTTGTAGGCGGACCGGGGGACTAGTTGGGGATCGGGGTTGGATGACGCCATGGAGGGCCCGCGGGCTCCGTCTGGGCCTGTTGGCGGGTGCGTGTGCGTGTCTAAATTCCGCACCGGCGTGGGCGGACGACGCCGCCACTACCGCTGCACCCGACTACACCGCGCTGGTGCTGGGCCACGCGTTCCTGTCCCAGCCGGATGCCACTTACATGCAGGAAGTGATCGACACCTACGTCAACCAGACGTACACCATCGTGGGCGATCCGGTCAGCGTGTACACGCCCGAGACCGATTACGGGTCGGGGCTCACCCAAGGCGTCACTGACCTGGACGGGGAGATCCAACAGCAATTGTTGGCGAACCCCGACGCCAACCTCGTCATCGTCGGTTACTCGATGAGCACCTCGATCCAGACGCAAGAAATGATCAATCTCGCGGCCGCCGGCGCACCCGACACCTCTGGCCTGAAATTCGTGCTGGCCGAGGATCTGCAAAGTCCCAACGGCGGATTCTTCACGCGGTTCCCGGACAATTTCAGCGCAAGCCTTCCGGCGACCCCGGCGGACACTCCGTACGACACCACCATCTACACCATCGAATACAGCGGGGCGTCCGACTTTCCGCAGTATTACGGCAACATGTACGCGGACCTGAACGCCGTCAACGGCTACGTCGACCTGCACCCCTACCTGCTGACCGGCTGGCCGGCCTACTTCGACCCGTCGACAGTCGCAAATGCGGTGGCGGAGAACACATCTGCGGGATACGACGGCAACACCGACTACTTTCTCATCCCGACGCAAAATCTGCCGTTACTGGACGGGCTGCACGCGATCGGCGGGAGCTCATCGTTCGTCGACCTGATCCAGCCCGACATGCGGGTGCTGGTCGACTTGGGTTACGACTGGACGGGCGACGCGGATGTCAGCACGCCCGCAACGCTTTCGAATCCGGACATCGATTTCGCCGCCGTCAACGACTATCTCGAAGCCGGCGCCAACCAGGGCATGATCGCTGCGCTCGTTGATCTCGGAATCCTGCCGCAGTCCGACCTGGCGGATATCGCGAATCTGTACCCGTACGTGCCGGATGTCGCGGGACTGATGGATGGTGCCCTCACCAACGACACCCTGGCGGCAGCAGATGCGACAGCGTCGCTCGATGCGCTGACGAGCGCCTTATCCGAATCAACGAACCCGCTGGTGGTGGAATTCGGCTCCTATTTCCCAGGAATGGCGGCTGACCTCGCTGACTACTTCCAGAATCTCGCCAGCTTCCTCTGACGGTTTACCTAAATTCGTTGAATACCAAGCCTATTGCGCTGATCACTGGAGCGACGAGCGGCATTGGCGAGGCTACGGCCTACCGCCTGCGGGACCGCGGCTACACCGTGTTCGCTACCGGCCGCAATCCCGAGGCGTTGAATGCGTTGCGCTCGAAGGGCTTACAAGCCCGTTCGCTCGACGTCACCGACGAGGCCGGCGTGGATCAACTCGTCGAGGAGATCATCGCCGAGCACGGCGGTGTCGATGTTCTGGTCAACAGCGCTGGTTACCCGCTCCCCCGCCCGCTCGAGCAGGTGGAGTTGAGTGAACTTCGGCACCTCTTCGAAACCAATGTGGTTGCCACACTTCATTTGTCGCGCGCTGTATTGCCGACGATGCGCGCGCAGGGGTACGGCAGGATCGTCACGATCGGGAGCACCGGCGGACGATTCACCAGCCCGGGCGCCGGTGCCTATCACACGGTGAAATACGCCATTGAGGCGCTTTCGCTGTCGATGGGCGCCGAGGTGGCACCGTTCGGTGTTCGCGTGGTGTTGATCGACCCAACTGGGACGCGAACGCCGTTCGTCAGTTCGCAATTCGAGACCGAGCATTCCTATCCCGACGACGATCCCTACGGCGACTTCAAGATTCGCTATTCCGAGACCACCCGCAGGTTGGCCACCGCGAAGGGTTTGACCGTCAGCGCCGACGCGGTGGCCCGCGCGGTGGTGCGCGCCGTCAACGCCAGGAATCCCAAGCCGCGCTACATCGTCGGGGCTTCCGGGAAAGTCACCGTACTCGCGCGAGCGCTACTGAGCGACCGGATGTGGGACCGCGTCATGACGACAGGCATGCGCGGCTGACGTCAGCGTAATCCCTGCTGCGTCAGCAATTCCCGAGGGCGCGACCCACATAGCAATCGGACCCCCAGCACGACGCTGAGGGCCCGACGGCGTTGGAGTGGGTGAGGCTTAGAACATGCTCGGTATCAGTGTGGCGAGGTCCGCGGCGAACTGCGTGCCAAAGTCCGAGGCGAACTGTGTGCTGAGGTCGGTGAGCAGCTGACTCAGCGTGTCGGAGCCCGCGCTGGCGCCAAAGCTTCCCAGCAGAGTGCTCAGATCCGCCGTCAAGCCGGTGGGGTCGGTGGATCCCGCCGCCGCGGCCACCGGGTCGCCGGCCAGGATGGCCGCCAGGTTCGCCGGATCTCCCGGGAAGAGGAAATCGGTCGCCAAAGTGTTGAGGTCGGTCGCCAGCGTCGGGTCCGTGTGGCCGCTGAAACTCTCTTGGAAGACCTTCACTAGATCGTCGCCGACCAGCGTGTAGTTGTAACCGCCGTACTCGCCGATGAGCTGTCCGGACGAGTTGACCAGGCCGTCGGCTTGGGGGTCCGTACTCGTCAGATAAGCCAGGTAATTCGGGTCGGTCAGGATGCCCTCGTTCGTATAGAGCGCCGGCAACTCGGGATTGATGTTGGCCAGCGCCTGGTCGACCTGTGCGAGTTCTGTCGGGCTGAAGTTGTAGGAACCCGTTTGCAAAAGTGCTATCGCATCGTTGATTTCGGGCTGGGTTGCGTTGTTCTGCAGCGCGAAGTTGTTTACATAATCCGCGAGCGACGTGTTGGTCGGATCCCAGGCGAGAACGTTTTGCAACAGGCCCAGTTGACTCTCGTCGGCGGGAAGATCACAGACCCCGGGGCAGGCCGGGCTCCCCGCGACAAACGGGTCGAAAGCGACGATCGAGCCCGCGGTGATGTTCTGGAAGGCGTCGAGAATTTCGGTCCCGGTAGGTATTTCGACACCCGATCCATCGATGCCACCGGTCGGCGCGGTGAACAAACTGTTGTAGAAGTTTTCGAAGGGTCCGAACAGGTTCAGCTTGAACGTGTCGCCGGCCCACGGCATGAAGTCACCGGTCCCGGTGCCGTCGACACCAGTGGTGCCGTCGAAGCCCAACGAGCCCGGGACATCACCGGTTGCACCGACATCAGGGCTGGGGTCTTCGAGACCAGGGTCGTCGCCGGGGGTGAAGGTGAAGCCATTCGTCAAGTCCGACAGCGGCACCTGCAACCAGTTCGAGAACAGGTCGAAGTGTCCGCCGGTTGAGTTTTCGGCGTTTCCGGCGAAGGCCTCGAAGAAGCCGATGTCGCGGTCGAAACCGGTATTGCCGGTGATGACCTCCGGCGGAGTCATCGGGGCGCAGGTCTGCGCATCGCAGGAGGCACTCGTCGGGAGTTCGGCCGCGGCCAGCAGACCGATCTGCTGCGCCAGCCCCGCCGTACCGTTCGCGTCGGCGATCGTGTCGATCTCAGGCTGGTCGAGCCCGGAGATCTGCGGCGCAAATGGGAGCGCCATATCGAATAGGCCCATGTAGTGCCCCAGGTCGCCGGGGTCGGTACCCCAGATGTTCGTGGCGCTGGGGACCCACCAGTCTCCGCTGAAAAGCAGTGAGTTGGCGAAGACATCGATGCCCTGGATCTCGTTGAAAGGGATGTTCACGACATCGTCGAACAGGTTGATCGGGACGTCAGTGACGTCGACGAGACGGGTCTCCATGCTGCGTACTGGGATGTGCGAGGCTTTCGGCGCGGCCGGCGTAAGAACAACCGCACTCGTCGCCGCAACCGCCGCCGCAGCAAGAACATACGCACGTGAAGCACCCTGCACGGCCGCCCCCTTCACCCCGATCGACAGTTGCCCGCTGAGCCTACACTGAACACAACCTGAGATTGAGGCTACCGGTAAGAGTGCCGTAAAGATCCCGTAATGCGAACTTCTCGGCCGCGAGGTGAAGGCCCGTTCACGGTCGACCTATTCGAGGCTTTAGCGGCTCGACCTTCCGGCGCAGGGAATTCATCGGTGAGAGGTCCTTTTAATGTGACGCTTTGCATTCGCGTATTCAACGACAATCGGACCCGCAGCATTGCGCTGAGGGTCCGATTATCCGTTTGCCGGCGGGTTTAGAACGTGCCGAGGATTGACTGCGGCACAAAGCTCGCCAAATCTGCGGAGATCTGCGCCGAGATATCGGCGAGCGCCGCGCTCAGTGCATCCGAGCCCACGGTGGTGCCGAGGCTCGCCAGCAGGGTGCTCAGGTCCGTCGAGAATTGCGAGAATTGGGACGGGTCGAAGTTGCCGAGCCCGCTGGCTGCAACCGCGGCCGCGCCGTCCGCTACGCCCCCGTTGTAAGGATCGGGGCTGGTCAGCGGAGCAGCAAGGAACCACAGGACCTCGGGAGTCGCGGCATTGAAGTTCCACTCGTTGTTGGTCGCCAGTGCCAGCAGGTCGTTGAAAACCAACTGCGGGTTATAGCCGCCGAATTCCGACACGAGCGGTCCCGTGCCGTCGTAGTCCACGTATGCGGGATCGGTGAAATAGCCGGCGTTGGTGTAGAGGTTCGCCAATTCGGGGTTGATCGAGATCAAAGCCTTGTCGACGTCCGCCAGCGTGTCGCTGTCGAGGTTGTAGATGCCGGTCTGCAGCAGCGCGGTCGAGGCGTTGATCTCATCCGGTGTCGGTTCGTTGACCAGCGACGGGTCTTGGTTGTATAGGGTCACCCAGTTCGCAAGCGTCTCGTTGCTCGGATCAGCAGCCGACATGGCCGCAATCAACTGCGGGATCTGGAACTCGCTGGGGATGTCGCACGCCGCCGGGCAGGCCGGGCTGCCGGCGGTGAAGGGGTCGAAGTCGATGATCGACCCGGCCAGCAGATTCTCGAAGGTATGGGTGACACCGTCGAGAGTGGGAACCTCGATCGGGTTCGACGCGGGGTCCTGCAGCAAGCTGTCGTAGAGGGTCTGGAACGGCTGCAGCAGGTTCAGATGGTAGTCAACGCCGTTCCACGGCATGGTGTCGCCGGGCCCGGTGCCGCCCTCGAACGGGTTGCCGCTGCTACCCCAGTTGAGGCCCCACGTACTCCCGTCCTGAACCGAACCGCCGGGATTGACGATGCCCGGGTCATTGGACCCGAACGTGTAGCCGTTGATCAGGTCCTGCAGCGGCACCTGGAAGAAGTTGGTGAACAGCCCGAAGGGCTCGCCGTTCGCGTCCGTCGCTTTCCCCATGAGGGCATCGAAGAACCCGATATCCCGGTCGAATTGGGTGCTACCGGTAATAACGTCCGGCGGTGTCATCGGGTAGCAGCTGATGGCGTCGCACGAGGAGCTGACCGGAAGCTCGGCGGCCAGCAATCCAGCGAATTCGTAGTTCAGACCCGGCTCGTATACACCGGAGGAGTTGGTGAAGCCCTCGGTGAACGCCGAGAACGGGATGAAGTTGTCGATCGTCGCGATGTGGGTGGGGTCGCCCGGGTCGATGCCCCAGAGGTTCGTCGAGCTGGGCACCCACCAGGTCCCGGTGAAGAGGAGCGAATTCGCCGCCGTGGCGAACCCGCCACCTTCGAGCTCGTTGTACGGAATGTTCAGAATATCGTTGAACAGGTTCACCGGGATGTTGGAAACGTCGGCGTCGATCAGCTTGGTCTCCATGCTGCGGACGGCGAGCGGGAGCTGTCGTGCCACTACTGGCGTGACGACGACGGCGCTCACAGCGGCAAGCGCCGCGGCGGCGAGGGCGTAGGGACGCGAAGCAGCCTGCACGGCTCCCCCTTCAAGCTCGGTCAACTCAACAGGAACTGAACTTACAGTAAGAATTTCTAAGTATGTCCAATTTTTGAAGAAATCGCTCGCGGCATTCAGTGACTCGGCTCACACAAAACTCATACAAAGCAGGAAGGTGCGCAAGACGAAATGAAACGTCCAATTTATTGGATGTTTCAGCTAATGCCGAAACGCATTTTTGGAGCCATTGCAATTGGCGTCGATTAGTAGGACGGACGTCTCAAATCTCGCGCGATCGGCGTGATCGCCAACGGGTAGCAGCGTCGGCGCCTAGAACGCGCTCAGCGCCGAAGTCGCCAGATCGGGCACCCATGCCGAGGTCAGGTCTTCGATCAGGGTGGCGAGATCTGCTGACATTCCGGTGGGATCGAACCCGCTGAACAATTCGCCCAGATCCAACGACATCACCGCGGGGTCGAGGCCACCAAGCAATGCACTCAGGTCGAACGACGCTGGATCGAAGGCGCCAACCAACGTGCTGAGATCCAACGAGCCGGGATCGACCAACTCGCTGACGCCCGATGAACCGGTGTCGATGCCGAACAGGTCCAGAATCCCCGGCAGGACCAGGGCGGGGTTCCAGCCGCCGTAGACCGGCTCGAACGCGGAACCGGGTTCGTTGATGAAGGCCAGGTAACCCGGGTCGGTCAGGAATCCGGCGTTGACGGCCAGCGCCGGCAGCGCGGGGTTGATCTCCTCCAGTTGCGCGAGGGCACCATCAAGCTGCTCGGGCGTCAGGTTGAAAATTCCGGCCTGCAAAAGCGCGATGGATGCCGCGACCTGATCGGGAGTCGCGTTGTTGTTCGGGAACTCCGCACCAGGGTCGAACCCGGCGAGCCATGCCTGGATCATCGGGTTGGAATCGTTCGGGTCCAACATGTCCACCAGCGCGCGAGTGGTCAGGCTGTCGGGAATATCGCACATCGCCGGGCATGCCGGGCTGCCTGCCGTATAGGGGTTGAACGCCGCGATCAGCGATGCGGTGACGGACTGCAGAGACCGACCGAACTCGTCCAGAGTCGGGATCTGAATGCCGGTCCCCGAGATGTCTCCGTCGGTCCCCGGATCCTGCAGTAGGTGTTCCCAGTAATTCTGGAACGGCTGGAAGAAGTTGAGGTAGAACGTGTGTCCATTCCACGGCATCGCATCGCTGTCTCCGACCGTGCCGCCCACGAAGGGATTGTCGTCACCATTGAGGAAGCCGAATGCGGGATCTGCGTAGGCCGGGCCGCTGGGGCTGGTCGCGTCGTCAAAGGTGTGCCCGTTGATCAGGTCCTCGATCGGCACCTTGAACCAGTTCTGGAACAGCCCGAAGTTTTCCCCACTGCCCTGGCCGGTGAGGGCATTGAGGAAACCGATGGTCCGGTCGATCGACGTGCTGCCGGTGATGACTTCCGGCGGTGTCATCGGGAAGCAGGTCTCGGCGTCACAGGAATCGCTCACCGGCAGCTCGGCGGCGAGCAGGCCGTCGAGCTGGTACTGCAGTCCGCCAAGCCCTTGGCTGAAGTCCGGGAACGGCGCAAAAACGTTGGTGACCAGCGCGACGTGGGTCGGGTCGCCGGTGTCGACGCCCCAGAGATTCGTGGCGCTCGGCACCCACCAGTTCCCGCCGAAGAACAGCGAGCCGGCCACCGAGTTGAGGGCTTGCACCTCGTTGTAAGGAATGTTCGCGATGTCGGTGAGCAGGTTCATCGGAATGTTGAGCAAGGACTCGTCCACCAGCTGGATCTCGATGCTGAGCGTCGGTAGATGAATGGCTTGCTGCGCTATTGGAGTGACGGCGACCAGACTCGCCGTAGCCAAGATTGCACCGGCCATAACGCACGGACGCGCAGCAACCTGCATTGCGTGCTCCCCCTTCGATTGAATTAGCTGAATGGCACCTGAAGCTAAACTCAGAGGGCCTCAGCTGTCCCTATCGAAGGGGCAGTCTCTTTTGAATCTCATATCTATCTGGCCAACCTCATACGTGGAGGCATGTCCAATTAAATAGCGCCGGCGATTAATCCTTTAGCCATGCGCGGTTGCCGTAGGCGTCGAGATGCGCCACCTGCTCGACCGGCATTCGGGTGGTCGGCCCGTATCGCCCGCGCGGCCAGCCCAGTGCCACGACGCAGCATGGGGTGACCGAGCGTGGCAGGCCGAGGATTTTTCGGGCCCGCCCCACTCCCCACAGCGGCAAGGTGATCAACGAGGCGCCCAGACCCATCGCGCGCGCGGCCAGCAGCAGATTCTGCACGCTCGGATAGATCGACCCCCAGTATCCGGACACGGCGGCGTGCGGCATGAGCGAATACGGCGCACGGCCCTCGCGGATGGTGAGCCGCAGGCAGGCCACCACCAGGACCGGGATCTCGGTGAAATGGTCCACCTGCCATTGCGCCGCACGGATGACCTTGGCCAACGACTCGTCGTGGTCACCCGCACCGCTCAGCAGCCCACCGTAAGAGAACTTCCAGCCTTTGCGGTATCGCCCGGCCAGCTTCTTGATCAGGCGGCGGTCCTTGACGACGATGAACTCCCAGTTCTGGCCGTTGGCGCCGGTCGGTGCCCGCAAGGCCAACTCGATGCACTTCAGCACTATCGCGTCGTCGACCGGGTCGGGGTGCACGCGGCGCACCGCCCGCTGGGTCAACATCGCGTCCTGCAGCGGCATGTTCAGGCCGGCTAGCGCGTCCGACGTGGCCGGCGCCACCAGAAATGCATCGGCGTAGGGGGATTCGGCGTTCGGCGTGTCAGTCATCTCAGGCGTGCTCAATGACCCACTTGGCGGTGAAGTCCTGGACATCCGGTATCCCGTGGGCGAATTCGCGCGCGATGAAGCTCTCGACCGTCCCGCCGACCAGCGGAACTTTGAATTCCACCGTCCCGTTCAGCGTCAGCAGCGAGCCGTTGGACGTGGGCGCGACCGACGCGGCGGCCGAACCGGAGCCCGGTGCCCCGGAGACGGCGACGGTGATCTCCCCGCGAAGTCCATCGCCCGACGGCCTCCATGTCTCGGTATGCCGGACCTTGAGATCGCGTCGATAGAACTTCGAGACGATCCCGGGCAACAGGTCGCGACCCAGGTCCTGGGTGGTGGTGACCCGCACGGTCTGGTCGTCGTCGACGACCAACGACTCCAGCGCGGTGCTGCCATTGAGGGTCTCGAGCCGGGCCAGCCAATATTCCTCGGCGCTGAAGGCGGCATGAACCTGGTCGACGCTGGCGGGCGAGTCGACCGAGACATCGAACGAGCGAGGCATGACAGTCCTAGACCGGTTCCTGGCCCGGCACCGCCGAACTCTTGGCCAACAAACGGTCCGCCAAGCGGCCCGCGAAAATCCGCGTCTGCTCTAACTGTTCGGGCTGCACGTTCGTCGGCGGCAGCCGAAGTCCCAGTGACCTCTTGCGGTACTCGCCTGTGCCGAGATAGCTGGTCAGCGCCAGCATGGACCGGAGGTTGTCCCCGGGATAGGTGAAGTGGATTTCGTCGACATACCGGCCGCCCTGCTCCTCGGCGAGTTCACGCACCCCCTCCAGGTTGGCCTGCCAGAACGTGCGGCATACCACGAACACCGCAAACGGCTTGCCGGACAACAACTTACCTGCCTCGTCCGACTTCAGGAACGAGCGTAGCGGCATGCTGACGTTGTCCCACCAGGTCGGCGATCCAATCAGGATCAGGTCGTAGTCGGCGTCGCGCACTGTGTCCGGAGTTTGAATCTGTCCGGTCTCGTTGCGCTTCTGGGCTTGCAGCACGCTGAGCATGTCGGGCCACACCCGACGCATCGGGAAGCGGGAGAACTTCTCGGAGTACTTCGGGTCGGTGAATTTGATCTCGGCTTCGCTCACCTCGCACCCTCGGCTACGGAAAACCTCCCCGGCAGCGTCGAGAACCTTGTGCGCCTGCCCGGTGTACGAGTAGTACAGCAGCAAGACCCGCGGCGGCCGGGCGCCGCCACCTGCATTGGTCGTATCCGTCATGGCTCCTCCATCTCCAAATGTCGCACACTAGGCTTGGGCGCCGTGACCGACAAAGTTTCCATCGACCTCAGCGGTCCGTCGCAGACGATGCTGACCACCCTGTACTGCAAGGCACTGGACGCCGACTGGGACCGACCGATCCTGGGCGACGAGTACGCCAAGGCGGCGGTGGCCCGAATCGACTACGACTGGGGTGAACTCAAAGTCGCCAACCGCTGGACGCCGCTGGTGACGGTGCGGACCGCCCAATTCGACGTGTGGGCCGCCGAGTTCCTGGCCGCCCATCCCGACGCCAACGTGATCCACGTCGGATGCGGTCTGGACAGTCGGGTGTTCCGGCTGGATCCCGGGCCGGGCGTGGAGTGGTACGACGTCGACTATCCGGCGGTAATCTCGTTGCGCGAGAAGGTTTTTCCGAGCCGACGTAATTACCATCTGGTCGCCACGCCGGCGACCGACCCGTCGTGGCTTGACCAGATCCCGGCCGGCCGGCCGACATTGCTGCTCGCCGAGGGCATCAGCATGTACCTGACCGAGGAGGACGGTATCGCGCTGCTGCAGCACGTCATCGACCGGTTCGGATCCGGCGAGATCCAGATCGACTACTACAGCCGGCTGGTGGTCCGATCGCAGAAAACTCACCGCCTGCAACGGCAGTCCGGTTCGAAACTGTATTGGGCCGTCAACCGGCCGTCCGATGTTCTCGATCGTCTGTCGGGCGCCCGATTGGTCGACGGCGTGACGTTCTTTGACGCCAGTACGTTCGGTCGCGCTTCGGGAGTGTTCCGTGTGATGCGCCAGTTGGTCCGGCCCTTGCCGCCGCTGCGCCGAACCTTCCAGTACCACCGCTACGCCTACGGACCGGTTAGCTGACGCCCGCGTACTGCTCGGCGACTTCGCTCAGCAGCGTTTGGATGGCCTCGATCGACTTCTCCGGCTCCGGCCCGTGTGAGTGATATTCGACGTTGAGCTGTTCGGCGTAGATCTGGGTGAAGTAGATCTCGATGCCGGCGCTGACCGCAAAGTACAACTCACCGTGGGTGGCGGTGACTTCCACGCCTTTGGGCGTGCGTACCGGGGGCACCAAGCCGTTGTCGGACAACAGAACAACGTCGGGCATACCCGGCGCGTTGCCGACGTACTGCGGGCTGAAGTGCAGGCGGGACTGCTGGATCACGCCCTCGTCCAGATCTCCTTTGAATGTCGCCGCGATGTCGCGGGCAAGCTCGACCACGGTGGTCTTCTGGTTGATCTCGGCGAGGTAGGTGCCCAGCCCGACCGGGTTCGTGCATCCGGTCGCCGACACCGGCGGTGACAGGAAGTAACGCAGATCGACGGTGTAGATGAACGGCACCGGGATGTTCACCCTCCCCCGCACCTGCCACTCCGCGATCAGGATCGCCGCCGACAGCACCGAGTGCAGACCCAGCTTTTCGGCGCGGCAGAGCTCGACGATGGCGTGCGTCTGGCTCTCGCTGAGCCGGCACGACACCATCGGAACACGCACCGGCGAAGCGGGTTTCACGCCGGTGTCGCCGCGACGGGAGGGCGGCAGGTCGTAAGCGAACAGCGCCGGCATGAATCGCTCGATACCTGAACGCGGCCCTTTCCGGATCCCCCGGTCGGCAAGCACGGTCTCGATCGACTCCGGTGCGGGCTGCGCGGTCACTGGACCGGTCTTCCCGTTGGTGACCAGATCGGTGTAGAAGGACAGCAATTCCTCGATCAGGCCGTACATGTGGTGACCGTCGGCCAGCGCATGGTGGACGTAGAGCGTCGGATGCGCCTGCCCGTCGCGGATGAACAGGCGCAGATGCACCAGCGATTCGCCCTGATCGAAATGTGGCGGCGGGTTGTCGGTCTGCGATGCGTCGACCTCGATGACCTCGAGTCCCGAGTGCATGAGGTCGTCGGCGACCAGCTCGTGACGGCCGTCGGAACCGCGTTCGAGGCGCGCGGTCAGCACCGGGTGCGCCTCGAGTAGCAGGTCGAAGGCGTCCGTCAGCGCGTCGACATCAATCGGACCCTCGAGGTGCGCGGACAGACCCACGAAGTTGTGCGTCTCAGCGAGCATTTCCTCGCTGAGTGCCAGCTTGCGAATGACCGACGATGGAAACACGGTTGCCTTTCTAGCCTTGTCGAGATCTACGACAGGTCGACGAGTTCCATTTCGTCACTGCCGGAGTCCATCTCGTCTTGCGCAAGCGCTTCCCGGATCAGCTCCAGCAATGTCTGGGAGAACCCGCTGGCAAGTGACTGCACGGTGGCCCCGTCGACCCGCCGGCTGTCGTACCACCAATCCAGGTGCAGCACACCGGCCGTGCGGAATACCCGCAACTCTATTCCGTGGCCTAGGCCCGGAATCGCCTCGCGCACCGGCAATGCGGTGTCGGAGTCGAATCGGACCGCGACATCGTCGCCCAGCGGCGGCAGATCGGGAATCGTGCCGATGTAGGAGAAGAAGATGTCAGCCGGACCGGCAGCGCCAAGCTGCCGCGCTGTCGGGGCATACAAGTAGCGCAGCAGCCCATAGCCGATTCCGTAGTGCGGGACGGCAATCAGCGTGTTGTGCACGTCGTCGAGCAACTGCTTGGCGCCGTCGTCCTTGGCGCAGGTGAGCGCGATGGGATAGATGGTGTTGAACCAGCCGACGGTGCGGCGCAGGTCGACGTCGGGCTTGAGCACCGATCGACCCTCGCCGCTGAGGTCGACGGCGACGGTCCCCTCACCGACCTGGTGGGCGATCGTCCGACCCAATGCGGCCAACAGCATTTCGTCGATCGGCACCCGCAGCCGTCGACGGGCATCGTCGATCTCGGTTGTCTCCGCGACGGTCAGCGATGACGCGCTCCGGGCCAGATCCGGCAGCCCGGGCGCGCCGGCGGTCTGCGCGCTTGCCACCTTCAGCGTCGACGCCGTTGTCGTGTTCAGCCAGTAGTCGCGGCTCTCCACGACCGCCGGGTGGACGGCCAATGCCGCGCAGCGCTGCGACCACTCGGTCCACGGCGTCGTGACCGGTTGCAACGCAATCTCTTCGCCGGCCAGTTGTTGCCCGAAAGCGGTGAAGATATCGGTCAGCAGGATGTCGCGCGACGCGTTGTCGGCCACGATCGCCCGCACGCTGATCGCGAGGTAGCACGAGCCGCCCGGCACCCCGTTGACATAGGTCGCGATCAGCGGGTTAGACGGATCCTGTTGGCGGACTACGTCTATCAGTGTCGACAGCAGCGCATCGCGTTCCTGCGGCGTGCCTGGTTTGATGTCTTCCGGCAGCGAGCGGACGGCCAAGTCGGCGAAGTCGCCCGGCTCACTGATCACCTGTTCCCACGTGCCTGCGCGTTCGACGAGTCGCAGACGCAACGCCTCGTGATGGTTGCGCAACGCGGTCAGTACCGCGCAGACGTCGTCGACCTGTACGTCGGGGCGCAGTTGCAGGATCAGTGGAACTCGCCACTGCTCACGCTCACGCACGCCGTGCTCGAGGAAGTACGAGATGTTCGGCGGCACCGGCGGATGCGTGACGTCGCCCGGCGCCTGCCGGGCCAGGCCGCCGGCCGCATAGCGAGCCGTCAGCGCCCTGGCCAACGCGGCCACCGTTTGGTTCTCGTAGAGATCCTGCGGGGTGAGGTCGAGGCCTTCGTTGGACGCGGTCATCGCGACGCTGATCGCGACCAGCGAATCCCCGCCCAGCTCAAAGAAGTTCGCGTTACGTTCGACACTGGGCAGGCCCAGGCACTGGCTCCAGATGCGCTGCAGCGTCGCTTCCATCGGCGACTGGCCGCTCTTGGCTGCCGGGGCAGCGTCGGCGGCGCCCACTGCGGCGGCGGCCCCGTTGGTCGCAGCGGCGTCGCCTGTCCACACGTTCGCGCGGTGTTCGATCCAATGCCGTTGACGCTCGAAGGGATAACCCGGCAGCGTCACCAGTTTCCCGGACTCTCCGCCGCGCAGGGGCGACCAGTCGACATCGACGCCGGCCGACCAGAGTTGACCCAGCGCGAGCAAGAATGCGTCGCGGTCGTCGCGGTTCTGCGCGTGATGGCGCATCAACCGCACCGCGCGATGGCCGGTTGACCACCGGGGGTGCCGGCTGGCCGAGGACGTCAACGTCCCACCGGGTCCGACCTCGACCAGGATGCGGTTCGGCTCGCCGAGCAACACGTCAACCTCGTCGGAGAATCGGACCGTCGAGCGCACCTGGCGCGCCCATGTCGACGGGTTGGTGGCCTCACTGGCAGCCAGCCAGGTCCCGGTCACGTTGGACAGCAACGGAATCTGCGGTTCACGCAGCGTCTGACGGGATAGGAAGCCGGTGAACTCCGGGATCATCGAGTCCATCAGGCGCGAGTGGAATGCGTGCGACGTCCGGACGCGGCGCGCGACGATGCTCTTCTCGGTGAGGCGTTCGCTGAACTGGCGAATGCCTTCCTCGGAGCCGGCAACGACGCAACCACCCGGCTCGTTGATCGCGGCGATGTCGACCTCACCGTTCAGGTATTCGGCCACGGCCTCGGGGCTCAGCGCCACCGCGACCATCACGCCACGGGGCGCCGCGTGCATGAGACGGGCGCGCATCGAGACCACCTTGATGGCGGTCTCGATGTCGAAGACCCCGGCGATGGTGCCGGCGACGTACTCGCCGATGCTGTGCCCGGCCAGCGCCGCGGGCTTGACGCCGTAGCTCTCGATCAGTTTGGCCAGCGCGTACTCGACGGTGAACAGCGCCGGCTGGGTGCGGTCGGTGCGCTCGAGATTGCGGGCTGTTCCTTCAAAGATCTCGGCGCGCAGGTCGATGCCGAGCTCGTCGTTGAACACGGCCGCGCACTGGTCGAAGTGCTCGGCGAACACCGGCTCGTGGTCGTAGAGCCCGCGTGCCATCCCGATGTGCTGTGCGCCCTGACCGGGGAACAGGAAGACCACCTGGTCCGAATTATCGGTGTTCCCGACGAATTCGCCGATGAAGACGTTGTCGTTCTCAGCGGTCTCCAACACGGTTCTCGCGTGCTGCTCGTCGTTGACGACCGCGGCCATCCGGATCTTGTCTTTGCGGCGACGGCCGAGCGTGTAGGCAACATCAGCCAGGCTCAGCGCGTCGTCGCCGGAGATCTCAGCGGCCAGCGACTTGCGTGACTGCTCGAGCGCCTCGGGGCTTCGCGCCGACATCAACAGCACCTGCGGCCCCGACGACGGGGTCGACGCGGGTACCGGGGGTGCTTCTTCGAGGACGACGTGGGCGTTGGTGCCACCCACACCGAAGGAGCTGACCCCGGCGCGCAGCACGCCGTCCCATTCCCACGGGCCGTATTCGCTGCGGACCTTGAAAGGTCCACGGTCGAGGTGCAATTCGGGGTTCGGGCTGGTGTAGTGCAGCGTTGCGGGGATGGCACGATGCTTGAGGCAGAGGATAGCCTTGATCAGGCTGGCGATGCCGGACGCGGATTCCAGATGACCGATGTTGGACTTGACCGAGCCGACGTAGCACGGGCCGGAGCGGGTCTCCTCGGATACCTCGAAAGCCTGTCGCAGGCCTTCGATTTCGATCGGATCGCCCAGCGGCGTGCCGGTGCCGTGCGTCTCGATGTAGCTGATCTCCGAGGCGTCGACCTCGGAAATGGCGTGCGCTTCCGCGATGACGTCGGCCTGCCCAGTCGCGGTCGGGGCGGCGTATGTCATCTTCGTGGAGCCGTCGTTGTTCAGCGCCGATCCCCGGATCACGGCGTGGATTCGGTCGCCGTCGTCGACGGCATCCTGTAGAGACTTCAGCACCACCACACCGACACCGCTGCCGAAAATCGTGCCGTCGGAGCGCGCGTCGAACGGCCGGCAGTGCCCGGTCGGCGACACCATCGAGCCCGGGGCATACCAATATCCGACGTGATGCGGGATGCGCAGCGACGCACCGCCGGCCAACGCCAGCTCGCACTCGCCGTTCAGGATGCTCTGGCAGGCCAGGTGCACCGCGACCAGCGCCGAGGAGCAGGCCGTCTGCACCGACAGCGCGGGGCCACGCAGATTCAGTGCGTACGCCACCTTGGTGGCCAGATAGTCCTTGTCGTTCTGCATCGACAGTTCGACCATGTCGAACGTGATGCCTTGTCCCATCACCACATTCGGGTCCCGGTTGGACATGATGTTGTGCAACAGGTAGCCGCTCGTGGTACTGGTCGCATAGACACCCACCGTGCCCTCGATCTCGGCCGGGTCGTAGCCGGCGTCCTCGATCGCGTGGAACGCGGTCTGCAGGAACAGCCGGTGCTGCGGGTCCGTCGAGCGCGCCGCCTGCGGGGTGAAACCGAAGAAGTCGGCGTCGAACTCGTCGATGCCGTCCATCAGTGCGGCACGGCGCACGTAAGCGTGATTCGAGAGTGTCTTCTCGGGAATGCCCTCGGCCAGCAGGTCATCTTCGGCCAGCGTGACGATCGACTCCTCGCCGCGGCGCAGGTTGTCCCAGAATGCCGACAGCGTGTTGGCGCCGGGCAACCTGGCCGCCATGCCGACCACCGCGATCGCGTTGGGCGGCAGTTCGCTGTTGCTGGTCACACTCGATCTCCTACCTTTCGCCTGGCGGCGGCACGCTGCCTGGCCGCGGCGCGCTGCTTGGCTCGGTCACGAACCCCGCTGCCGCTGTCAGCCTTGTCCCCGGCCGCCAGGCCCAGCTGACGGATCAGGTCGGTGGTCAGCGCGGCCAGCGAGGCGCCCTGCAACAGCAGCGCCACGGGCGGTTCCACACCGAAGTCGCCGCGAACAGTGTTGCGGATACGCACCGCCATAAGCGAATCCATGCCCAGCTCGGTCAACGGCTGATCGGCGTCGAGCGTGCTGCCCTTCGGGTAGCCCATGATGGCCAGGATGCGGCCACTCAGTCGCGCGATGACGACCCGAGTGACTTCGGCAGCGTCCATCTCGCGCAACGCATCGGGGCCCGCCCAATCGTCGTCGTCGCTGTCGATATCGAGTTCCTCGGCCAACTTCCCGAAATAGCCGAGTTGCTGAATCTCGGGGAACGCGGCGGCGGCCCGGTCCAGCCGCAGCCGGGCCACCCCGATGTTTGTCGGCTGGCTGGCAAGGATGGCCTCCAGCGCCTCGATCCCCTCGGCCGGCGAAATGGGATCCAGCGCGCTGAAGGTCAGCGAGCGGGCCACGCCGATGTCGGACCACTGGCCCCAGTTGATCGTGGTGGCAGGCAATCCCGACGCCCGTCGCCAATCGATCAGGCCGTCAAGCCAGGCGCTGGCGGCGGCGTACGCGCCCTGCCCGGGCGCTCCCAGCAGTGATGATGTCGAGGAGAAACCGACCCACCAGTCGAGTTCGTTGCCGACGGTGGCCACGTGCAGCCGCAGGGCGCCAATGGCTTTCGGTGCCCACACCCGCTCCAAGCTGTCCTGGCTGAGGCCGGCGACGATCTGGTCGTCGAGCACCACGGCGCTGTGCATCAGGCCCCGCAACGTCAGGCCGGTCTCTTCGGCCGCGCTGACGAGTCGCTCGGCGACACCGGGTGCGGCGATATCGCCGAGCACGACCGCGATCTGGGCTCGCTGCTGGAGTTCCTCGACCAGGGCTTGGGCCTCGTCGGACGGCGTGGACCGGCCGTTGAGCACCACGCGTCCGGCACCGCTGTCGACCAGCCAGCGCGCCATGGCCAAGCCCAGCCCGCGCAGACCACCGGTGATGATGTAGGCGCCGTCCGGCCGGACCACCGTACCGGTCTTGGCAGTGCGCAGCGTTGCGCGGGAAAGCCGCTTGGCGTACCGCTTTTCGCCACGCCAGGCGATCACATCGTCGCCGCCCAGCCCTAGCTCGGCGGTCAGAGGTGTGACGGTGTCACCGGACAGGTCGACCAACGTGGTGCGCAGGTCCGGATGCTCGTAGGCCAGCACCCGGATCAGACCGGTCAGGGCGCTGATCGACGGGTCGCCCGACTCACCGTCATTGACGGCCAGTCCGTCGCGGGAGACCACCCACAGCCGCGGCGGCTTGCCGTGCCATCCGGTCAGGATGGTGCGCACCGTCGACGCGAGGCCCCACGTCAGCGCCCGGCCGCGGCTCGCAGCGTCACCGGTCTCGGAGCCGTCGAATGTCTGCTTTCCCGCGAAGATCACGACGCCCACCGGCGGCAGTTCGGCGTCTCCTGCGGCCTGCGAAAAGGCTTCCAGGACCGCCGATTCCTGGGACAGGTCGGCGGCGATGACCCGTCGGGTCGGTGAGCCGAATGTGGCGACGAACTCCTTGGCCACCGCCTCGCCTTCGGCACCGTCGTTCAGCACCAACCAGCTGCCGTCCGGCGCGGAAGCCGCGTCCACCGGGGTCTCGACCCATTCGGTGTCGAAGATCTTCTGCTCCAACGGCATTGGCACCGTACGACGCTGCACGCGTTGCAGGTAGATGCCGCTGATCTCGGCGGTCGGAGTACCCGTCTCGTCGGTGATCAGGACGCGACCCATGATGCCGGCTCCGTCGCCGTCGGGGTTGAGCAACTCGGCGCGGCAGCGGGCACGACGCCCGACCTCGCCGAACACCCGGATCTTCTCGAATGCCACTGGCAGGTAGGTCGCCTCGTCGGAATCGGCCAACGACTCGCTCGACAGCGCGGCGGCCAGGCCCTGCAGTGCGGCATCGAGCAGCACCGGGTGGATGCGGTATCCGCGGTGGCCGGTCGCCTCGTCGGGCAGGACGATCTCGGTCTCCGACGTGCCGTTCGGCCGCCGCACGATGCGGGTCAGCGCGGCGAACGCCTGCCCGTGGTGCAGGCCGGTCGCGCGCAGCGCGGAATACAGGTCGGCGGGCGAGAGCACCGTGCCGGGCTCCGATGACGCGGCGGGCACTGCTGGTGGTTCCGATTGCCCCACTTCGACTTTCGCGACGGCGTGCCGGATCCAGGCGCCGGTGGCCGAGCGTGAATGGATCTCGACGCGGATCTCGTCGCCGTCCTTCTCGCCGCGGGTCAGTTGCGTGGTGAGCTGGGTCGAGTCGTTCAGCGGCAGCATCTGCTCGACCTCGACGCCGACCGACACCGACTGCGCAGGCAAGCCGAGCGCTTCGCTGGCAGCGGCCAGGGCAATCTCGCCGAACCCGGTGCCGGGCATGACTGGTTGGCCATGCACCTTGTGGTCGAGCATGTAGGGAACTAGTTCGAGCCCGACGTCGGCGGTGAAGACGTGGTCGCGGCCGGACGGCAGTTCGACGTGCGTGCCCAGCAGCGGGTGGGCGCTGGCGGGCTGCCGGTTGGTCGCCGTCGGCGCGGCCCAGTACCGGACGTGCCGCCACGGGGTTGGTGGCAGATCGACGAGTTTCTTTGTGCCATTGGCAGTTTGCGCCACAGCGATCGACGGCGGCCGAATCGTCGCCAGTTGGGTGTGGAACGTGAGCGTCTCGGGGTTGTCCCGGGTCAGGGTTCCCGCGACCTGGGCGCCGCCACGCGGCTTGACCGACTCCAGCGTGCCGTTGATGGCGTGGCTGAGCAGCGGGTGGGGGCTGACTTCGACGAAAGCGGCGTGGCTCTCGGCAGCTTTGGCAACAGCCTGGCTGAACCGCACAGGATTACGCAGGTTGACCACCCAGTAGTCGGCGTCGAACTTCGGCGCCGCATCGCCGGATTGGCCGACCGTGCTGATCAACGGGATCTTGGGCGTCATCGGCGTCAGGTCAGCCAGCGCGACCTTGAGGTCGGCCAGGATCGGGTCGACCGTCGGGTGGTGCGAGGCCACGTCCACCTCGACGCGTCGCGCCAACTTGCCCTGCGCGTCGACGAGCGCGATCACCGTGTCGACTTGCTCGGGCGGGCCTGCGATCACCGTCTGCTCCGGGGCGGCATACACCGCCACCGTGATGTCGGGGTATTCGCCGACCAGCTTCTCGGCCTCGGCTGCACCCAATTCCAGCAATGCCATCGCGCCCTGGCCGGACAGCCGCGACATCAACTTCGACCGGGTGGCAATCACTTTCAGGCCGTCGGCCGGGCTCAACGCACCGGACACCACCGCCGCGGTCACCTCACCCATCGAATGCCCGATCACCGCGTCGGGTTCTACG
>Ga0209113_1000029_pt1 | contig 34360 bp, 30 predicted proteins | sample TexAe_RefH0_O1_FD_187951 | JGI IMG/M metagenome (GOLD analysis project Ga0209113, IMG submission 187951) | Forest soil microbial communities from Davy Crockett National Forest, Groveton, Texas, USA - Texas A ecozone_RefH0_O1 (SPAdes) (version 2) | ecosystem: Environmental > Terrestrial > Soil >... | reverse complement strand
ATTCGGGGGACCGGCCCATTCGCTTGGGGAAAGGGACCTGCGGGCCCCAGTAGGCCTCGAGTTGGTCGCCTGCCTTGCCATAAGCGGGCGTCAGGAACGTGCCGGGCGCGATCGTGACGACGCGGATCCCCAGCGGCGACAGGTCGCGGGCGGCGACCAGCGTCATGCTGACGACACCGCCCTTGGCTGCCGCGTACGGCAGCTGGCCGATCTGGCCCTCGTAGGCGGCGATGGATGCGGTGTTGATGATGACGCCGCGCGCACCCTCGTCGACCGGTTCCTGACGTGCGATGGCCGCGGCGGCCAGGCGCAGCACGTTGAACACGCCGGTCAGGTACACATCGATCGTGGTCTTGAAACCATCTAGATCCAGCGGTGAACCGTCTTTGCCGATCAGGCGCCCGCCGCTCGCTGGCCCGCCGTGCGCGTCCACCGAGATACGCAGCGGCCCAAGCGATTCCGCCTCGGCCAACGCGGCGTTGACGTCTTCGGTGTTGGTCGCGTCGGTGCGGACGTAGCGGGCGTCGAGCTCATCGGCCAGCGCCTTGCCCTTCTCGTCGGCCAGATCGGCGATAACAACCTTGGCCCCTGCGGCGTGCAGTCGGCGAACCGTGGCCTCGCCCAGGCCGCCTGCGCCGCCAACGACGATGGCCGAACTACCGCTGATCTGCATTGCTGTTTCCCTTCTTGCAACTCATACTCTCGGGTTGAGAGAATACTATTCTCGTATAGTCGTAGGCGCCTCAGGGTCCATGTTTCGCCGAACGGGAGAAAGCCGTGAACAACGACGTTCTGGTCATCATCGGGGTCGGCGGAATGGGGGTTTCGGTTGCCCGCCGTAGTGGAGCGGGCCGGACCATCGTGCTCGCCGACATCAATGCCGACGGCTTGAACGCCGTGGCGAGTGCCCTCACCGAAGACGGCCATCAGGTGCTGACCCGAGAGGTCGACGTCACCTCGCGCAGTTCGCTGGCCGCGGTCGCCGAGACGGCCCGGGCGGCCGGCCGCGTTACGGCGGTGGTGCACACCGCGGGGCTCTCGCCGCAACAGGCATCCGCTGAGGCGGTGCTTGCTGTGGACCTGCTGGGTGTCGCGCTGAGCATCGACGAGTTCGGCCGAGTGATCGAGCCCGGCGGCGCCGGGGTGGTCATCGCGAGCATGGCCGGTCACATGCAGCCCGCGCTGGATCCGGAGCTGGAACGACAGCTCGCGAGCCTGCCCGCCGAGGAACTGCTCGGCCTCGAAGCCTGCTCGAAGATCACCAGCAGTCAAATGGCGTATCCGTTCGCCAAGCGGGCCAACCAGATCCGGGTGGCCGCGGCAGCCGGAACCTGGGGTGAACGTGGCGCCCGGATCAACTCCATCAGCCCAGGTGTCATCTCGACGGCGATGGGGCGGCTGGAACTCGACAGCGAATCGGGCACGCTGATGAGGGCAATGGTCGAGAACTCGGGCCTGCGGCGTCTCGGCACACCCGAGGACATCTCGGCCGCCACCGAGTTCCTGCTCGGCCCCTCTGCGTCGTTCGTCACCGGTACCGATCTCCTGGTCGACGGTGGAGTGGTCGCCGCGATCACCACCGGGACAATCGATCTGGCCAAAGCACTCGCCGAGCGCTGAGCTCTGGTGTTGCATGAATCCATGACGCACACTGCCGATGAACTGGTTACCGAATTCTGCAAACTGTGGTCGTCGCCCAACCCGGAGGAGTTGGCCGGGTACTTCACCGAGGACGCCGTCTACCACAACATTCCGATGGATCCCGTGCAGGGCCGTGAGGCGATTGCGCAGTTCATCGCGGGATTCGTCGCGGCGTTCGACGGCATCGACTTCAACGTGCACCGGCAGGTCAGCGACGGCACGGTCGTGATGAACGAACGCACCGATGTGATGCACCGCAAGGATGGCGGCGAGATTCCGCTGCCGGTGATGGGTGTCTTCGAAGTCCGCGATGGCCGCATTGCGACGTGGCGCGACTACTTCGACATGGCGGCAATCACCAAGGCGTTCAGCTAGTCGACAGACTTCCCGGTCGCCGCGGCGTAGCCCGCGCGGTAGCCGAAAACCATTGCCGGACCTATGGTTCCGCCGGCACCGCCATAAGCACGTCCGGTCACCCCAGCCATCGCGTTGCCGGAGGCGAACAGGCCCGGAATGGGCCGACCGCTGACGTGCAGGACGCGTCCATCGCGGTCGGTGCGCGGTCCGCCCTTGGTGCCCATCGCGCCTACCGACACCGGAACCGCGTAGAACGGCGCGGTGTCGACGGGGCCCAGCGTCTTGCCGGCCAGCGTCGTCGCGTGCTCATCACCCCAGTAGCCGTCGTAAGCACTTGAGCCACGGCCGAAGTCAGGATCAGAGCCGTCACCGACGTGGCGGTTCCAGGCGTCGATGGTGCGGGTGAGCCCGTCGAGGGCGATCCCGGTCTTGGCGGCCAACTCGCTGAGATCCCGCGATTCGCAGAACCAGTCCGGCACCGGCCCGTCAGGGTCGACGCCCAAGAACCCATAACGCTTGAGGTGTTGTGCATCGAACACCATCCAGGCCGGGTCATTGACGTAGCCCTCACGCGGGTCGAGGTAGTGGAAGGCGCCGGCCATCGAGTTGTAGTCACAGGCCTCGTTGACGAATCGCTTGCCAAGCCGGTTGACGATGATGCTGCGCGGCCGAGTCCGTTCCAGCCGCACGCTGCGACTGCGTTGGTGCCCGTCGATGGTGTCGCCCGGGATCTGCACGATCGGCACCCACCACGCCTCACCCATGTTGGCCAGGTCGGCGCCGTGCGCCATCACCATGCGCAGTCCGTCGCCGGTGTTATTGGGCGGCGAGACGGCACCATGCATCGGGCCACGCAGAAAAGCATTGACCAGCACGGGATCCCATTCGAATCCACCCGTCCCCAGGATCACTCCACGACGAGCACGGACAGCCAACTGCTCATTACCCGAGGCGATCCGGACTCCGACGATCCCGCCGTCTTCGGCCATCAGTTCCTCTGCGCGGGCGCCGGTGTGCGGAGTTACACCGGCATCGAGCAAGCCCTTGAGCAGTCCGGCGATCAACGCGGTGCCGGCCACGCACAGGTCGGCGTTCGGGTCGCCGCCCGCGTACAGGCGGGCGCGGGTCTCGGCGTCGAATCCGACGTTGGACCAGTCCTGTGGAAACGAGGTGATCCGATCACGCCACTCACCGAGCTGATTCAGATCGAACGGAGCCGCGCTCAGCGAGCGGCCGCCACCGGGCTGGCCACCGGGTAGCTCCGGCTTGTAATCCGGAAAACCCGTGGCGATCTCGAACCGCAGACTGCTGTGCGCTTCGATGAAGTCGAGCATCGCCGGACCGGTCCGCACGAACGTGTCGACGAGCGCGTCGTCCATCGACCCGAGCGACTGCGCACCCAGATAACTGAGCGCGTCGTCGACGGTGAGCTCCCCGTCGGGAGAGCGGGTATGCGCAGGGATCCACACCACGCCGCCCGAAACCGCAGTGGTGCCACCGACAGTCGCGGCCTTCTCGTAGACCGCCACCGAGGCACCGCTTGCCGCGGCGGTCAGCGCGGCGGCCAGCGCGGCTCCGCCGCTGCCGAGCACGACGACGTCGACTTCATGGTCCCAAGACGGCATGAAACTCTCTTCCTCCTCAGGTGTCAGCTCAAGATCGCCGATAATTCCTTGGCTGCCTTGACAACTGCGTCCTTGCCACGCATCACCACGTCTTCGCGGTGCGAGATCAGATTGATGCAGGCCGGTGGTGACGGCGGGTCGCGATGCACGGGGACGGCCAAACCATAGGTGTTCGGCTCGATCTCACCGTGGGTGATCACCCAACCTTGCTCGCGGGCACTCACGACCAGATCGCGTTCGTCCGGGCGCGGGGGCAGGCTGGCCAGCAGCGCGATGCCTGCGGCGCCGCGATCGAGCGGATACCGGCTGCCCTCGTGAAAGGCCAGCTGGTACGGGACCTGGGTGGGGACGATTACCGCGATGGCCACCTGCTGCTCTCCCTCGGCGACCAGCAGCGACACCGTGGTGCCTAGATCGTCAGCCAGCGCGCGCAGGATCGGCACGCTGAGCTGGCGGACGTTGCGGTCGAACGACGCACCGAGCAGCGCCAGCCCCGCGGCGGGTCGATAGCGGCCGTCGTCGCCTTTGGCGATGAGCCGGAATTGGGCCAGCGTCGCAAGCAGGCGATACGCGATGGTTCGGTGCACGCCAACGCCGTCGGCGACCTGCTGCACGGTCATTCCCGCCGGGGCATCGGCTACCAGCTGCAGAGCATTGAGTCCCCGGGCCAGCGTCTGCGAGCCGGGTGCCGTGGTTGTCGGGACCTCGCGCACGTCAGCGGGCCGCGATCTTGCTTGACAGACACCCCGCAGAGAAGGATGCTCTATACATAGTGCACATTAGTGTGCGATTTTAGCACACATAGTTGGCCGGTAGCGAGAACCATATTTCCGCTGGGGCTATGCAGAGAGGAACCGGTGGCCGAGCACGAGAGCGTGTGGAGTGATCTACAGGGTGTGCCGTTCGTGCAGGGCTACCTGGACGCCGGTGGTGTGCGAACTCGCTACCTGCATGCCGGCGATTCGAGCAAGCCGCCGCTGATTCTGCTGCACGGCTCGGGTGGTCACGCCGAGGCGTACGTCCGCAACCTGGAGGCGCACGCCGAGCACTTCTCGACCTGGTCGATCGACATGCTGGGCCACGGCTACACCGACAAACCCGGACACCCGCTGGAGGTCCGCCACTACGTCGATCATTTGCTGGCCTTCCTCGATGCGATCGGCGTCGAGCGCGCCCACTTATCCGGTGAATCGCTTGGCGGCTGGGTGGTTTCCCGCGCCGCCGCCGACCACCCCGGCAAAGTTGACCGGCTGGTGCTCAACACCGCCGGTGGTTCGCAAGCCGACCCCGAGGTGATGAAGCGGATCATCACGCTGTCGATGGCGGCCGCCGAAAGCCCGACTTGGGAAACCGTGCAGGCGCGGATCAAATGGTTGATGGCCGATAAGTCCAAGGACTACGACGACCTGGTCGCAAGCCGTCAGCGGGTGTACCGCCAGCCGGGCTTCGTCTCGGCGATGCGTGACATCATGGCGCTGCAAGACCCCGAGATCCGCGCCCGTAACATACTGGGCCCCAACGACTATGGGTCGATCACCGCGCCAACGCTGGTGTTGTGGACCAGTGATGACCCGACCGCTGACGTGACCGAAGGCCGCCGAATCGCCTCGATGATCCCCGGTGCCCGTTTCGAAGTGATGTCCGGTTGTGGGCACTGGCCGCAGTACGAGGACGCCAAGACGTTCGATCGCCTGCACATCGACTTCCTGCTAGGGCGTTGAGGGTGGACGGCGATCGGGATGTGGACGTCGACGTCGTCGTTGTCGGCGCGGGGCCGGTCGGTCTGACCCTGGCCAATATCCTTGGCCTGCAGGGAGTCAGCGCTCTGGTGGTCGAAGAACGCGACACGCTGATCGATTATCCTCGCGGCGTCGGGCTGGACGACGAGTCGCTGCGTACGTTCCAGGCAATCGGCTTGGTCGAACACGTTCTGCCGCACACCGTGCCAAACCAGATTCTGCGATTTGTCGACGCCAAGCGCCGGATACTTGCCGAAATGGCTCCGCCCGACGCGCGTTTCGGCTGGCCCAAGCGCAACGGGTTCGTTCAGCCGTTGGTCGATGCCGAATTGCTTCGTGGTCTGGAGCGCTTCGAGCACGTCGAGGTGCAGTGGGGCCGGCCCTTGACGTCCTGCACCGAGACGGCCGACGCGGTCACCGTCGAACTTGGCGGCGAGGGTGGGCCGAAGACGGTGCTGACCCGCTACGTGGTCGGCTGCGACGGTGGCCGGAGCACCACTCGCCGGCTGATGGGGGTGTCGTTCGACGGCACCACCTCGCCGACCCGCTGGCTGGTCGTCGACATCGCCAACGATCCGCTCGGCCATCCCAACAGTGAAGTCGGCGCCGACCCGGCACGCCCCTATGCCTCGATCTCGATCGCGCACGGAATTCGCCGGTTCGAGTTCATGATTCACGCCGACGAGACCGATGAGCAGGCCGAAGATCCAGCCTTCCTCACCCGGATGCTGGCGTCGATGGTGCCGCATCCCGACCGCGTCGACGTGATCCGGCACCGGCTGTACACCCATCACTCTCGGATCGCCGGCGCATTCCGCCGCGGCCGCCTGCTGCTGGCCGGTGACGCCGCGCACCTGATGCCGGTGTGGCAGGGGCAGGGTTACAACAGCGGAATCCGCGACGCGGCGAATCTGGGCTGGAAGCTTGCCGCCGTGGTGAACGGCTACGCCGAAGACGCGTTGCTCGACACCTACGACGTCGAACGTCGCAAGCATGCCCGGGCGATGATCGACCTGTCGACGATGGTGGGTCGCGTCATCTCGCCGACCAACCGGCGGGTCGCCGCGGCTCGGGACCTGTTGGTGCGGTCCGCGTCGATTGTGCCGTCGCTCAAGCGATATGTGCTCGAGATGCGATTCAAGCCGATGCCGCGATACGAGCAGGGCGCCGTCGTGCACCCCGAACCGCGGCGAGACGATTCGCCGGTCGGGACACTGTTCGTCCAACCCCGGGTGGATACCCGAGAGCAGCAGAACGTGCTGTTCGACGACGTTGTCGGCGGCTGGTTCGCCGTCATGTGCTGGAACAACAATCCGCGGGAAATTCTCGGCGCCAAGGCATTTGCGGATTGGCAGGCGCTGGGCGCCAAGCTCGTCGCCGCCCGGCCATTGACCCAGCTGCACTGGGACGGCGATGACGATCCTGACGTGACTGTTGTCGGCGACCGGACCGGTGAGCTCAAGGCCTGGTTCGACGCTCACCAGGAATCCGTGCTGTTCCTGCGCCCCGATCGCTGCATCGCGGGCGCGTGTATCGCTCAGCTCGCCCCCGACGTGAGTGCCTCGCTCTTCGAGGTCCTCACTTTGACACCGGGAGGCGGTGATTTTCAAAGTGCCCATAGCCCTGTGCTGCATGTCCCACAGCCCACTGCTCAATCTGCCCGGGCCGTCACAGGACCTTCTTGATGACATCGGCGGCGCGCTCACGCAGGCAAGGGATTTCGTCACGGACTTCGACCCGGAGCTCGTCGTCATCTTTGCCCCCGACCACTACAATGGCTTCTTCTACCGGACGATGCCGCCGTTCTGCATCGGCACCGACGCGCAGGGAGTCGGCGACTACGGCACCCACGGCGGCCCGCTCGACGTCCCCGAGGCCACCGCTGTCGCCTGCGCGAAAGCGGTGCTGTCGGCCGGCGTCGACATCGCCATCTCGGCGCACATGGACGTCGATCACGGCACCGTTCAACCGCTGGAGAAGTTGTTCGGCACCGCGACGGCGAAGCCGGTGATTCCGATCTTCATCAACTCGGTCGCCACCCCGCTGGGTCCGCTGCATCGCTGTCACACGCTCGGCACAGCAGTCGGCAGCTACCTGGCCACCCTGAGCAAGCGGGTCTTGGTGGTGGGATCCGGTGGGCTGTCGCATGATCCGCCGGTCCCGACCCTGGCGACCGCGACGCCTCAGATCGTCGAGCGGATCGTGCACGGCCGTCCGATGACCCCGGAGCAGCGATCGGCGCGGCAGACCGCGGTGATGGAGGCAGCCAAGAAGTTCGCCGGCGGCGAGAGCGACCTCCAGCCGCTCAACCCTGACTTCGACAAACAGTTCCTGGAGATCATCGACAGCGGTCATCTCGACGAGTTGGACAAGTGGTCGAACGCCTTCATCGCCGGTAACGGTGGCAACTCCGCGCACGAAATCCGCACCTGGGTAGCCGCTTTCGCGGCACTAGCCGCCGCCGGACCGTATGAGACCGGCGTGCGCTACTACAAGCCGGCTCCCGAGTTGATCGCCGGCTTCGCGGTCAGGACGGCGGTGCCGGCGGCATGAGTGACACGTTCGACACCGTCGTCGATGTCCTGGTCATCGGTTCTGGAGGCGGCGGCATGACGGCGGCGTTGGCCGCCCAAGCCTCCGGCCTCAACACGCTGGTCATCGAAAAGTCCAGCCACTTCGGCGGTTCCACCGCGCTGTCCGGTGGCGGCATCTGGGTACCTGGAGCGCCGGCGCAACGACGGGCCGGCTACACGCCGCCGCCCGACGGCGTCGTTGACTACCTACGGCGCATCACCGACGGCTTGGTCAGTGAGGCGCGAATTCGGCAGTACGTCGACGCGGCGCCGGAGATGATGGAGTTTCTCGAGAAGCTCAGCCCCTGGTTCGAGTTCGTCTGGAAGCCCGGCTATGCCGACTACTACCCCGAACTGCCTGGCGGTTCCGAACTCGGCAGCACGATCAACGTTCCCCCAATCGATCTGCGCACGCTGGCTGACGAGGAGCAGCACCTGCTGGCACCGTTGGCACTGGCGCCGCGCGGAATCTGGCTGGGACCCAAAGAACTTCGCTCGTTCTACCAGGTGCGCCAGTCATGGGCCGGTAAGGGCGTGTTGGTGAAGCTGGTGTGGCGGATGATCAGGGCCCGGGTCTTCGGCGACCGGATGGCGGCTATCGGGCAGTCGCTGGCTGCACGCATGCGGCTGGCGATGAAGGACCGCGGCATTCCGCTCTGGCTGGACACGCCGATGACGCAGCTGATCACCGACAACGACGGATCGGTAACCGGCGCGGTCGTCGTGAAAGACAATGTGCTCCATCGGATCTGCGCCCGGCGAGGCGTGATCATGGCGACTGGTGGCTTCGACCACGACATGGCCTGGCGCAAAGAGCACCAGCCGGTCGTGGATCAGGACTGGAGCTTCGGCAACCCGGCGGCCACCGGCGACGGGATCCGGGCCGGCCAGCAGGTCGGCGCCGCCGCAGACATGCTCGACGAGGCCTGGTGGTTTCCGGCGATCCAATGGCCGGATGGCCGCATGCAATTCATGCTTAACGAGCGCATGATGCCGTCCCAGTTCATCGTCAACGGCGACGGAAAGCGGTTCATCAATGAGGCGGCGCCCTACATGGACTTCGGCCACGCGATGATCGAGGGCCAGAAATCGGGCGTCACTCACATCCCGTGCTGGCTCATCACCGACCATCGATCATTCCTGAACTATGTAGTCGCAGGTCATCTGCCGATACCCAAGATCCCCTTCGCCCCGGTGCCCACCGGACGCAAGATCCCGAAAGCCTGGCTGGAGTCCGGTGTGGTCAAGGCGGCGAATAGCTGGGATGACCTCGCGGCCAAGATCGGAGTCCCGCCTGCGCAACTGGACAGCACGGCAACACGTTTCAACGAGCTGGCGGGCAACGGTCACGACGACGATTTCAACAGAGGTGACAGCGTTTACGACAACTACTACGGAGACCCCACTCTGCCCAACCCCAACTTGCATCCGCTGGGTAAGCCGCCCTACTACGCGTTCCGGATGGTTCTCGGCGATCTAGGCACCTCGGGTGGTCTGCGCACCGATGAACACGCACGGGTGCTGCGCGCCGATGACACCGTCGTGCGCGGCCTGTACGCGGTAGGCAACACCACGGCAGCGGTCATGGGCCGCAGCTATGCCGGCGCCGGCGCCACCATCGGTCCCGCCATGACCTTCGGCTACGTCGCGGCCAAACACCTCGTCAGCGAAAGCTCAACTCAATCAATTGCTCCGGGAGGTACCAGTTGAAAATCTCACTGTTCTACGAATTCGCGCTACCGCGCCCGTGGTCGGACGACGACGAGCACGTACTGCTCAAGGAGTGTCTCGACGAGGTCGAGGCGGCCGACAAGGCCGGCTTCTCCACCGTCTGGCTGACCGAACACCATTTCCTGGAGGAGTACTGCCACTCCACCGCTCCGGAGATGTTCCTGGCTGCGGCCAGTCAGCGGACCAAGGACATCCGGCTGGGATTCGGCATCATGCACCTGCCACCTGCGGTCAACCATCCCGCCCGGGTCGCCGAGCGGATCGCCACCCTGGATCTGATATCAGACGGCCGAGTGGAATTCGGCACCGGCGAATCGTCCTCGATCGGGGAGCTCGGCGGCTTCAACATCGACCCCGCCGACAAGCGGGCACAGTGGGAGGAGGCCCTGGAGGTCTCGATCCGCTGCATGATCGAAGAGCCCTTCACCGGATTCAAGGGCGAACACATCCAGATGCCGGCCCGCAACGTCGTCCCGAAGCCGCTGCAGAAGCCACACCCGCCGGTGTGGGTCGCCTGCACCCGGCCGGCTTCGGTCCAGATGGCCGCCCAAAAGTGCATCGGGGCATTGAGTTTCGCCTACACCGGCCCCGGTCCGCTGACCGAACGGGTGAACGGCTACTACAAGGAGCTCGAGGAGAGCGGCGTGCCGATCACCCCCGCGATCAACCCGAACATCCTCGCGATCGGTGGCGACCTGTCCATGATGGTCGCCAAGACTGACGAGCAGGCCGTGCAACGACTCGGGATGGGCGGTGGGTTCTTCTCCTTCGGGATCATGCACTATTACATGACCGGCGTGCACACGCCGGGACGTACCGGCGTGTGGAAGCGCTATCTCGAAGAGTGCGAGAAGGATCCGACACTGGCCTACGGACCCGGCCGCGGCGCGATCGGCTCGCCGGCCACCGTCCGTGAGTTCCTGCGGGGTTACGAGGAGAGCGGCGTCGACGAGATCATCCTGCTGCTCAACCCGCGCAGTCACGAAGGCACAATGGAGTCTATCGAGCTGATGGGCAAAGAGGTGCTGCCGGAGTTCATCGAGCGTGACGAGAAGGCGGTGGCCGAGAAGGCCAAGCGGTTGGCGCCGGTCGTCGAGAAGATCGAGTCGCGCCGGCCCGAGCCGACCGCGCCGAAGTTCGACGAGAGCTACTCGTTTGGTGGCTTGCCCACCGGACGCGGCGGAAAGTTCACCGCGAGTGAGATTCCCGAGGCGATGGCCGAGATCAACGAGGGCCGTGTGCAGGCGGCTCAACGTCTCAAAGACGAGAAGAAGTAGTCGTCGTTGGGACAGGTCGACGAGCTGCTGCGCTATGACGGTCGCCGTGCCGTAGTCACCGGGTGCGCGTCGGGCATCGGCGCGCATGTGGTGCGCCAGCTCACCGAGTTAGGTGCCTATGTCGTCGGATTCGACAAACAGGTTCCGAGCGAAGACATCGCGGAGTTTTACACCGTCGACCTGACCGACCCGGCATCGATCGATGCCGCCGTGAGTTCGGTTGGTGGACAGGTCGATGCGCTGTTCAACATCGCCGGCGTCTCGTCCGGGATCGGCGATCCATTGCTGGTCCTCACGATCAACTTCCTCGGGCTGCGACACGCCACCGAGGCGCTGTTGGAGAAGATGCCGGCCGGATCGTCCATCGCGAGCGTGTCTTCGCTTGCGGCAAAGGAGTACCGGGAGCATCAGCAGGTAGTCGGTGGGCTGTTGAACACCACGACGATGTCCGAGGGCATCGAGTGGTGTCACCGTCATCCCGACGCTTTGGCCGACGGGGGCTACCGGCTGTCCAAGGAAGCGATCATCCTGTACACCATGAGCAAGACCGTAGCACTCGGTGGCCGGGGTATTCGGATCAACTGCACCGGGCCCGGTGTCACCGAGACGCCGATTCTCGACCAACTGCGTGGCGCGTACGGTCAGGGCTTTCTCGATGACATCCCCAAACCGCTGGGTCGGGTCTCCGGTCCTGACGAGCAGGCGGCGGTTCTGGTGTTCCTGAATAGCCAAGCCGCCAGCTATATTTCAGGCCAGGTACTGTGGGTCGACGGTGGCAATCTCGGCGCCGCCACCGCGCGCGAACTCGAAGAAGGGCGAGCACTGTGGCCAGCCTGACCGACTTCCGCCGGGTGGCCGGCGAGGTATCCAACTGGGGACGCTGGGGAGACTCCGACGAGCTCGGGACCCTGAACTTCATCACGGCGGACAAGATCGCCGAAGCGGCCGCTCTGGTCAAGCACGGCAAAGTCTTTCCGTTGGGCGTGGACTTCGGATCGTCTGGCCCTCAGGGATCATTCAAGTTCCGGCACAACCCGATTCACGTGATGACGGTAGACGGCGGCGACGCGCACTCGCTGCCCAGATTCGGGCCGGATTGGGCCGCCAATCCCGGTGCCCAGGAAATGGGAAAATACTTCCAGGACGATCTGTTCCGCTTCAACGACGACATGATCATCATGCCGCTGCAATGCGCCACCCAATGGGACGCGCTTTCACACGTCTACTACGAGGAAAAGCTGTACAACGGCTTTCCGGCCGACTCGGTGACCAGCTTCGGTGCGCCCTACTGCGGCATCGACAAGGTCGACGGCAAGGGCATCACCTCGCGAGGGGTGCTTCTCGATGTGGTGCGGTACCGCGGTGTCGAGACCTTCCTGAAACTCGGCAACCCGGTCACACCCGCAGAGCTCGACGACGTGGCGCGGGCGCAGGGAGTCACGGTCGGTCGCGGCGACATCGTTCTGGTCAGAACGGGTTGGTGGGCAAGGTTTTTAGAGACCGGCAACGGCAGCGAACCCGGGTCTGGATTGGACTGGCAGTGCGCGTCCTGGCTGCACGACCATGACATCGCGGCGGTGGCCGCCGACAACCTGATGGTCGAAGACCCGGTATCCGGTGTCAAGGGAACAATGCTGCCGATGCACATGCTGTGCCTGCGTGATATGGGGTTGATGCTCGGCGAGTACTGGGATCTCAACGCTTTAGCAGCAGACTGCGCTGCCGACGGAGTGTACGAGTTCCAGCTCATCGCACCGCCGCTGAGGTTCGTCGGTGCGGTGGGTTCTCCGGTGAATCCCATCGCGATCAAGTAGGAGCACGGGCGTGCAGATTCACGGCAGAACGGTGTTGATCGACGGGCTTTCCACTAGCTACCTGGAGGCCGGTCACGGTGATCCAGTGGTTCTGCTGCACGGTGGTGAATTCGGGATCAGCGCCGAAATCGGCTGGGAAGCAACGATACCCGCGCTCGCGGAGCGCTATCGAGTGTTGGCGCCCGACATGTTGGGTTTCGGCCAGTCGGCCAAGGTCATCGACTTCAACGACGGCCGTGGCATGCGGATTCGCCACATCGCCCGGTTCTGCGAGACGCTGGGTGTCGGCTCGGCACATTTCGTCGGCAACTCGATGGGTGCAATCAACTTGCTCGTCGACGCCACGTCGGAGTCTCCGCTGCTGCCGCTGCGCAGTCTGGTGGCCATTTGCGGCGGCGGCGAAATTCAGCGCAACCAGCACATGGAGGCGCTGTACGACTACGACGCGACGGTGCCGGCCATGCGCCGAATCGTCGAGGCGCTCTTCCACGATCCGAAATATCCAGCCGACGAGGCCTACGTCGAGCGCCGCTATGAATCCAGCATCGCCCCCGGCGCGTGGGAGGCGCTCGCCGCGGCACGGTTCCGGCGGCCCGGCGCGGCACCGCCGCCAGCGCCGTCGAGCAAGCGGGCCTATCAGCGCGTCACGGTTCCGGCACTGGTGATCGAGGGTGCCTGCGACAAACTGCTTCCGCCCGGCTGGGCGAAGGAGATCGCTGATCAGCTTCCGAAGGGACGATCGGCCGTCATCGATGCTGCGGGGCATTGCCCGCAGATCGAGCAGCCCGCCGACACAAACGCGCTTTTGCTGGACTTTCTGGCCTCTGTCGAGGGCTGAGCGGTCACACGCAAAGCTGGCACAAAGCGGGCATTAATCTTTTATTAAGCTCGGCGCTGTTTGCTGTTAACGATGTGCCCGCCGTCGAGAGGAGCCTTTGTGAAGGCCAACCGATATCTCGCGGCGCTGAGCTTGCTGGTCACGGGCGCCCTGGCGCTATCGGCGTGTGGCAGCAGCAGCAGCACCTCGACATCCGCGCCCGGCCCACCGGCGGTACCCGTCACCTGCGGCGGTAAGAAGAAGCTGCAGGCCAGCGGTTCAACCGCGCAGGAGAACGCGATCGAGCAGTTCGTCTACGCCTTCATCCGCGCCTGCCCGGGCTCCACGTTGGATTACAACGCAAACGGGTCGGGCGCCGGTGTGCAGCAGTTCGTCGACAACGAAACCGATCTGGCCGGCACCGACAAGCCGCTGGACCCGGCGAAGGGCGAGCCCGACCGGGCCCAGCAGCGTTGCGGATCACCCGCCTGGGATCTGCCAGCGGTGTTCGGCCCGATCGCGGTCACCTACAACGTGGCCGGGGTGACCTCGCTGAATCTGGACGGGCCGACCACGGCGAAGATCTTCAACGGCAGCATCAAGGACTGGAACGACCCGGCCATCAAGGCGCTCAACGCTGACGTCAACCTGCCCGCAACGCCGATCCACGTGGTGTTCCGCGACGACAAGTCGGGCACCACGTACAACTTTCAGAAGTATCTTGCTGCCGCATCCGACGGCACCTGGGGCAAAGGCACCGACGAGACGTTCGACGGTGGGGTTGGCCAGGGCGCGAGCGGTAATGAAGGGACCTCGACAGCTCTGCGGGCGACCGACGGGTCAATCACTTACAACGAATGGTCGTTTGCGGTGGGCCACCAGTTGAGCATGGCCCAGATCCTCACATCGGCCGGCCCGGACCCGGTGACGATCACGCCTGACTCGGTCGGCAAGACGATCGCCGGGGCGAAATTCGCCGGTCAAGGCAACGATCTGGTGGTTGACACGTCGTCGTTCTATAAGCCGTCGCAGGCCGGCGCCTATCCGATCGTGCTCGCCACGTATGAAATCGTTTGCTCGAAGTACCCGGATTCCGCGACGGGTGCGGCGGTAAAAGCGTTCATGCAAGCCACAATTGGAGCCGGCCAGGACGGCTTGGATCAATACGGATACATCCCCATGCCGAGCTCGTTTCAAACGAAGCTGTCCGCGGCCGTGAACGAGATCTCATGATGGAGCGTCGACGATGATCGGCAGTCAACCGGGCGCACGGGTCGGCTCGTGGTTCGGGCCCTACCGGCTGATGCGCCTGCTGGGACGTGGCGGGATGGGGGAGGTCTACGAAGCAGAGGACACCCGCAAGGGCCGGGTGGTGGCGCTGAAGCTCATATCGCCGGACTTCTCGGACGACCCGATGTTCCGTGCCCGGATGCAGCGCGAGGCCGGTGCGGCCGGAAGATTGACCGAGCCGCATGTGGTGCCCATACACGATTACGGCGAGATCAATGGGCAGCTCTATCTGGACATGCGCCTGATCGACGGCGACAACTTGGCCACCCTGCTGAAACGGACCGGGCCGATGAGTCCGCCACGTGCGGTGGCCATCGTGCGACAGGTCGCCGCTGCGCTGGACGCCGCGCACGCCGGCGGCGTTACCCACCGCGACGTGAAGCCAGAGAACATCCTGATCACCGGCGATGATTTCGCTTACCTCTTGGATTTCGGCATTGCCCGTGCCGACGCCGACCCCGGATTGACCCAAGCCGGTATGACGCTGGGAACGTACAAGTACATGGCCCCCGAGCGTTTCAGTGACCATGAAGTCACCTATCGCTCCGACATCTATTCGCTGGCATGCGTTCTTGGTGAATGTCTCAGCGGGGCACCGCCTTTCCGCGCCGACAGCATCGAGCGGTTGGTTGCCGCGCATCTGATGGAGCCTGCCCCGCGGCCCAGCCAGTTGCGCCCAGGGAAGGTTCCGGCGGCCCTCGATCAGGTGATCGCCCAGGGAATGGCCAAGAATCCCGAGGATCGTTACCGCAGTGCCGGCGAATTGGCCAACGCCGCTTTGCACGCGCTGACCGTCTCCGAGCAGCACCAGGCTGAAAGCATTTTGCAGCACGGTGAGGATGCGGCCAACGCACACACCATGGCTCGTCCCGCGGTGGCCGCCGCGGGTGCGAGAAGTTGGTCTGCACCGCCCGCCGGTGCCGGCGGTTGGGGTCATCACTCCGGCGGTTCGCTACCCGGTCGGCAGAACGCCACCCGGCAACCCGACTTCAGTTCCCCTCCGCCGCAACGGCGCGACCGGCGCAGGCTGTGGATGATCATCGGCGCTGTTGCGGTGCTGCTCGTCGCCGTATTCGGATATGTGGTGCGCCCGCACGGTGGACCGGCCGCCGAGTCCTGCGGACAGAATGTGCTGCCGTTCAACGGACTCAACTTCCGCCTGTCACCCGGGGGGGTGGCGGTGGATTCCGCCGGCGCTGTGTATGTCACCAATCAGGGCATGTACGGCCGGGTGGTGAAGTTGACACCGGGGTCGGACACCCCGACAGTGTTGCCGTTCACCGGCCTGTACCAGCCGCAGGCGGTCGCCGTTGACGTGGCGGGCGCGGTGTATGTCACCGACTTCAACCACCGGGTCGTGAAGATGGCCGCCGGCTCGAACAACCAAACGCAGCTTCCCTTTACCGGCTTGAGCTATCCCGAAGGGCTCGCGGTCGACTCCGCCGGCAGCGTATATGTCGCCGACCGCGGGAACGACCGGGTGGTGAAATTGCCGGTCGGCACCAACACCCCGACCGTTCTGCCGTTCACCGGTCTGAACAACCCCGATGGCGTTGCGGTCGACGGCGCCGGCAACGTGTACGTCACCGACTCCGACAACAACAGAGTGGTGAAGCTGGATGCCGGCTCCAACGAACAGACACGCCTGCCGATCGCCGGGCTCACGGTGCCGTGGGGCGTCGTCGTGGACGGCGCGGGCAACGTCTATGTCAGCGAGCACGATAACAATCAGGTATTGAAACTGCCCCCGGGCTCGAATGCCCCAACTCCGTTGGCGCTCAACGGCCTCAACACTCCGCTGCAGCTGGCGCTGGACAAGGACGGCAACGTGTACATTGCCGATCGCGGCAACGACAGGGTGGTCAAGCTCCGGGTCGCCGGATGTACGGGATAGCTCCGGACCGGTTCAACGGCGCCGGATGGCGATCAGCCGGTTGGCCAGCGCGGCCGCCAGGTACACCATCGCCACCACGATGATCAGTGTCAGTGCTGCTCCCCAAACCCTCAGGAAGCCGGCGTGTTCGGGGTTGTTGAGTTCGGAGTAGATCAACAACGGTAGAGACGCCATGTTGCCGTTGAAGATGTCGAAGTTGATCGACCGGCTGTAACCGACCAGCACCAACACCGGGGCGGTTTCGCCCATCACCCGCGCGATCGACAGCAACACGCCGGTGATGATGCCCGGCATCGCGATAGGGACGACGATCCGCATGATCGTTTTCCACTTGGGAATTCCCAAGGCGTAGCCGGCTTCTCGCAGATCTTGAGGCACCAGCCTGAGCATCTCCTCGGTCGATCGCACCACGACCGGCAACATCAGCAGGACCAGCGCGAGTGACACCGCGAAGGCGCTCTGCTCGAATCCCATGGTGGCGATCCACAGGCTGAAGATGAACAGCGCCGCCACGATCGAGGGCAGTCCGGCGAGCACGTCGACCATGAAGGTGGTGAATTTGGCCAGCCGGCCAGATCGGTACTCGGCCAGGTACACCGCGGTCATGAATCCCAGTGGCACAGCGATGATCGCTGCGACCGCGGCCTGCACCACGGTGCCGTACAGGGCGTGATACACCCCGCCGGAGAACTGCTCTGGCAGCACACCGCGTAGCGAGTGGCTCCACCATCCGGGCCGGGTGATCGCGTACCCGCCCCGTTGGACGACAATCCACAGCACCCAGATCAGCGGTACCAACGCGATACCGAACGAGACCAGGAAAAATGTTGCCGCGATCTTGTTCTTGATTCGCCGGCTGAGACTGATCGGCTGGACCGCCGCGGTTTTGACCGGCAAATCGAGTGTGGGCGCGCTCATACCTTGACCGCCCTTCCGACGATCCCGCGGGCGACCGCGTTGACGAGGAAGGTGAGGACGAACAGCACGAATCCAGCCGAGATATAGGCGCCGGTGGGCAGTGGTTCACTGAATTCACTTGCCGCAGACGCAATTTTCGATGCGAAGGTGTAGCCACCGTCGAACAGAGACCAATGACCGGCAGAAGCCGACGCACGCAGGATGATCAGCACGGCCACGGTTTCGCCCAGTGCGCGGCCGAGCCCGAGCATCGACGCGGCGACGGCACCGCTGCGGCCGTACGGCAGCACCGTCATCCTCACCACTTCCCATTTCGTCGCACCCAGGGCTTGTGCGGCTTCGGTGTGGCTAATCGGCGTCTGCCGGAACACTTCCCGCGACACCGACGTGATGATGGGCAGGACCATTACCGCGAGCACAACGCCCGCCGTGAAGATATTGCCGCCACCGGCCAGTGACACGTCGCCGGCCTTGAACAGAAAGAACCAACCCAGCTCTCGATTGAGCAATGACTCGATCGGCTCGAGTTGTGGTGCCAGCACGAAGATTCCCCAGAGCCCGAAGACAATCGACGGCACTGCGGCGAGCAGATCGACGATTGCCCCGAAGGTCCGCGACAGCCGCGGCGGCGCGTACTGGGTCAAAAACACCGCGATGCCGATCGCGATCGGCACGGCCAATGCCATCGCCCACAGTGAACTCAGCAGCGTCACCATGAACAGGTCGCGGATGCCGAACGCCATCTTGGTGCTGTCGACGGTATTGAACTGCGCGCTGGTGAAGAAATTCGCGTGGTTCGCGCGCAGCGCTGGAATCGCATGGATCAGCAGGAATATCGCGATCAGCCCGATAACGATGGTGATCGTCGAAGCGGCAAGGGCGGCGGCCGACTTGAAAAGCCGGTCGCCCGCAGGTGCCTTAGCTCCCTCGCCGGCGCTGCGCGCGGGCACTGTCGCGGTGGACATGATGGCCCTTGATCAAGCGATGGCGTTGACCGCGGTTGACAGGCTCGACTTGAAGGCGTCGGGGATCGGGATGTATCCGTTGTCCGCCAAGCCATTCTGGCCGGGCCCGATGGTCGCCTGCAGGAACGCCTTGACGGCCGTGCCGACCTGGCTGTCCGAATACTTTGAACAGACAACCTCATACGTTGCCAACACGATCGGGTACGCGCCCGATTGCGTGGGCTTGTAGAACGACAGCGTGTCCAGGATCAGGTCGTTGCCCTGCCCCTTGATCTTTGCCCCGGCGATCGTCTTGCCGACTGAATCAGCGCTGATCGCAACGGGATCGGGACCTGCGGCGGTGACGATCTTTGCCTCATTGAGCTTCTGGGCCTGGGCGAACGACCATTCGTTATAGGTGATCGACCCAGGAGTGTTCTTGATGGCCGCCGAGGTGCCGTCGTTGCCCTTGGCGCCTTCACCGATGCCGCCGTTGAACGACTTGCCATGGCCCTTGCCCCACGCACCGTCGGATGCGCCGTCGAGGTACTGCTGGAAATTGTCCGTTGTTCCGGACTGGTCGCTGCGGAACACCACGTGGATCGGCAGATCGGGGAGCGCTGTGCCGGCGTTGAGTGCGGTGATCGCGGGGTCATTCCACGTCTTGATGGTGCCGTTGAAGATCTTCGCCGTGGTCGGTCCGTCCAGGTTCAGCGAGGTCACGCCGGTGACGTTGTAGGTCACCGCGATCGGCCCGAACACCACCGGCAGATCCCATGCGGACGACCCGCACCGCTGCTGCGCTTTGGCGTGTTCGTCGTCGCTCAGCGCCACGTCCGATCCACCGAAATCGGTTTGGTTGCCGACGAATTCATTGATCCCTGCGCCTGAGCCGTTCGCCGTGTAGTTCAGGGTTTGACCTGAGCACGCCTGCTCGAATGCGTTGACGAAGCGCGCCATCGCGTTTGCCTGGGCGGTGGACCCGCTGGCCTTCAGCGTGTGCTTCCCGCCGCAGCTCACGTTCGCCTTCGACGAAGATGCACCGGACGTCGCACCGCCTTCATTGGTGGTGTTGTTGTTTCCACACGCGGACAGCAGGAGCGCACTGGTAGCCAGCACGCCCACTGCGGCGCCAAATCGGTTGAATCTCAAATCAGTTCCTTTGAACGGTCGGGCGGATAGCTACTTAAACTGCGCCACGAGGCAGGACGGGCCACAACACGGTCCCGACATACGGAAGCGTGGCTGTTCTTGGCCAACGCCGGGAGGATTCGAAGTAAACAAACCGGCTCACCGAGCCGAACGTAGCATCGGCGTTTAGGAGCCGGCTGTGGACGTTCTAAATCAATCGCTTGACTTAACCAACGTTGCGCCGATTAACTCATTGACATGGTCAATGAACTGATCGACAAGGTCGCGATCGTCACCGGAGGTGCTTCCGGTATCGGCGCCGGAATCGTCGAGAAGTTCTTGTCGGAGGGCGCGCGAGTGGTGATCGCCGACGTTGAGCGTGATCGTGGTGAAGAGCTGGCCGGCAGACTGGGCGGCGACGTGGTGTTTAGGTCGGCCGACGTCTCGAACCCCGAACACATCGGTGCGCTGGTCGCGGGAGCCGTCGAGACCTTCGGCCGGCTCGACGTCATGGTGAACAACGCCGGAGTCTCGAGCAAGATGCACCGCAGCTTTCTCGACGACGACCTGGCCGACTTCCAGCGCGTCATGTCGGTCAATGTCCTGGGCGTGATGGCCGGTACCCGCGACGCCGCTCGCCAGATGGCGACCAGCGGCGGCGGGTCGATCATCAACATGTCGTCGATCGGCGGCATCCAGGCCGGGGGCGGTGTGATGACCTATCGCGCCTCTAAGGCGGCGGTCATCATGTTCACCAAGTCCGCCGCAATCGAGTTGGCGCACTTCGACGTACGAGTTAACGCGATCGCGCCGGGCAGCATACCCACACCGATTCTGGCATCGTCGAATTCGGGCAAGACCGGTGAAGAACTCGAACGTTTCGAGCAGACGATCCGCGCGCAGATGCGCGCTGACCGTCCCTTGCAGCGGGAAGGCACGCCCGAGGACGTGGCCGAGGCCGCACTGTACCTGGCCGGCGACAGGTCTCGATATGTGACGGGCACCGTGATGCGCGTCGACGGTGGGACGGCCGCCGGAAAAGCGATTCGCCGGCGCAACGAATCGAAAAATTAAATCAATCGCTTGACTTAATTGAAGGCAGGGCGTTGACTAGCCGGGTGACCACCGCGAGGGCCGCACGCAGTGATCGGGCCAGCACCACTCAGGAGGCGATCCTGACCGCCGCCGAACGGCTATTCGCCGAACACGGCGTGTTCGCCGTCTCCAATCGGCAGGTCAGCGAGGCTGCCGGACAAGGCAACAATGCCGCGGTCGGCTATCACTTCGGCACCAAAACCGACCTGGTGCGGGCCATCGAACAACGGCACCGGGAGCCCATCGAACGCCTTCGGGAAGACATGGTCGCGCGGACGCTGAAATCCGAGGACACCCGGAGTTGGGTCGCGTGCCTGGTCCGCCCACTGACCGATCATTTGTCGGCGCTGGGCAACCCCAGCTGGTACGCACGCTTTGCCGCGCAGGTGATGACCGATCCTGCGTACTACAACATCGTCGTCAAAGACGCGCTGTCATCCGAATCGCTGGTGCAGGTGATCGACGGGATAAACCGGTGTCTTCCCGAACTCCCGATCGACGTTCGGGTGGAACGCAACCTGATGGCCCGCAATCTGCTGGTCCACACCTGCGCCGATCGTGAACGGGCTTTGGCCGCAGGCGCATCCGCGCCATGGACGTCCTGGCAGACCGCCGGAACCCGTCTCATCGACGCGGTCGTCGGACTTTGGCTGGCGCCGGTGACGCCGCACGAGTGAAGAAGTTGATGATGAAAGTTTCAGTGGACCAAGACAAATGCGCATCGTCCGGAAACTGTGTGATGCATGCGCCGGAAATCTTCGATCAGCGCGACGATGACGGCGTCGTCGTCGTGCTCGACGAGAACCCGCCCGCCGAGCAGGCCGACAACGCCCGCAAGGCCGAGGCTGGTTGCCCCGCACTAGCCATCCACATCGAGGAGTGAGAAGTGTCCGACACCCTCACCGGCACGACAACCGAGGTGATCTCTGACGCCCCCGACTATCCGATGGCACGTGCCAGCGGCTGCCCGTTCGCCCCGCCGCCCGAAGTGATGGAGCTGGCCGGAGTGCGGCCGATGTCCCGAGTCAAGATCTGGGACGGCAGCACCCCGTGGCTCATCACCGGCTACGAAGAGGCGCGCACACTGTTCTCCGATCCTCGCGTCAGCGTCGACGACCGGCGGCCCGGCTTCCCGCACTGGAACGAGGGCATGCTGTCCACGGTGCACAAGCGGCCCAGATCGGTCTTCACCGCCGACGCCGAAGAGCACACCCGATTTCGGCGGATGCTGTCCAAACCCTTCACCTTCAAGCGGGTTGAAGGTCTGCGGCCCGCGATCCAGCAGATCACCGACGACGCCATCGACGCGATGCTGGCCGGGCCCAAGCCCGGCGAGATCATCAGCGCGCTGGCGCTCCCGGTGCCCTCGCTGGTGATCAGTCAGCTGCTCGGCGTGCCCTACGAAGACGCCGAGATGTTCCAGCACCACGCCAACGTCGGGCTGGCGCGTTACGCGACCGGAGAAGACACCGTCAAGGGCGCGATGAGCCTGCACAAATATCTTGCCCAGCTGGTCGAAGCCAAGATGGAAAACCCGGCCGAAGACGCGGTGTCGGACCTGGCCGAGCGGGTCAAGGCAGGCGAGCTCACCGTCAAGGAAGCCGCGCAGCTCGGCACCGGGCTGCTGATCGCCGGACACGAAACCACCGCCAACATGATCGGCCTGGGCGTACTGGCCCTGCTGCAGCACCCCGACCAGGCGGCGGTGCTGCGAGAGACCGACGACCCGAAAGTCGTTGCCAACGCCGTCGAGGAACTGCTGCGGTACCTGTCGATCATCCAAAACGGCCAGCGCCGCGTCGCCGCAGAGGACATCGACATCGCGGGCGTTGTCATCCGGGCCGGCGAAGGCATCATCATCGACAACGCGCCGGCGAACTGGGACCCCAAGGAATTCACCGAACCCGACCTGCTTTACCTGCATCGCTCGGGTGCCGGCCAGCACGTCGCGTTCGGCTACGGACGGCACCAGTGCGTCGGTCAGCAGCTGGCGCGCGCCGAACTGCAGATCGTCTTCCACACGTTGTTTCACCGCGTGCCCACCCTGGAACTCGCCGTGCCGATCGACGACGTGCCGCTCAAACACGACCGGCTCGCATACGGCGTCTACGAACTACCGGTGACCTGGTGAATCCCGTCACCAGCCGATCCGAGAGAACTACTGTCGAAGAAGTCTGGATCCGAATGGAGGGCCACTGATGTCGCCTCAAACAAGCACCGTTTCGCTGTACCCGCCGGGAGGCTTTGGCGCGCCCAAGAATCGGCACGGTCACGCCAACGGCACCAACACCGGCCTGCCCGAAGGCACGGTGGTCTTCTCGGCGGACAACCACATCTCGCTGGCCGACGACATCTTCTATCAGCGTTTCCCGGAAGACCTGAAAGACAAGGCGCCGCGAATCTGGTACGAGGACGGCGCCTACCAAGTCGGACGCAAGGGGCAGTCGTTTCTGCCGGGCGATTTCAGCGCCGTCCTGATGCAGTACGACGACCTGCCCGGTGCGGCGAGCACCAACATTGAGGCCCGGATCCAGGAACTCCGTGAGGACGGTGTCGAGAAGGAACTCGCGTTCCCCAACGCCATCCTGGCGCTCTTCCACTATCCCGACAAGAAACTTCGGGAGCTGGCATTCCGCATCTACAACGAGTACATGGCCGAATTGCAGGAGCAGTCCAACGGGCACTTCTACGGTGCGGGACTGATCAACTGGTGGGATCCCGAAGGCACCAAAAAGACACTGGCCGAACTGAAGTCTCTTGGCCTCAAGACGTTTTTACTGCCGCTGAACCCAGGCAAGGACGACGACGACAAGCCGATCGACTACGGCAGCACCAGCATGAGGCCGGTGTGGGATGAGATCGAGGCCGCCGGGCTTCCGATCACTCACCACATCGGCGAGACGCCGCCGAAGAGTCCGTGTGAGTTCAACAGCGTCGTTGTCGGCATGATGATCAACATCGACGGATTCCGCGAACAGTTCGCCAAGTATCTCTTCACCGGGATCCTCGACGACCATCCCAGCCTCCGGATCGGCTGGTTCGAAGGTGGAATCGCCTGGGTGCCATGGGCTTTGCAGGATGCCGAGCATCTCGTCGCGTCCTACCAGCACATGTTCAATCGGCCGCTCGAGCACGACGTGCGCTACTACTGGGACACCCACATGAGCGCATCGTTCATGGTCGACCCGCTCGGACTGCAGCTGATCGACCAGATCGGCATCGACAAGGTGATGTGGTCCAGCGATTACCCGCACAACGAAAGCACCTTCGGCTATTCGGAGAAGTCGCTTGCCGCGGTCGTCGACGCGGTCGGCCCGCAGGCGGCCACACGCATCGTCAGCGGCAACATCACCGAGTTCTTGGGGCTGTAGGCCACTTCGATGACGACGTTCCTACCTGCGTTGACGTCTGCACACGATATTCCGGAGAGACCGGATATCGAGCGGATGCGTCGCGAGACCGGTGCGCGGCTGCGTTCGGCGATGGCCGATCGCGGTGTGGATGCGCTGATCCTGCTGGGCAACAACAGTGTCGTGTATGCGACCGGGGTGAGCTGGCCACTGGGCGATGCCGGGTTGTCCTATGTCGAGCGACCAGTCGCGGTTGTGCTCGCCGACGATCCGCACCCGCATCTGTTCCTGCCCTTCCGGGAAGGTTCCGCGTCCGAATCGGGCTTGCCCGCAGATCATCTGCACGGTCCGGTGTATCTGGAATTCGACGAGGGCGTGGAGAACTTCGCGCGGGAGATCGAAGAGCTGGTGCCGGCCGCGGCCGTGATCGCGGTCGACGAGCTCACCGGTGCGATGCGGCGCGCGCAGCCGCGGCTGTTTCGGTCGGGACGGCCGGTCGACGCCGCTCAGATCGTCGGCGCGGCCAAGCTCATCAAGACCCCCGACGAAGTGGCCTGCATCCGCGCCGCGGTGCGGATCACCGACGCGGCGATGGTGGACGTGCAGGCCGCGCTGGCGCCGGGAATTCGTCAGATCGACTTGTCCGCAAGCTTCATGCGCCGTGCCTTCGAACTGGGCGCGATGGCCAGCATGCTCGAGCCGATCTGGCAGGTGATGCCCAAGTACAAAGCCGACGGGGTGTGGACCACCCACGGGGATCTGGCGTTGCCGCTGTTGACAACTGAGCGCGAACTCGCCGCCGGTGATGTGCTGTGGACCGACGTCAGCATCACGTACCAGGGCTACTGTTCCGACTTCGGCCGGACCTGGGTGGTGGGCGACGAGCCGACGCCTCGGCAGCACGCGCAGTACCACAAATGGCAAGAGATCATGGACGCGGTGCTCAGCGTGGTGCGGGCCGGTGCCTCCGTGGCAGACTTGGGCAGGGCGGCGACGAAAGCCAACGGGGGCGCCCGGCCGTGGCTGCCGCACTTCTACCTCGGGCACAGCATCGGTGTGAACGCGGCCGAAACACCCATGATCGGAACCGATCTCGGCGACGAGTTCGACGAGAACTTCATCCTCGAGCCGGGCATGGTGATGGTCCTCGAGCCGGTGGTGTGGGAGGAAGGCACCGGCGGTTACCGCAGTGAAGAGATCATCGTCATCACCGAGGACGGGCATATCCGGCTGACCGACTACCCCTATGCCCCATACGGAGAACACTGACATGGGAACCGAGGTTCTCGCCGACGACCGCGCGTTGCGCACCGGTCGTCGCGAACGCGCCTTGGCGCAAATGGAAAAGCACGATCTCGACGTGCTGGTACTCGGCCGCCAGGCGAACGTCCGTTATGTATCCGGCACACCGCAGTTGTGGGTAGCCGGCACGAGGCCGTTTGGGCCGACGTGTGTGATTGTGCGGGAGACCGGGGCAATCCATCTGCTCAGCACCTGGGACGAGGGCGTGCCGGACGACATCCCGCACGAGAACCTCTACGGCATCGCCTGGAACCCGATGAACACCATCGCCAACTTACAACGCATCGAGGGGGCGGCAACAGCGAAACGCGTTGGCACCGACGCGCTTTCACCGGGGTTCGCGCAGCTGCTGCCGACGGCTTTTCCGAATGCCGAGCTGGTCGACGGTGAGCTGGCGATGCGGGCGGCCCGGCGGATCAAGACGCCTGAGGAAGTGACGGCGCTACGCGAGGCGATCCGGGTGGCCGAGCTGGGCTTGGCCGCGGCCGTCGCCGAGCTGCGGCCGGGAATCAGCGAGAAGACCTTGGCCGGTGTGCTGTTGGAGGCGATGGCCGCAGGCGGAGTGAGCACCCCGTCCACGCAAGACGCGGCGTGGGTGACATCCCGCGAGCACCCATGGCGTCGGGCCAATCCTGACGGATTGGTCCAAGAAGGCGACTTGGTGGCGTTCTCCGCTGGTGTGCTCGACGGCGGCTACACCGGCGAGGTCGGCCGCACCTGGCCGGTCGGCGAACTCAACGGCGCAGGTGAACTCTATAGACGGTGGGATGCGCTGTGGGACAGGCTGTATGAAGCCTGTCAACCAGGTGCGCCGGCCATCGACCTACTTGGCGCCTACCAGGCCGCCGGTGAAGAACTGCCGCCGATGCCCATCGCGCGGGGGCTGGGTCTGGGATTCGACCCACCCGTCGTCTCTCAGCACCTGCCGGCGACGGCTGCCGAGGAACGGCTGGAGCCTGGGATGGTGCTGGCGGTCACCGGATATGTCTGGCAATCGGGCGTCGGCGCCGTGTTCGGGCGAGAGGCGGTGTTGATCACCCCCGACGGTCCCGAGGTCTTGACATCAAGCCCCTCGGCCAACGTCGCGGTTGGCGCCTGACAATGGCTGAGAGCGCGCGGCCATCGCCGGAGGAGATCATCCTCTACGACAAGGACCCGAAGACCAAGATCGCCACGATCACCTTCAATCGCCCCGAGTTCCTCAACGCGCCGACCACGGCGGCCCGACTTCGTTATGCCGACCTGCTGCATGGCGCCAACGTCGATGACGACGTCAGGGTGGTGGTCATTCGCGGCGTCGGCGACGATTTCGGCAGTGGCGCAGACCTTCCCGAGGTGATGGAAGGCGCTGACTCGCCGGCGTTTCGGCTCGCCGAGCTCAAGCTCAGCGACGGCGATATTCGGTATCCGCCCAAGGGATCGTTTCGGCACGGCGCGACAATCGGCTCGTGGTACGCGAACTCGCAGGCCGGCAACCGGTCGCTGCAGGAGTTCAAGAAGATCAGCATCGTCGAGGCCAAAGGCTACTGCTACGGGTGGCACTTCTATCAGGCCGCTGACGCCGACCTGGTGATCGCCGGCGATGACACGCTGTTCGGCCATCCGTCGTTCCGTTACTACGGCTGGGGACCACGGATGTGGACATGGGTCCAGACCATGGGTTTGCGCAAGTTTCAGGAAATGGTCTTCACCGGAAGGCCTTTCACCGCCGACGAGATGTTTCAGTGCAACTTCCTGAACAAGGTGGTGCCGCGCGATCAACTGGAGGCCGAGGTCGACAAGTACGCGATCTCCTGCGCACGAAATCGTCCGACCGACACCATCTTCATGCAGAAGGCGTTCTTCGAGATGATCAAGCAGCACCAAGGCGAGTACATGGGCAGCATGCTCAGCGCCCTCTTCGAGTCCATGGGCGGCCTGGTGGCCCCCGACGGTGACGACATGATGCTCGGCGACGCCATCGAGAGTGGGCTCGCCGATTCGGTGAGAGACAACGACGCCAAGTTTCCGCCCGACTTCCGGTTGAGTAAATCCGGCCGGGCGAAGAAGGACTAGGCCGTGGCGCCAGACGCTGGCCCCCTGCACGGTTACACCGTGGTCGAGCTGTCCACCGGCATCGCCGGTGCCTACTGCACCAAGCTGCTGGCCGACGGGGGCGCTGGGGTGATCAAAGTCGAGTCGCCGCAAGGTGATCCGTTGCGCGGCTGGTCGGCGTCCGGCACCCGCATCGAAAATGGCAGTGACGGAGCCCTGTTCGGATTCCTGGCCGGCTCCAAGCACAGCGTTGTCGCCGACCCGGGCATCGACGGCGACGCCGACCTCATCAACGACCTACTGGCCGCCGCGGACGCGGTGGTGTGGTCACGCAGTTCCTCGGTGGTCGATGCCCCCGCATTCACGCCGGATGCGATGCGTCGTTCGCATCCGCACCTGATCGTCACATCGATCACCCCGTTCGGGCTGGACGGCCCATGGTGTGACCGGCCGGCCACCGAGTTCACCCTGCAGGCGTGGTCGGGCGGCATTGTCGGGCTGGGTCGCGGATCTGCCGATCGCGCACCGGTATTCGTCGGCGGCCAGGTCGGAGACTATCTGGCGGGCGCTTACGCCAGCGTCGTGACCCTGGCGTCCCGCTTGCGCCAGATCGAGACCGGTGCGGGTGAGCTCCTCGACCTCTCGATGCTCGAGGCGCAGATTCTTGGCCTGACCTATTACCCCGTAACCTTTTTCGAGATGCTCGGGCGGCCGTGGCGGGACGCCCGCAAGATCACCGTGCCGGGGATCGCACGTGCCAAAGACGGTTTGGTGGACGTGGGATGCGGCACTGCGCAGCAGTGGTTCGACCTGTGCGCGATGATCGGCCGCCAAGACTGGATCGACGAGGACTCACCGCTGTCGATCACCGAGATGGCCAACGAGAAGGCCGCCGCGATCTATTCGTGGTTCGAGAGCCAGGACGCCGGCGATATCCGCGACTTGGCCTCCGCGTTTCGGATACCCAACGCGCCGGTCGCCAACGGCGCCAACATCACCGAGCTGGAACAGTTCCAGCACCGGCGCTCATTTGTCGCCAACCCTCGAGACGGGTTCCAGCAGCCGGGCCATCCGTACCGGATGGAGCCCGCGAAACTCCTTCCGCCGCAACCGGCCCCGCGGCTCGGCGAGCACACCGCACAGTATCGACAGTCTCCGCTGTTGGTGCCGAAGCGGCCGACACCCTCCGGAGTCACGGACCGGCTGCCTTTCCAGGGTCTACGGGTGCTGGACATGACCACATTCTGGGCCGGCCCGAGCTGTACGCATCTCCTTGCAATGCTCGGGGCTGACGTGATCCACCTTGAGTCCACCCGCAAGCCGGACGGTACCCGACTGATCGCCGGCATCCCGGTCACCGAGCACCAGTGGTGGGAGAAGTCGCCGATCTTCTCGGCGCTGAACACCAATAAGAAAGGGTTGACCCTCGACCTGCAGACCTCCGCAGGCCGAGACGTGTTGCGCCGCTTTATTGCAACCTCCGATGTGATCGTCGAGAATTTCACCCCCCGGGTGCTGGACCAGATCGGCCTGGACTTCGCGGCGGTCCAGGCGATACGGCCCGACGCGATCCTGCTGAGGATGCCGGGATTCGGCCTGGACGGACCCTGGCGGGACAACCCGGCATTCGCCTATGTCATCGAGGCCGCATCCGGGGTGAGCTGGCTGACCGGCTACCCGGACCGCAACCCTTACGAGCCCTACTCCATCGGCGACCCGAATGCCGGCATACATGCGGCCAATGCACTGCTGCTCGCTCTGGAATTCCGGCGCTCCACCGGGCAAGGCGTCATGATCGAGGCCGCGATGATCGACGCGGCGCTCAACATCGCCGCCGAACAGGTCATCGAATACTCCGCCTACGGGGAGCTGCTGCAGCGCGCCGGCAATCGGGGACCGGCGGCCGCGCCGCAGAACCTTTACCGCACAGCCGATGTCGACGAATTCGGGCGTCTCGACAGTTGGGTTGCCATCGCCGTCGCCGATGACGAGCAGTGGGCCGGGTTGTGCGAGGCGCTGGGCCGGCCGCAGTGGGCGCTGGACGAGAAGCTGTCGACTGCAGCGGGGCGCCGAGATTCCCACGACTTCATCGACGAGCGGCTGAGCACGTGGTGCGAGGACCGGGGTGGCGACGATATCGTCGAATGCCTATGGGCTGTCGGCGTTCCGGTGGGTAAGGTGATGCAGCCGCATCGCCAAACCGAGATCCCGCAGCTGCAATTTCGGGGCTTCTTCGAAGATGTCGGCCATCCGGTGAACGAGAGCGTGCCACACAGCACGCTGCCGGTGCGGTTTTCCGCCGGTCCTGATCGGTTCCATCTGAGCCCTGCGCCGTTACTCGGCGAGCACAACGACGAGCTGTTGGCCGAACTCGGGTTGAGCGAAGACGAGATCGCTGTGTTGGAAGCCGACGGCGTCATCGGCCGAGCGCCCGGCTATGCGCGCAGGGCCGCGACCGGGTGACTACTTAGTGACGCCATCCGTCGCCGGCCTGGTCCTCGAAGGTCTGGTCGATGCGATCGAATCTGCGGCGGATTGATGCACGGGCGGCCGAATGGGGCAGCACGTAGAGGCGATTGGCCGCAATCGCGTCGACGGTCAGGCGGGCTACCTCGTTGACGTTCAAGGTGTCCGGTTGCGCCGGAGTGCTCGTCGCCGACAACCCGTAGTCGGCGCCCATGATGCGTTCGGAGTTCGAGAGCAGCTTGGTCTCCACGACCATCGGGCAAAGCACCGATACACCGATTCCGTGGTCTTTGACCTCACGGGCCAGATTCTCGGCCAGACCCACGACGCCGTACTTCGCGACGCTGTAGGCGCCGAGGCCGACGTTGGGCATCAGGCCGGCGAACGACGCGGTGAAGGCGACGTGGCCGCCGGTGCCCTGCTTGAGCAACCTGGGTAAAAACGCCTCGACGGCATGAATCGAGCCCCACAGGTCGATGTCGATCACCCAGCGCCAGTCGTCGTGCGTCATCTGCGCGATCGGGCCTGCGACCACGATGCCGGCATTGCTGAAGACCACGTCGACCTGACCGAGAAGACGAAACGCCTCATCGGCCAGGTTGATCATCTCCTTGAGATACCTGACGTCACACATCACGCCGTGCGCTTCGAACCCCTGGGCCTGCAAGTGCGCGACCGCCTGCTCCAGCGACGGCTTATCGACGTCAGCGAGCACGACACGCGCTCCCCGCCTTGCGAACTCGGTCGCGGTCGCGAAACCGATACCGTTTGCGCCGCCGGTGATGACGGCGCCTTTGCCTTCATATCCGTTCATGGCGCGACGGTAGCCGATTGGCCTGGGCGCGCGGCGGCGGGCCCGGTCAGCGGGTGATGGCGTCCAGCGCGCCGCGGGTGTCGAGGTCGACGAATGCCGCCGCGTAACGCTGTGCCAGAGCCAGGCAGATCTCGGCACCTTGCCACGCATCGCCGCCGCTGAGCGTGGCCATCCAGATCGCCAACCCATGAGCGACCGACGCCCGATACCGCAGCCATACTTCGTCGGCGCTCGGCATCTCGTCGGCCGGCAACGAAAGCGCCCCGCGGTATTCCTCGATGAGGTCGCGCTCGCTGCGACGACGATCGTCAATCGTCAGCGCTCCCTGCAAGAAGTAACCGAGGTCCAGCGCGAAGTTGCCGCGCCGCACCATCTGCCAGTCGAGGAATCCGACGGTGTCGTCCGGGAGCACATAGGTATTGCCGATGTGCGGGTCGCCGTGCAGCAGCGTCTGCGGCGCCTCGGTCAGGGTGCCGATATAGCGGGCCCAGATATCAACGAACAGGTCAGTACCCGTCATCGCCGGAATCTCGGTGGGAACGGAATCGCCCAGTCGTTCATAGGCGATCTCGAGCGGCGCATATTCCAGTCCGGCGAACGCGACGAACGGCTCGACCCAGCTGAGCGCCGGATCGCTGGTGATCCGATCACCCCAAAACTCGCTGTGTAGTTTGGCCAAACCGCGGACGCCGCTGGCTACCTGATCGACGGTCATCGGCCGCGTCGAGTCGCGTGGATCGGCGCCGCGTGCGACGACATCTTCCATGATCATCAGGAAGTCGGACGCGTCCTCGTCGATGATCGCGGTGTAGACAACCGGATGATCAAGCGGGAGAACGACTCCCGCGTTGAAGAGCCGTGGCTCGTGAAACAGTCCACTGGTGAGCGCGACGAGTTCGGCGTGCGCCGGATCGACCGCCTTGGCGAACACGGTGGCCGGTCCGGTTCCGGCCGAGTAGCTCAGCCCGAGTCGGGCCCGCCGGTTGGTACCGTCATCACGCAGTACCACCTCGACGTCGCTGACCACCGCATCGGGATGATGCCGACGGACGGCGTCGGTCATCCAGGCCGGGGTGATCTCGTCCCAGCCGGCGGGTATGGACAATTCCGAAAGCGTCACGGCGGAAGGCTATTTCAGGCAGCTGCCGCCGTCGATCGGTAGCGTGACGCCGGTGACGTAACGCGCCTCGTCGGACGCCAGGAACAGCACCGCGTTGGCGATGTCCTCGGGCTCGACCCAGCCGATCGGCAGGGTGTGCATCAGCTGGCCGACGACCTTCATGTCGTCGGGGCCTGGATGCTCCAGATCGGGGCGGAACAGCTTCATCGTGCCGTCGTTCATGAACAGCGGAGTATTGACGTTGGTCGGGTGCACAGAGTTGACGCGGATGTTCTGCGCGCCGAGCTCGACGGCAAAGGTGCGCATCAAACCGACTACACCGTGCTTGGCGGCGACGTAGTGACCGGTGTGCGGGTAGGCCTTGAGTCCGCCGACCGAGCTGGTGAGGATGATCGAGCCGCCGTTGCCGCCCGCGAGGATATGGGGCACACCGGCTTTCACGGTCTTCCACACGCCGCCGAGGTTGATGTCGATCATGGCGGTCCAGTCTTTTTCGCTGGTCTTGTCCAGCGTCTGGCCACCATTGCCGATGCCGGCGTTGGCGACGATGATGTCGAGCTTGCCGAGCTGCTCGACACCGGTGTCGACCGCGGCCTTGAGTGCGTCGTAGTCACGGACATCGACCTCGGCGGTGTAGATCCGACGGTTGTGGCCCTTGACCAGGTCCGCGGTCTCGGCCAGATCCTCGGGCGTGGAGGCCGCGATCAGATCCACGGTGTCGATCTTCTTGCAGATGTCCACTGCGATGATGTCGGCGCCTTCTTGGGCCAACCGCACCGCATGCGCGCGGCCTTGACCGCGGGCCGCACCGGTGATGAATGCGACCTTGCCTTCGACTCGACCCGCCATCATTTCCTCATTTCATTACTTGTGATTACTCAACCGATGACTGCCGGCATCGTGTCCCATCCACGCACGGTGGACGTCGGAGACAACGCAGCACGGTTGAGGTCGACTTGCCATTCGGGGAAGCGCTTCAAGATCTCCTCGAGCGCGATCCGCCCCTCCAGCCGGGCCAACGCCGAGCCCAGGCAATAGTGGGTACCGACGCTGAAGGACAGATGCTGGCGCGGCTCGCGGTGAATGTCGAAAACATCGCCGTCCGGCGGGAATTGGCGGTGGTCCCGGTTCGCGGAGCCGATGAGCATCATCATCGCGCTGCCCTCTGGCACCGTCTGCCCGTAGTAGGTGACGTCGCGGGTCACGTAGCGCGCCACGTGTGGAGCGGGCGGCTCGAAACGCAGAAGTTCCTCGATGGCCGCGGGGATGAGCGCAGGGTTCTCGGCCAGTTCGCGCCGCTGATCGGGATGCTCGGCCAAGACCTTTCCAGCCCAACCGATCAGCCGAGTGGTGGTCTCGTTGCCGGCGCCGGACACCACGCTGATGTAGGTGAGTAGCTCCTCGCGGGTCAGTCGCCGCGTGACGCCCTTCTCGTCGGTGAATTCGACATTCAGCAGATCGGTCATGATGTCGTCGGAGGGATGCTCAGCACGCCAGTCGATGAATTCGGCGAAGAACTCGCCGGTGTTCATCCCCTCGGCCGCCGCGTTCATCGGCTTGCCCGCCTCGGTGCGCATCTGGTTGTTCGTCAAATCTCTTGCGGCTTCTTGGTATTCATCAGGAATACCAAGAAGCATGCCGATCACCCGCATCGGCATCTGCGCGCCGAGGTCGCCGACAAAGTCGAAACTGTCTCCGTCGGTAATCGGATCCAAACTGTGCGCACAGAATTCGCGAATCTTGGGCTCGAGATCGTTGATCTTGCGCGGGGTGAACATGCGGGCGAGAAGTTTGCGGTGCACGTCGTGGATAGGGGGGTCTTCGAAAATGATGACGCCCGGCGGAATGTCGATGTTGGCCTTGATCAGCTCGATGATCGCGCCGCGGGCCGAGCTGAACGTATCGTGGTCGACGAGCGCTCGGTCGACATCGGCGAACCGACTCAATGCGTAGAAGTCGTGCTGGGAGTTGTAGTACAGCGGCGCCTCTTCGCGGATCGCCCGGAACGCCCGGTACGGATCGGCATTGATCTCCACGTCGTACGGGTCGTAATAGACGCCGTCGGGTGCAGTCACGGTCACGGAGCTTCGCCTCTCGCTGCGGGCGCATAGTTGGTAGCGCTAAGAACCTGCGGCAACTCTGTCATCAGCCGCCTGCGGGTGTCAACGCGGAATCCGTTTTCGCTACTCATCATTCTTTCTCAACGAGAATACGGTTCTCTGCATTGCTGGTTTGTGCGATATGCGAACGCTTTTGCGTCATCGGCCGGTGCCGTCACGAAACCGCAGCAGCGCTTCCTGGGCATACGACGCGACGAGCGTGCCGTCTTCGGTCAGGATGTCGCCGCGCCCAAAGCAGCGGCCGTGCGCCAGCACCGGACTGTGCTGTCGCAGTAGCAGCCAGCGGTCGGTGCGAAACGGCTGGTGAA
>Ga0209113_1000028_pt1 | contig 34892 bp, 41 predicted proteins | sample TexAe_RefH0_O1_FD_187951 | JGI IMG/M metagenome (GOLD analysis project Ga0209113, IMG submission 187951) | Forest soil microbial communities from Davy Crockett National Forest, Groveton, Texas, USA - Texas A ecozone_RefH0_O1 (SPAdes) (version 2) | ecosystem: Environmental > Terrestrial > Soil >... | reverse complement strand
GCGATCGGATCGAGGGCCATCCGCACGAGCCCGACCGCGCGGCCGGACCGTTGCGGCAGAACGTCTCGAGCCGCACCGCCGGACGGGTCCTACTTGCAGGCGACGCAGCGGGCTATGTCGATGCGCTCACCGGCGAGGGTCTCGGCTTGGCTTTCGGTGCCGCCGAACTACTGGTCGACTGTGTGATGAGCGGCCGACCAGAGGATTACGACCGTCAGTGGCGTCAATTGACTCGGCGCTACCGCATGCTGACTGCGGCTCTGCTTCAGGCTTCCGCCTACGCTCCCGCCCGGTCGCGTATCGTGCCGGCTGCGAAGGCCATGCCCACGGTGTTCACCGGAATCGTCAATCTGCTTGCGCAGTAACGTCAGACCTGGTTGAACCCGCCGTCGGCGGTGATGGTGGATCCGGTCGTGAAACTGGACAGGTCGCTGGCCAAAAACACTGCCGCGTTGGCGATCTCGACAGGATCGGCGAAGCGCCCTAATGGGATCGTGGAACCCGATCACGGATGATCGAGGCACCGTCGTTGAGTAGCGGGAGAGCTCTTTGCACGGTGTACACCACGCCCTTGACGTTGGTGGTGAGCAGCGCGTCGAGGTCGTCCTCGGTGATCTCGCCCAGTCGCGCGACCCTCGTGGAGCCGGCGTTGGCCACCACGACGTCGAGACCCTTGCCCGCGGCGTCAACCTCGGTGTAGAGCCGGTCGAGATCCCCCGGTGTTCCGACATCGCCTGGCACGGCGACCGCGCGGGAGCCTAATCGGGTTGCGGCGGAGATTAGTTCGGGCTGCCGACGACCGGTAATGAATATCCGGTCTGCCCCCTCGGCGATAAATCTCGTCGCGGTCGCCAGTCCGATGCCGGAGTTGGCGCCGGTGATCACGGCGGTTTTGTGATCGAGCAATCCCATCGATGTCTCCTGATGACGCAGCGACGCCTCAGGTTAGGCCACAAGTGGTTTCGGGATATCCACGATCGAGTAGTCACTGGCGTCCCCGGCGACGACGCGGCTGTGTTCGCCATGCACACTCACCGGAATATCGCCGGCGAGCGTGATCCGGTGCATCGTGCGGCGCTGCGTGCCGTAGTCGGAGACGGCGTAATGCTGGGTCGAGCGGTTGTCCCACATCGCGACGTCGCCGAGCTCCCAGTTCCACCGAATCGTGTTCTCCAGCCACGTGATCCGATCCTGGAAGATCCTGAATAACGCCTGCGACTCAGCGCCGTTGACCCCGAGAATGGCCTTGACGAAGTTGCCGAGCAGCAGCGACCGTTCGCCGGTCTCCGGATGCACCCGCACCACGGGGTGGTGTGTCTCGTAGTGAGCGGAATGAAACTGGTTGGCGTACTTCAATATTGCTTCGGGATCAGCTTCCAGGGCCGCCAGCTTCGCCGGGTCGACCTGTGCGTAGTCGAAAGCGTTGTTGTGCATTGCCCACAATCCGTCGGCGAGCTGCTGTAGCGGCTGAGGCAGCTGCTGATACGCGGACACTGTCGAGGCCCAGGTAGTGGTGCCGCCATAGGCCGGCAACTCGACGGCGCGCAGGATCGAGGCCTTCGGCGGCCGGTCCACGAACGTGACATCCGTGTGCCACTGGTTAGCGCCGCCACCGCCGATGGATTCCAGTCGCATAACTCGGCTGCCCTCGAACTTGAGCGTCGGGTGCGGCGTTGTGGGAACGCCCAGGCTCTCGGCGAATGCATAGTGCGAGTCGTCATCGAGGTGCGTCTGCCCGCGGAAGAACACCACCTTGTGGGCGATCAGCGCTTGGTTGATCGCGGCCGCGGTCTCGTCATCAAGCTCGCCGAGCCGCACCCCGTCAACCCGCGCCCCGATGTTCTCGCTCAGCTTGACCACACGAAGATCACTGCTCACTGCTGCTCCTTGTCGACGTTTCGGGCGTGTAGGCACCTGACTACACCACGATGTCCGCTACTGTACACAGATGGCTACATCGGAGGCAACGGTTGCGACCACGGCGAAGCCAATTGGTAAGGACGAGGTCAGCGCGGCCGTCCTGCAAGCAGCCAGCGAACTGTTCGCCGAAAAGGGTCCAGCCGCGACATCGATCCGCGAGGTCGCCGCTCACGCCGGCGTCAATCACGGCCTGCTGCACCGCCACTTCGGCAGCAAACGCCAGCTTTTGGCGGCCACGCTGCAATACCTCGCCGACTCCGCGGCCGGCCTGCGCGAGTCCGGAGCATCGCAGGCGGAAGTCGAGGCCACCTACGAATTTCAGGCACGCGTCATGGTGCGCTCGATGCTCGACGGCTTTCCGGTGGAAGAACTTCAGCAGCGATTTCCCGGCATGGAAGCGTTTCTGGACCAGGTGCGAGCCGGTCATACCGATGACCGCACCGCGCGACTGCTGGCCGCCCATGGGATGGCGCTGCAAGTCGGATGGGGACTCATGGGACCGACGCTGCGGGTCGCGTTCGGGCTGCAGGATCTCGACGACAATGAGATACGAACGGCGGTCGCCGAGCAGATCGCCAAAATCGTTGCGGCCGAATAGCCAGCCCACGGACAGACCCCTCTGTCTAGGCGTCGGCGTCTGATAATTTGGCTCGTATGCAGACAGCGGCCACCGCCGACAAAGCGCGATCGGCTCGGCCGGCTGATCGCCTGTTGGCCACCGCCACCGATCTTTTCGGTAGATACGGAATCCGGGCCGTGGGCGTTGACCGCATCCTGCGCGAAGCCGACTGCGCGAAGGCCAGCCTGTACAGCGCCTACGGTTCCAAGGACGCGCTAGTTATCGCATACCTGACGGAACTGGACCTCGCCGACCGGAGCCGTTTCGCGCAGGCGATCGCGGGCCTTGCGGATCCCATCGCCAAGGCACTGACGTTCTTCGATTTAGCGCACACCAAGGGTCTGCGACATGACTTCCCCGGGTGCCTTTACGCGAGCGCGGCATCGGAATTCCCCGGCGTGCGTTTCGAGCCCATCGATGACCATCGACAGTGGGTCCGGTCGACACTGAGCGGACTGATCAAGGCAGCGGGCATTCGGCGGCCGGCGCCATTGGCGCGTCACATCCAATTGCTTTATGACGGCGCACTGGTGGCATCCAAGGTCGAGCAGTCCGTCGAGCCGATTCGTTTCGGCCGTGGCCTCGCCGAAGCTGCGATCGCCAGGGCACGCGCGGCGCAGCCCTGACACCCGGCGTTCAAATCACCGCGATTCGATAGCGCCCACCGCATATCTCGGTCCTGCCGCCCACGCAGCCGCTCTTCGCAACGGAATAGCTCTTCGCGACGTCCAGCGACCTGTTAGGGCGCGAAACCGCCGGTCAAACGTCTCGATCGCGGCAACTCGCGGCGCTTCGCCATGATCACCCCGTCATGTCAGGGATCGCTACCGTCTCAGCGCCCCCGCGTACGACTCGGACTTCGGCCCATAGACAGAGTGGTCTGTCTATGTCAGCGTGTGACCATCACCTCGAACTTCCAGGAGCCTGCATCCATGACCACATTCTCCGGCCAAGCCCTAACGATCGACGCCGCGGGGCTGGACCGACTTTCCTGTAACGCCAAAGCCGATCCGGCCACCGGTAAGAAAACACTCAAAGCAAAGACTGTGTGCGAGTCAAACTTTCGCAACCTCACCTACGTCCGCGACCTCACGCCCATGCTGGTGGGCGAGCCGCCCGCTCTGCTGGGCGACGACGCCGCGCCCAATCCGTCGGAGACCGTTCTGGCGGCACTGGGTTCATGCATCGCGGTCGGCCTGCTGGCCAATGCCACTCACCGTGGTGTGGCGCTGACCAAGATCGAGGTGACCATGGAAGGTGACATCGACATCTCGGCGGTGTGGGGCGTCGGTGATACGCCCGATGACAAGGTCCTCGGATTTTCCGCGATTCGGAGCCATGTGCTGCTCGCCGGTGATGCCGACCCTGCGGTGCTGCAGGAAATCCACGACAACGCCATCCAATGGTCTCCCGTGGTGAATACGTTGCGTCGACCCGCAACAGTCGATTCCACCTTGACCGTCGAATAACCCGACTCGAGGACTTTAATGACCACCGAACTCGACGGCATTGCTGTGTCAGCAGGATCCCTCGCACCTGACGTCGTCGACCAAATCGCCTCCAGTGCAATGTCACTGGACCAAGGCGAACGCGATACTCGCGCTAACGTCGAACTGCTGGCACGCAGCGGCGTCCTCGGGTTGGGCGCTCCCCACAACCACGACCGGACACTGCCGACAATGGCCGCGGTGATCGCCGAACTGGCGGGTCACTGCTTGTCGACCGCCTTTTCGGTATGGGCGCACCGGATGACCATCGAGTACTTGACCGAAGCAGCCACCCCGTGGTCGTGCGGCGCATCCGCGAACCTGATCGGCGGCGACGCGCTGGGTGTGACCGGGATGGCCTCGGCGTTCAAGGACGCCGCCGGGTGCGGCACGCTGGACTTGGCTGCGACGCCTGCCGGCGACGGCTACCGGCTCACCGGCACACTGCGCTGGGCCAGCAATCTCTATTCCGATTCCGTCATGGTGACGGCAGCTCAGACCGGCACTGGTGAAAAGCTGGTCGTCGCACTACCGCTCGCCGCCAACGGTGTCACGATCGGCAATCACTTCGACCTACTCGCCCTGGGTAGCACCGCGTCGTCCTTTCTCAAGCTCGACGATGTCTACGTCGGTGAGGACCAGATCCTCAGCCGCGACATCGACGCATTTCTGACCGAGGTTCGCCCGACGTTTCTGGTACTGCAATCGGCCATGTGTGTCGGGCTGGCCCGCCGGTGTCTTGATGAGGTCGAACCCAGCCTCGCCGGCGTGAACACTGCATTCGCCGTGGAATTCGACTCGCTGTCAGCTGATCTGGCGGGCATCGAAACGCAGGTGACAAGCTTCGCCGCGGCAGTCGGAGGTCCGACCACGCCCGCGAAGCGCGATCTACTGACGCTGAGGTTGGCTGCGGCCGACGTGGTCAGCGCCGCAGCGGCTCTTGAAATTCGCACCGCAGGCGGCAAGGGCTACGCACGCCGCACCGACGCAAGCCGCCGATTCCGCGAGGCTGCCTTCATTCCGGTGCAATCCCCTTCAGAAGCTCAGCTCCGCTGGGAACTGCGTAGCGACCGCTGAGTTCCGACGAATTCGCTTGGAGAACAACTGTGCCCGTATCAACACTCACCGCCGACGGTGCCACACCGCTGACCGAGGCGTCCCGGGCGTCAGGCACCCGCGACCCGTTTGAACTGTTCACGATCGGCGAGATGACCAACCGCGTCGCCGAGATCGCCGTCGAAAAAGCCTCGCACCCATTGAGTTTCCTGGTTCGCTCACTGGTCGGCGGCGCCATGGTGTCGTTCGGGGTGTTGCTGTCTTTGGTTGTCAGCACCGGGGTGTCGTCTCCAGGCATCGCGAGCCTACTGATGGGCTTGGCTTTCGGGATGTCGTTCGCGCTGATCCTGGTGTCAGGGATGTCCCTGATCACCGCCGATATGGCGGCCGGGGCCATCGCGATTCTGCAGCGCCGGATGACCGTCGTCGGCTACCTTCGCCTGCTGCTGATCGGGCTGGTCGGAAACTGCATCGGCGCACTGGCTTTCGTCACTGTGTGCGCCGCGGCCGGTGGGCCCTATCTGGGCGCGTTCGCGCAACGAGCGGCCGTCGTCGCGTCCGCCAAGACATCGCAGCCGGCGCTGACCGCAGTCTTGTTGGCCGTGGTGTGCACCTGGTTTCTGCAAACGTCGATGTGCCTGTTTTTCAAGGCCCGAACCGACATTGCGCGAATGGGATTCGCCTTCTACGGTCCGTTCGCCTTCGTCATCGGTGCGACCCAGCACGTGATTGCCAACATCGGTTTCCTCGGTCTGCCGCTGTTGCTGTCGGCGTTTCACCCCGACGCACCGCATACGCAGCTGGCGTGGGGGTTGGGCGCCCACGGACTGCTCACCAACATCGCGATCACCACGGCCGGCAATTTAGTTGGCGGCACCGTCTTTGTCGCACTGCCTTTTCACCTCGTCACTCGACTGCAGCAGAACGGCCGCTAGGTCAGTCACTTTCGCGCACCGCCGCGGCGACGGCTTGTGGGGCTTCGGAGGAAGGGTAGTGACCGACACCGGGAAGCTCAGTCACCAGGGCGCGCGGCAGGGCCTTGACCGCCAGCTCGAGAACGTGGCCGCCCGAGACGGGGTCCGCGAGTCCCCACACCAGACGCAGCGGGCCGGCCCAATCGGCCAGCGCCGACTCCCACCGCTGATGGTGCGCCGCTCGCTCGGCGTTGTACTTGATCAGCAGATGCGACAGCTTGTGTCCATTGTCGCGCGACATGCCCAGCCAGAGGTCGTCGAACTCGCTGTCACCCAACGGTGTTCCCCGAACAGCGTCGAGTGCTGAGCGGACCCGCGCAGCACTGACTTGGCCGGCCAGCAGCTTGCCGATGACCGGACGGATGAGCAACTTCTGCAGGCGCGTCGGCCGGTAGGCGCTGTACACAATCCCGGAGTTCAGCATTGTCAGGTGGTCGATCGTGAACGGAAGCGCTCCGCGATTGGCCCGGTCGATGAGTTCCTGGCCGACGATCCCGCCGTAGTCGTGAGCCACCAGTCGCACCGACGTGAGGTTGAGGTGTGCGACGAGATCCTCGACCGTGTCGGCGGATTCGGTCACCGAATACTGGTAGCTGTCGGGCTTATCCGATGCGCCGTAGCCAAGGAAGTCCATGGTGACCACATCGTGGTCGGTGGCCAGGTCGGTGGCCACCTCTGCGTAGTCGTAGGACCAGGTCGGGAATCCGTGCAGCAGAAGCACCGTGGGCCCGGTGCCGCGCCGCCGGAATGCGATGCGATGTCCCCGGCGGCTGACCAGGGCGTCGTTTTCGGCGATCCATTCGGCCGCCCCGGGCACACCTGCCGATTCGGTCATCGCAGTTTCTCGCTGGGGATGGCGTGGCGGTCTTGGTAGCGGCGTACCCGTTCACGAACCTCGTCAGCGTTGAGGTTGGTGTCTGACCAGGTGTAGCGGCCGTGCCCGCCGTCGGAGGGATGGGCGGCCAGGAAGTCGCGCATCCGTTGCTCGGTCTCGGGCCGCAGCTCACGGCCCAATGCTTGATAGATCCCACCGATCGTGGCCCACGGATCGTTCATGAAATCGGTGAACTTGACGTCGATGATCCGATCGTCAGGGATGACCCCGCTGTCGCGAAGAGCCATCTCCCGCTCGAGCCCGACGATGATCTCTTCGTAGCTCTGTGCGGCGCACTCGGCGACGGAGGATTCATCGGTGCTCATCCGCCGCAGATGGTGAGTCAGGGCGGCGATCGAGGAGATGACATTGAGCGGGTCGCGATGAGTCTGCACGATCAGCGCATCCGGATATTCGGCCAGCAGCGCGTCGAGTTGCCACAGGTGCGCGGGTGATTTCAGCAGCCATTGTCCGTGGACGCCAGATTGTAGATGCTGCAGGAACATTCGATGGTAGCGGTAGGCGCCGGCATATTCGGCGTCATAAAGCAGCCAGCGGTAGTAGCTCGGAAGCCGGTACTGCACGGAGTAGATCATGCTGGTGAATTCGCCGCCCGTGATCCGGACACACTCCTGACCCACCAGAGCGCCCATCGGATGGAACTTGAGGAAGCCGGGAATGATCTGCTCGGAAAGCTCGATGTTCGACTGGACTTGGGCGATGCGCGGATCGTCATGATAGGTCTCGGGCTGGGGCACCGGGCATGGCTCGTCGACCTCCCAAGTCAACGGTGCACGCAACTCCGGGTCTTGGGTGAGCAGGTCGTAGAGGATCGTGGTGCCGGTACGAGGCTGACCGACGATAACGATGGGGCGGGTGATCTGCTCGGCCGCGACGTCAGGATTCTTTTTCCGCCAATCGATTACACCGAGACGGTTTACCAGCGCGCGGATGAGGTCGGCATACGCGACTTCAATCCCGATCACCGAAAGTCGCGCCTCATTGACAAGGCCGTCGACAAGAACCTGCAAACCTGGCTGCCACCCGTCGTCGCCGAAGTCGTCGAGTCCGGTCTGGGCACACGCGGCGCCAAGTAGCTTGTCCGGCGAAAAGCGTTCCTGCAGAGTCATTTTTGGCCCTGGTGAATCGACGTGGTGACCGCAGGCGGTTCGGGATTGTCGAGCCAACGCAGGACAACAAACCCGCGGTGCCGTCCGCCGGTGTCAAGCCAGTGGCCCACTCCGAGGTCGCGCGCAGAGATCGCGATACGCACATGTCCGTCAGCGTCGGCGTGGACGCCCTTGTTGGTCACCGAGCTGTGCCTGCGGTGCGGCTCCAGGCACTCATGCCAGATGTTTTCCAGCGTGACGTTCCAATAGCGGGTGGCCGGCGGCTGAATGTCGAGCACCAGGGCTTGGTCGGGGTCGAGGCGAAAGGTTCCGATCATGTACAGATTGTCCGGCGTCGTGTCGGCGTCGCCGAGATCAGCGGCTTGGGCTGTGAGCAGGGTGTTCGGCTGCTCGATGAGCTCGGGCTTGATCGTCCGGTGCAGCGTGGCCAGCTTCATCAACGTCCAGGCCATCGCGGTCAACTGCTCCGACAGCGCGGTATCGGTGAGCACCGCGACGGGATCGGGATCCAGCGGGGCGATATCGAGCGCGGCGAGCTGCTCGGTAGCGCGGTCGCCGATGTATTCGCGGACAACTACCGATGACGCATCCGCCGGGATCTGCAGCCACTGTGCGCCATCGAGATCGGCCGGCTTCTGCTCAGACAGCAGCAGGTCGAATTGTCCTGCGGTCAAGTTCAAGTCGACATCACTGAGATAGCCGGCCATCCGCCGCGGAGTGAGTCCGGTGCCGGCGAGGATCTGGAGCCCGAGGTATGCGCTCGTACCCCGGTGGCCGGTGATCCGGTAGCTGCGGTCGCCGCGGATCATCGCCAGGTGGTAATTGCCGTCGGGGTTAGGGCCGCCGACCATCCGCATCGGCGTACACATATCGAAGAACGACGGCTGGTCGGGATCGGCTTCCACCGAAAGTTGCGCGCACAGCGACGATATTCGCGCGATGACGCGTAGTCCCTCGACAAACTCGCGTTCGGATTCGGCGTCCTCGGTGACCACGGTGGTCATGTCGCGCAGCATGTCTTGGAAGAATTGCCAGGCACCGGTTGATTGCAGCTCCGCGACGCTGTCAGGCATGGCCTTACCGTACGACGACGTGCTGCGCGGTGTCCCGCGTCTTGCGGATTGCCTCGGACCCGCACTGATGATGTAGGTCTGTTATCGGAACGTGGCCGGTGTGTGCCCGTTGTTCGGCTAGGTTACGTCTCGACCGATGCACAGCGAACCTGACGGCACAGGGCTGAGAATCACCGAGAGGCAAGGGGTTTTATGGACTTCGAGGGTAGCCATACCCGCGACCTCATGTCGTTGGCACACCAGGCATTGCGCAGTGGCACCGTCGACAAGGGCGCACTGTGCGCGGCGGCGATCAAGGTCATCGACAACCCGCCTCGAGACGGCATCCTGCGAAGCCTGGCTGACCATGTCTGCCAGGCCGTCTTCGACTGGGCGTGCTTCGAGGGCTCGCCCGCACGATTAGAGGGCGTCGTGAAGGGCTACGAGACTGCGTCGCACGCGTTGCACGCGCTCCAAGTCGAGGAAAGGCTCAACACACTGCAGCACTGAGCCAAACCCGTTGGCGCTCAGTCCTACTAGCCAGACATCCGGTTCGCCGTCGACACGCTTACGCCAGCGTCGCTGTGAGGTAACCAGACCCATCGCCGAAGGAGGCCAGCTCGTCGTCGGGTAGCTCGAATCCGTTGGCCGCGTAGATCTGCGCGGTTGTCTGGACGTCGATGTGCCAACCGTGGTCTTTGAGATAGTCGGCGGCAGGATTGCGGTCACCGCTGTAGAACAGTTCGGCCAGGTTGATGTTGGAGCCGATGCGACGTGATCGCTCGGTGAGCCGGTCTGCCCAATCCGCGGGAACATTGCGCAGGTCCATGTGTTCGGTGGCGATGCGACTGCCCGGTGCGGACAGGGCCACGATGTTGTCGAACAGCCGATCCTGAGCGTCCGGTGGCAGGTAGACCAACAGACCTTCGGCGCTCCAGGCGGTCGGGAGTTTCGGGTCGAAGCCGGCTTGGACCAGTGCGGCGGGCCAGTCCTCGCGCAAATCGATTGCGACTGTGGTCCGCTCGGCAGTGGGTTCGGCGCCGAGGTCGGCAAGAGTCCGCGTCTTGAACGCAATAACCTGAGGCTGGTCGATTTCGAAGATCGTGGTGCCGGCCGGCCACGGCAAGCGGTAGGCGCGGGTGTCCAAGCCTGATGCGAGGATAACGGCCTGCCGGATACCCGCCTCGCCCGCCTGCACGAAGAAGTCGTCGAAGAAGCGGGTGCGCACGGCGATTTGTTCGCTCATCGCCCGACGGTTCAGCAGCGGATCGTCTGCATGCCCGATCTCGCCGTCGATCAGCTTCACAAAGGTGTCGATGCCTACCGCGCGGACCAGTGGGTCGGCCCACGGGTCATTCAACAGCGCGTCGGGATTTTGGGAGGCCATCGCGCGTGATGCGGCGACTGCGGTCGCGGTCGCTCCCACGCTGGATGCCAGATCCCAGGTGTCGTTGTCAGTGCGAGCCATATCGAGAGCCCTTTCTGCGTGCGGGAATTACTTAGCCTAATTAACTATATCACGCAGTCGGAGCCCTCCTCCGAAAAGCTAGCCCAGCTTGGCGTATTCCGCGTGCAGCGCATCGAGGGCGCGCAACGTCTCGTCGCGGGGCTGGGTCGGCAATTCGACGGTGACGTGTTCGACCCCCAGGTCGCGGTAGCCCGCCAACACCTCGGCTGTGACCTTCCCGATGTGCGAGGCGATCACCGGGACATCGGGTCCGGCGACCTCGCGCAGCGTCGCCAAGTCACCGGCAAGTGCATCGGCCGATGGGCTCAGCGAGAGCCAGCCGGCACTCAGTTCGGCGATGCGGGCGAAGTTCGCCGGCCCGCCCCCGATATACACGGGTGTGTGCGGCTTAGACAACGGCTTGGGCCAAAGGTAGATCGGGTCGAAGTCGACATACTTCCCGTGAAACGCGGCCTCGTCTTTCGTCCATATCTCGATCATCGCGCGGAGTCGCTCGTCCATGACGCGACCGCGCACGCGTGGATCGACACCGTGGTTGGCGATCTCCTCACGCAACCAGCCCACGCCCACCCCGAACAGAAACCGCCCCTGCGACACCAGGTCCAGCGAGGCCACTTCTTTGGCCGTCTGGATCGGGTCGCGTTGGGTAACAAGCGAGATGCCGGTGCCGACCAGCAGCGACTTGGTGGCGACAGCCGCCGCCGTCAGCGAGACGAACGGATCGAGCGTGCGGTAGTACTGCGGCGGGATCGGACCGCCCATCGGGTACGGGGTTTTTGCGTTCACGGGTATGTGCGAATGCTCAGCCACGAACAGCGAACCGAAGCCACGCTCCTCGAGCGCGACAGCCGCGTCGACCGGGCCGATGGCCGTGTCGTTGAAAAATGTGAACACCCCTAGACGCATCTGCGCTTCCTTCCGCCAGCAACCGGTTCGACCGGAGCAGTCCAACTGCCCCGACCGTCCGGGTTATTCCGGAAGCGCTCCGACGGTGGCAGTAGCCTCACGGTTGTGGTGAATCGTGATCATGGCGATGTTGGCGATGCGCCGTCGACGCCGCCGCCGTTGCAGCCACCGACGAACTCGGCTCGGCCGTCGGCGGCCGAGCAGGCCCGCACTATCGCTGCCGCCAACAATGCGGCCACGCTTGCCACGTTGACCTCCGACGGCGATCCATGGGCGTCGCTGGTTGCGTACGGACTGCTGAATGGCGCGCCGGTGCTGTGCGTGTCGAACCTGGCCGAGCATGGCCGCAACCTGGCCGCCAAACCGCGCGCCAGCTTGTCGATCGTGACAGCGAGCAGCGACGCGGACCCGTTGGCCACTGGCCGGATCACGTTGGCCGGTCGTGTCACGCCTCCTGCCGCCGACGAGCACGCAGCGCGGACGGCGTACCTGTATGCGGTGCCCGCTTCTCGGTTCTACCTCGAGTTCAGCGACTTCACGCTGTGGGTGCTCCAGGTCGAGCGGGTGCGCTGGGTCGGCGGGTACGGCCGGATGGATTCGGCCAGCGGCGAGCAATACCTTGCCGCGGAACCCGATCCGGTGACGCCCGCCGCCGCCGGTGCGATCGCGCACCTCAACGCCGATCACGCCGACGCCCTGACGGCGATGGCCAAGGCGTTCGGCGGCTATCCGGATACCGCGAACGCGGTGTGCACCGACATAGATCGATATGGCCTCGACTTACGGGTTCACACGCCGCGCGGGGTTGCCTACACCCGAGTCGGGTTCCCGGAGCCGCTGAGTTCCGCCACCCAATTACGCTCGGTCACCGCCGAATTGGCACGCGCGGCCGCTCAGGCCTAGCGTCACGTCTACTTCGCTGCGACTGAGGCGAACCGCGCGCTCATACCGTGCCCGACAGCGTCAAGGTCCAACGGATAGGCCTGCAGATGCTCGAGTCGCTCCGATACATCGTCGGCGTCGATGTCGACGAGCACCGACCACGATGTCCCTCGGGCATGCTCGGCGATGACGGCCAGCCGCCAGCCGGCCGGCCCCTCATGATAGGCGCGCGCTTTGGTGGGTATGACGCCGCGAGGACCCAACGTCGGGCGAATCTGCTCGGGACTCAGCGACGGGAAGAACACACTGCCGTCACCATCACTCGGCTCGACAATCGCTGCGAAGCAACGTGATCCGTCGCGCAAGTAGGTCGCCAGGTCCACCACCGTCTGGTCCGGCGCGATTAGTTCGTTGAACGCATCGGGTGCAAGGTCGGTGTACACCGCCCGGCCCGGATGGGGATGTGCTTCCAGAACCAGCGTCCAGCCAACATGGCCGCTCCCGGGCACGACGTCAACGCTTAGCGACGCAGCCCGCGACCCGTGTGCGGCCGCAGTTGCCGCATCGACATCGATCAGCCAGGTGTGTGATGGCGCGAGCGCCCCATCATCGTCGTAGTACAGGGCGGCGAACCGTCGGGTGGCGTCGGGCCCGCGCCGGTAGCTGGCCAAGCGCCGCAGCCGCATCCCCGGCATATCAAGTCCGGCAACCTGATCCGGCTGGATGTCATGCGACCAGAACCAAAAGCGCGGCGCACTACGCACGCCGATCGCCCGTCGAGAGTGCGCTTTTGTTCGCGGGTTGTTTCACCATGCTGACGACACCGTAGTGCAATGAGCGTGAGGCTGCCCAGATCCCGATCGGCCGTATGCTGCCAGCGTGGCCGAGGTGGATCCAGACGATGACAGCATCGCCCGCTGGGTCGTCGCGCACTATCGCTACGACCCGGATCGCCGCGAGCGTCGACACGTTGTGGTAGCGGCCTTCGACAATCCCGACGAATTCCACGCTGACATCCAGACGAGGGCGGAGGCGCTTCGCGCTCGCAGGGACAGCGGGGAAGACATCGATCGGCTCGAACACATCACCGGGCACACCTACGCGGCGGGCTACCGTCGTCAACAACGCGACGCGCACCTACTGAAACGCGCAATGGAGCACGGCGTCGCTCCCGTCCTTGACGACCTCGACTTGCCGCCGAATGTCTCAGCTGTCCAAGCCGTGCGTCGGCCGGCCAACCCCGGCTGAACCGTCCACTCGGGCGAAACACGATGAGGTTCGCGGTCGGACCAGGTCTATGTCGAATGACAACAGCACTCGACGGAGTAGGACGATATGGCGAAACCCGAGCACGACCAGTTGTGGGCGCTGGCGCACGCCGAACGGGCCGCGCTTGCGGAGGACCTGTCCGGGCTCAGCCACGAGCAGTGGCGGCACCGCAGCTTGTGTGGGAAGTGGGACGTTGAGGAGGTCGTCGCGCACCTGATCGCCGCGGCGAGCCTGGGTCAGTGGAAGTGGTTGCGCAGCATGATCGGCGCACGTTTTCGCCCTGCCGTGCACAACCAACGTCGGCTGGCCGAGCACCGCGGCAGCACACCCGCCGAGACCCTCGATCGGTTCCGCGCCATCGTAGAAAGCACCACCGCGCCCTCAGCTCATGTCCCGGCCTACCTCGGCGAGGTCGTGGTGCACGCCCAAGACATTCGTCAGCCGCTGGGGCTGACACGGACACCGAGCCTCGCCGCTCTCACCCCGGTCGCTGAGTTCTTCGCCCAGCGCAACTTCACCGTCCCGAGTCGCAGCCACGTTGCCGACCTCGAGTTGCGGGCAGACGACGGGCCGTTTGTCGCCGGATCTGGCCCCCTGGTCACCGGATCGACTGTCGCATTGGTGATGGGCATGGCGGGCCGCGCGCCCTACCTCGACGAGCTCAGCGGCCCCGGCGTGCGACTCCTTCGGGCACGAATACACGGCGGCACTGCCTGAATTCGATATACCGCCAATGGATATCGCAGTTGGTGGCGCTCACGTCGACGAGCTGGGTCATGCTGAGCCAGACAACTGGCCCCGGAAGGACTCCACATGACAACCCCAGGCCCCAGTAGCGGTCGGCGAATTCCTCAACTCATTCCGCATCGGTTGCTACGTAACAATCAACTCCACCATCCCGCCGTCGTCGAAGAGGCCAAGCGACGAGGCGCCAAATTCCAGCTGCGGCTGGCCGATGGCATCACCGCGTTCGCCGGCTCGATGAACTTCGTCTGGATCCACGCGGTGCTTTTCGCGGTGTGGATGGTGGTTTTCGAGAAAAATCCGTGGCCGACTCTGACCCTGGTGGTTTCACTCGAAGCGATCTTTCTGTCCACATTCGTCATGATCGGCCAGAACCGGCAAGCCGCGTTCCAGCAGGCCAAAGCCGACCACGACTTTGAAGCTCAGGAACTCGAGCTCAAAACCAACACCGACCTGACCCGCCAAATCCACGTCCTCACAGAGGAATTGCATAGACGGTTAATCGATGGATCCGCGTAGTCACGCCAAGACCGCTGCTCGTGTGCTCGGCATGGGGGCGGTGCGGCGCCTTGGTATACAGATGGGACATGCTTGACGGATGGAGCAATACCGCCGCAATGACCTGACCTTCGATGTCCGCGACGCCGGACCGGCTGACGGACCTGTCGTGGTGCTGTTGCACGGCTTCCCGCAACACAACGACAGCTGGAATGCAGTGATCGACCGGCTTACCGCTCAGGGTTACCGCTGCCTGGCGCCCAACCAGCGCGGATATTCAGCGGGTGCGCGGCCATCCCGCCGCCGCGACTACCGCGTACCCGAACTCGTCGGTGACCTCGGCGCATTGATCGATGCCAGCGGTGCGCGCCAGGTGCACCTGGTCGGACACGATTGGGGCGCCGCGGTCGCGTGGGCCGCCGCGGCGGAGATGCCCGAGCGGCTGGCCACCGTGTCGCCGGTATCGGTGCCACATCCCGCGGCGTTCCTCAAGTCGTTCCTGAACAGTCGACAGGGCCTGGCGTCGTGGTACATGTACGCGTTTCAGCTGCCCCGCATCCCTGAGTGGTCGATGTTGCGTCGCGGCGGCGCCATATTGTCCAGGTCGCTGCGACAGGCCGGGCAAACGCGGGCCGTCGCCGAGCGAGATGCACAGGGCATGAGCGAACCGGGCGCCCTGACCGCGGCGCTCAACTGGTATCGCGCCATGCCGCTGTCGAATCCGCGGGCGATCAACCAAAAGGTCTCGGTGCCAACGCTATACGTGTGGAGCGACCAGGACGTCGCCCTTATGCCGAAAGCGGCTCACAACACTGCCCGATACGTCACCGGGGAATACCGGTTCGAGATCATGTCCGGGGTTTCGCACTGGATACCCGACGAGCAACCCGACAAGCTGGCCGATCTACTGCTGGAGTGGTTCGGCACTCACCCGATACATTGACCCAACGGTCAGTCGCCGGTGCCGCCGCCGAGCCGAGATCGACTCTCGCTCAACGCGGTTTCGATCTCCGACCAGGTTTGTTTGACGATCTGTGCTGCCGGTTGCAGATCGATGATCCGCGAGGACACCTGACCGGTGTTGGCGACGCTGGCCTCGAAGTCACCTTCGAAGTACAGATCGGTGATCCGGCCGAGCAGCTCCACCTCTGGATCGCCCGCCGCCACGCGGGCCGCAAGCCCGGTTCGCAGCACCCGCATCGTCGGATTGCCGGGAAGGTCGAGCATCACGGTGCCGTCATCCCCGGCCGAGATGATCTTGTTCTTGAAGTTCGCGTGCACAGCAGCCTCGTGGCTGGCCAGCATCCGGGTGCCCATCTGCACGCCCTCGGCACCCAGGACCACGGCGGCCGCTGCGGACCGGGCGTCGCAGATCCCTCCCGCCGCGATGATCGGAATGTCGACGCGGTCGGCGACAAGCGGAAGCAAGACCAACGTCGACGCACCGAGGGCCGACTTGAACCCGCCGCCCTCGACACCTTCGACCACAAGCGCGTCGACGCCCGCGTCCACCGCCTTCATCGCGCCCTTGAGCGATCCGATGACGTGCACGACGGTCATGCCGGCGTCGTGCAGAAGCGCCGTGAACAAGGCCGGATCGCCGGCGGAGGTGAAGACATGGCGAACCTCGGCAGCGACGAGCTCGTCGACGATCGACGGATCCCGCTTCCAGCCCTGGATCATCAAGTTGGCCGCGACCGGGCGGTCGGTGAGTTCGCGCACCCTGCGCAGGTCAGCGCGACCTTCGGGGGTCAACGTCTCGATCATGCCCATGCCGCCACCCTCGGAGACGGCGGCGGCCAATTCGGCCCTGGCGATGTATGTCATCGGTGCCTGAACAACGGGGTAATCGACGCCGAGGAGCGATTGGATGCGGTTGGTCACGTCTTGATTCTCTGCCAGGGCGCCGCGACAATCAGACCCGGATTGGCGCTCCCCGAGTCGCCACACTAATTTCTCTCAGGTGAAGCTCTCTGCTGTTGGCGCAGTCGCGCGGTTGGCCGTTCCCGTCCTGACTGTCGTCGGCATGACATTTGCCGCCGCTCCCCCGCACACCGGTCCCGCCCCGGCGGTGCGCCTCGTCGATGCGCCCAACCCGTTGGCCGGCCAACCCTTCTTCGTCGATCCCACGTCGCCGGCCATGGCGGCCGCGCACAAGGCCAATCCGCCGAGTCCCGAACTCGACGCGATCGCCAACACACCGCAGGCGCACTGGGTCGACCCGGGCGTGTCCTCCGCTGCGGTCGCCGGGTACGTCGGGGCGGCCCAGGCCGCCGGCAGCATGCCGGTGCTGGCGCTGTACGCAATTCCACATCGCGACTGCGGCAGCTTCGCGGCGGGTGGATTCGGATCGGCCGACGCCTATCGCCAGTGGATCGACGGCATCGGAGGCGCTCTGGGAGCCTCGCCGGTGGCTGTCATCGTCGAACCCGATGCACTCGACATGGCCGACTGCCTCTCGCCCGGTCAGCGTGACGAACGCTATGGGCTGATCCGCTACGCCGTTGACACCCTGACCCGCGATCCGGCCGCCGCCGTGTACATCGACGGCGGGCACTCACGGTGGTTGAAGGCCGAGGAAATCGCCAACCGGCTCAACCAAGTCGGCGTGGACCACGCCCGGGGCTTCAGCCTCAACACCTCCAACTTCTTCACCACCGATGAGGAAATCGGTTACGGCGAGGCGGTTTCGGCGCTCACAAAAGGCGCGCACTACGTGATCGACACCTCGCGCAACGGCGCCGGACCAGCGCCAGACGGCCCGCTCAATTGGTGCAACCCCAGCGGCCGGGCACTCGGCGTCCCGCCCACGACAGCTACCTCGGGTGCGCATGCCGACGCCTACCTATGGATCAAACGTCCCGGTGATTCCGACGGCGCCTGCGGACGCGGCGATCCCGGGCCGGGCCACTTCGTCAACCAGTACGCCGTCGACCTGGCCCGCGCCGCGCACCACTAGGGACGCGGTAGCGACGCAGGTCGCGGACACGCGCTGTATTGCCGCTGTCGCCGCGCGTTAGTGTCTTTTCATTGGCTTCAGCGAACAAGCCGATAGAAAAGTTGAGCCATTCATGCCCACAACAACAGAATCGCCGGCGCTCGAGGCGCGGGTCGGCCATCACTATCAGATGGACGGCACGTACCTGGTCGGCCGCGAAAAGCTTCGCGAGTACGCCCGCGCGGTGCAGGACTATCACCCCGCCCACTGGGACGTCGCCGCCGCCGCGGAACTGGGTTATTCGGACCTGATTGCACCGCTGACATTTACCTCGACCCCAGGTATGACCTGCAATCGCCGCATGTTCGAACAGATAGTCGTCGGCTACGACACCTACATGCAGACCGAAGAATTATTCGAACAGCACCGACCGATCGTGGCCGGCGATGAGCTGACGGTTGACGTCGAACTGACCTCGGTGCGCAGGATGGCCGGCCGGGATCTGATCACCGTGACCAACACCTTCACCGACGCGGCCGGCGAGCGGGTGCACACCCTGCACACCACCGTCGTCGGGGTCACCGCTGAGGACGTCGATCCGGCGATCAAGACTGCGGTGCAGAACGCGATGATGCATGACGTGGACATCTTCGGAATCGGCGAAGACGAGTACCACAAGACGGTGCGCCCCGAGGGCGACATTCGGATCGCCGACGAAGGCCTCACCCGCACACCGGGGACGGCATCGTTCGATGATCTGCAGGTCGGCGACGAGCTACCGGTGCACCACGCCCGGCTGACTCGCGGCGACCTGGTGAACTATGCCGGCGTGGCCGGTGACGCCAATCCGATTCATTGGGACGAGGACATCGCCAAGCTGGCCAGCCTGCCCGACGTGATCGCTCACGGCATGCTCACCATGGGTCTGGGTGCCGGATTTGCCTCCACCTGGACCGGCGATCCCGGCGCGGTCACCCGCTACGCGGTGCGGCTGTCGGCTCCCGCGATCGTGTCGGCCCGAGAGGGCTGCGATATCGAGTTCAGCGGCAAAGTCAAGTCATTGGATCCGGAGACCCGCTCTGGTGTGGTGATCGTCGCCGCGAAATCCGGTGGCAAGAAGATCTTTGGCATGGCCACGTTGGGCGTCCGCTTCCGCTGACTGGCGGCGTCAGACGGGTTCGAACTCGATATGTATTGCGCTGAGGCCGCGCATGATGAACGTCGGATCGTACTGGTAGACACGGTTTTCCGGCGGCCCGTGCTGAGCCTCGGAAATCTTCGTGCGCGGTCGAGTGACTGGTCGGTGAAGTAGTCGACCGACTCCAAATCGCTCACGTCATCTCCTGAACAACCTGGCGGGGGCTTGCGTAATGGAACAAAAATTTGGTGTGATCTTATACGGGTCGCGCTCTGCACTGCCCGATGGTCACGGTGACGACGGCGGCCAGGCAGTTCAGCAAGGGCCTGCACAACCAAATTTTCGTTTCTTGCACGGCCGCCGTTATCGGAGCGTCGACGAGGGGATTTACACCATGATCGACTTCAAGGAGCAGGTCGCGGTCGTCACCGGAGGCGGCCGGGGCCTGGGCCGGCTGTACGCGTTGGAGTTGGCGAACCGGGGCGCGTCGGTGGTAGTCAACGACCTTGGCGGCAGCATGCACGGAGATGGCCAAGACGCCCGGGTCGCCGACGCCGTCGTGACGGAGATCGAAGCCGCCGGCGGCACGGCGATAGCTTCGTATCATTCCGTCGACACCCCCGAGGGTGGCGAGGCCATCGTCAATACCGCGGTAGAAGCGTTCGGTCGCGTTGACGCCGTTGTCAGCAATGCCGGTATTTTCAACAGCGTCCCGTTCGACCAACTCACCCATGACGATTGGACGCGCATGCTGCGGGTCCATCTCGACGGTGGATTCCACCTCAGCCAGCCGGCCTACCGGGTGATGAAACAGCAGGGCTATGGACGATTCGTGTTCATCTCGTCGTCGGGCGGGATGTTCGGTCAGCCGTCCGAAGCGCATTACGCCGCCGCCAAAGCCGGTCTGGTGGGCCTTTCCAATGTGATCTCGATCGAGGGCGCCGAACATGGCATCAAGTCCAACACCGTCCTGCCGTTTGGTTTTTCGCGGATGGTTACCGAAACCATTGGTGATCCGAAAGCCCTCGAGGAGATCGGCTTCACCAAGGTCATCAAACCCGAACTCGTCGTGCCGATCGTGGTGTTTCTGGCCAGCCGCGCCTGCGAGTTGACCCACCAAAACTATTCGGCCTGCGGCGGGAGGTTCGCCCGCGTCTTCGTCGGACTCGGCGAGGGCTGGCTCGCCGAACCCGACAGCCAACCCACCGCCGACGACGTCGTCGCCCATCTATCGGAGGTCACCGCCACCGATCCCTACACGGTTCCCGGCTCCATCTTCGAAGAGGTCTTCGCGATCTGCGAACGGCTCGGCGTCAACGCTCTGCAATAGACCGCGCCGGCGATGCGCCGCTCGACCAACACGTGCGTTATACCCTTGGCCGATGACCGCTCGCGGAGCACAGGCCATTCGCCTGGGTTTTTCGAGTCGCAGTGGTGCCCAGATGCGCACGCTGAACGCCGCTTTGGCCCTGTTCGCCGAGCATGGCGTCGGGGCCACGTCCTACCAGATGATCGCCGACGCGAGTGGTGTCACGAAGGGCGCCATCTATCACCAGTTCAAGACCAAGGACGAGATCATCATCGCGGTGGCCGAAATGGAACTGGCCAAACTCGACGACGCCCTGGAAGCCGCAGAGGCCGAGGATGATTCCGACGTCGCCCGCGAGTTGCTGCTGAACCGTATTGTCGATCACGCTGTCGAGCACCGCCAGGGGGCGAACACCTTTCAATTCGATCCGGTACTCGTTCGTCTGCTGTCCGGTCATGCCCCGTTCCAACGCTTTGTCGAGCGGTTGTACGGAATGCTGGTCGGCGACGACGAAGGACCGGACAAACTCGTTCGTCTTGCGGCCCTGACCTGCGTGGTAGGTGGCACGGTGGCCCACCCTCTGGTTGCCGAGGTCGATGACGAGACTCTGCGAACTCAAATGCTCAACGTGGTAAGACAACTCGTCGGTCTTCCGCAGCCCACGACCCGCGCCGGGCGGGCGGCCCGTTCGCGCACGCCGCGTACCGCATCGGCGTAGCGGCCGTCCAGTTCGGGCACATTGCCCTCTTGACATCGCTAGACGCTCGTCTAGGGTCATTTGCTATACGATCGTCTAGCTGCGGACGTGCAGGGAGTGGAGAACCCCGATGTCGTGGTGTGAAGATTTCATCGCCGCGTTCAATACGCATCAGGTCGAACCGATGCTGGCTATCTGTGCACCAGACATCAAGTGGGAGGACGTTTCCGGTCACATCAACTACGACGGGCACGACGGCGTCAAGCAAATGATCGAGCTGACCTTGATGGCCATCCCGGACTGCAAGTTCACCTATCACGGCGGTTTGAAACTCGAGAACTCGTACATGGTCGAGTGGACGATGTCGGGAAACGCGTTCGGGACCGACTTCGCCTGCCGCGGAGCATCCGTCGGCGAGACCAACGACCAGGGCGCCATCCTGCACAACCGCGACTACTGGGACTCGCGGTCATTCCCGGGAATGCCTGGCGGACCGGAGAATCCGTCAATGGACGACGTCGAGGCCATGAAGTCTGCAGCCGAAGGCTGAACCGCTAGCTGTCTGCGACAAACGAGGAGGTCTTATGGTTCCCGAAAAACTGATCACCGCCGATTGCCACATCACGCCTCCGCTGAGTCTGGTGAACGAGTTGCCCGAGCATTACCGGGAGTATTTCCCGCGCCTCGAGAAGGACGAGAACGGCAAGGACGTCTTCCAGCCCGGCCACATCGTGTCGCTGGCGATGATGACCGGAGAAGGCGCCGACTCTGATATCCGCTCCGATGCGACGGGTGCCGAAGGCAACGTAGTGGCGGAAGCTCGCCCCAGCCTGGATGCCGCTGAGCAGTTGGCCGATCTGGAGCGCGACGGCGTCTACGGCGCGGTGCTGATCGGCCGGATCGCTGACATGCCCAACGGGATCCCCGCCGATGCCGATACCGCCTATTGCCGGCTGGCCAACGACTGGCTTGCCGACCACTGGGGTCCCTACCTCGATCGCGTCGCGCCCGGAATCCATTTGCCGTTCAAGGACGTTGGCGCCTCGGTCGCCGAGCTCGAACGAGCGGCAGGGCTGGGTCTGCGGCCGGCGTTGCTTCCCGACGGAATTTTTGAACGGCCCTACTACATGGAGGAATGGGAGCCCCTGTGGGAGGCCGCGGACAGTCTGCGCGTGCCGATCACGATGCATGTCGGCGGGCTGCGCCAACCGCTGGTCGGGCCGGGTCTGATGGCATACCCCGGCCGCCAGGACATCGGCTGGTACGTGCAGAGCTGCGGCATGGGCGAAACGCTGGGCTGGATGACCTATAGCGGCGTGTTCGAGCGCTATCCCAACCTGCACGTGATCTGCACCGAAGGCTACGCGGGCTGGCTGGCGTTCGCGATGCAGTTTTACGATCACCACTTCAGCCAGAGTCGGCTGCATGACCTCGGTATCGATCACCTCATGGGACCGGCCAAGATCGACGTGCACCCGAGTTTTTATCTCAAGCGCCAGACACACGCGACGTTCATGTGGGATCCGCTGGCGATTCGTAACCGCGACCTCACCGGGCTGGACTGCTTGATGTGGGGCAACGACTACCCCCATCACGAGGGGTCGTTCCCATTCTCCGACGACTGGATCACCAAACAGTTCGACGGCGTTCCCGCCAACGACGTCGACCAGATCTGCCGGGGCAATGCCGCCGAAGTGTTCGGCATCAAGGTCTGAGCGTTGACCGACGACCACGACATCACTGACCAGTTCCGTCTCGACGGTAAGACCGCGCTGGTCACCGGTGCCGGCAAAGGCATCGGACGGGGCATCGCGCTCACCTTCGCTCGCGCGGGGGCCGACGTGGCACTTGTTGCCCGAACCAAGGACGACCTGGACGCCGTCGCCGAAGAAGTCCGCTCTGAGGGACGTCAGGCCGTGGCGATCGCAGCCGACGTCACCGCAATCGAGACCCTCGCCGACGTCGTCGAGCAGGCCGTGCGAGAACTCAGCGGGCTCGACGTCCTGGTGAACAACGCCGGCGGTGTCGAACAGCTCGGAACCTACATGGACATGACCGTCGCGATCCTCGAAAACGCCTTCCGCTTCAACGTTTCGGCGCCCTTCGAGCTCGGGCGTCACGCTGTGCCGCACATGCTCGCGCGCGGCGGCGGGGCGATTGTGAACATCGGGTCGATGTCAGGCATGCAGAACGAACGCGGTTTCCTGCCGTACAGTCTCGCGAAATCCGCGCTCGGCAAGTTCACCCAACTTGCTGCCATCGAACTGGCGCCGCGTATCCGGGTGAACGCCATCCACCCTGGCTGTGTCGAGACCGAAGCGCTGCGCGGGTTCATGGACGCCATGCCCGACGTCCGCGCCGGTCTGCAATCCAAGACCCCGATGCGACGCAACGGCACCCCCGAGGACATCGCCCGCGCCGCACTGTTTTTCGCGGCACCGGCATCGTCCTGGATCACCGGAAAGCTGCTCGAAGTCGACGGTGCAGCACCGGCGGGGCTGTTCCCCAACGAGTCACCCGATCTCTAGAAGAGGACCCACGTGGCCGAGGACATTCGATTCGACGACGAGGTGGTGATCGTCACCGGCGGTGCCGGTGGCATCGGCCGCTCTCAGGCCATCGAGCTGGGCCGGCGCGGCGCCTGCGTCGTCGTCAACGACCTCGGCGGCAGCCCTCGCGGCGGTGGCTCAGACCCGACGATGGCCCAGGCTGTCGTGGACGAGATCCGTTCTGCGGGTGGCAAAGCCGTCGCTTGCGGTGCCAGCGTATCGTCCGACGACGGCCCCGCCCAGATCGTGGACATTGCGATGGACAGCTGGGGTCGCATCGACGGATTGATCCACAACGCGGCCATCGTGCTCGACGATCATTTCGAGGATGTCACCGACGACGACCTCGACAACATCGTTGCGGTAAACCTGCGTGGCACGTTCCGGACGGTGCGGGCGGTCTACCGGGCGATGAAGGACAGCGGCGGCGGCCGCATCGTGACGCTGACCTCGGCATCGGGTTTGTCCGGGGCGTTCGGCCAGGCCGCCTATGCCACCACGAAGATGGGCGTAGTGGGCATCACCCGCTCGGTGGCCTGGGAGGGTATGCGGTTCGGCATCAAAGTCAACGCGCTGGCGCCGGCCGCCTTCGACACTCGGCTGTTCTCGGTATTCACCCCCGACGGTGACGCCGCATTGCGCGGCCGCCCACCCGAACTCGAGATCTCGTTGGATTCTGCGGAATACGTGGCGTTGCTGACCGCAAGTCGCGTGACACCGATGGCTCTGGCACTGGTGCACCGAAGCTGCCCAGCAACTGCCGAGATCTTCGGCGCGACCGGTGGCTACTACTGCCGCTACGCCATCTCGCACACCGAAGGCGCGACGTTCGGCCCGCATCCCAAAGTCGAAGACATTGCCGACAATTGGGCTGATATCCGGGGCCGGTCGCTGCCCAACGAGCTCGACGGGGAGGCGATGGCATGGGGTGTGCAGGCTTACTCCACCCGTCTGCAGGCTCTGGCCGCCCAACTGCAGACATCGGGGTCTTGATCCTGTTCGTGGTCCGACCTGCCCTCGATAGCCACCGTAGGTCTGCACAAGTGTTAACTCAGTCGCCCGGAAAATTAATGACGACCGCTCCCCCGATCGCGTCGCATGGCGTATTTTCAGGACAGCTGGCAACCCATGCTGTCGGGTACGAGTTCCGCCGTTGCGACACAGCCGCGAACTCCAGGCGTCCCGCGCCGCGACTCGGCATTCACGCTGATTATCTGCGCGCCGGGATCACCATTGAGTACTTCACCGGATTCGTACGTTTACCGAACGAGCCAGACCCTATCCGCGAACGCGGAAACCAACGGCCACGACAATTTCATGGCCTCGGAATTCCGCGGCCGCGACAGACGCCGCCGGCCGTCGCCGAGCAGCGCCGAAGAATGCCTGCGCACGCTGCCGGGGTTGGTGCTGCTGGATCGCTTACCTGTGCCCATGCTTGCCACTGGACTCGACGGCGTCGTCGTCTACACCAACCCCGCTTTCGCGACCATGCTCGGCCACCATCCCGACACCGTCATGTTGACCGGACAACTGCTTCCCGCGCTGCTGGTCGGACATTCTTCGACCCCGCCACGTGGTTGTGTCAGCGCACTGCGCGCCGCCGGCAACGCGATCATCGACTGGCGCCACGCAGAAGGCTTCGCGGTACGCAGCGTGATATCCGAGACGCTGTTCTTTCGTGCCTGTGATCAGATATTGCTGATCGGCGTCACCGACGTCACCGAACTAATCTGGACCACCCCACCCGAAACATTCTGAAGCCGCGTCTAGGCGTCTCGCCTGCAAGCGGCGTCATGTGCGAGGAGCGCAGGTGAGTCGACGCAGGCTGGCAGTTGTCGCGCTGTGCGCACTCGTCCTCATCGTCGGCGGGTGGATGCTGTCGCGCACCCACCCTGCCGAACCGGCGCCGACGACAGCCGGTCAAGTCAGTGAACCGGCGTGCCCGATAGCCACCCTGCCGCACGAAGTGGTCGACACTGTGAAGCGCATCCACACCGGCGGCCCTTTTCCGTTTCCGCACAGCGACGGCGCGGTGTTCACCAACCGCGAGGGCCATCTGCCCAAGCAACGCAGGGGGTACTACCACGAGTACACCGTGATCACCCCGCGAGCCCAAGACCGGTCGATGAGGCGGATCGTCACTGGCGGAACGCCATTGGCCTATCCGACCCAATACTTCTACACCGGCGACCACTACGACTCGTTCTGTCTGGTCACTGACGCTGGGACGCAACGATGACGCGAGAGCCGACCGAAAACCTGCCGGTGATCTACCGCCTCGACGGCCGGAAGATCAGATCCGCCGGCGACTTCTACCGCGAGATCGGTTCCGCCGTGAACGGACCGGGCGGCTATTTCGGGCGCAACCTCGACGCATTGGCCGATTGTCTGAGGGGCGGATTCGGCACCCCCGAAGACCGGCCGTACGAATTCGAATGGGAACACAGCGCGCTATCGCGGCGCTACCTCGACGAGATTCACTACGGGCAGCGGACATTGTTCGATGCGATACATGACGTCTTCAAAGACGCTGACGTGACGCTGCGCCTCCAGTGACGCCCTCGCTCGACCTGTCAGTCGTCTGACGCGGCTTTCCGTTTCTTGTGGGAGATTTCGATGTGGTAGCCGTGCAGCACGGTCACGATCATCGAGATTGAGACGACGCCTTCGGCGATGAAGAACGCCGCGAAGTCGATGAGTGATCCGATCGGTGGGTCTCCTGGCACCGCATTGCGCAACGGAATGAGCGCGAACAGCAGCGTGCCGAGGAAACCGAGAGCAGACCAGAACAACCCGAGCCTGCCGCTGGCGGTGTACCACGCCGCAATGAGCGCGGCGATGGTGAGGCACCACATGAACACCATGATGAACACCGCAAACATGACGGTGCTCGTCGAGCGTTTCACGCTCGCAGTTGCGGCGAAGAGCGACTGAGGCGTGGCGACCTTTTTGGCTTCTGCGCCGCCCTGGTGCACTTCGACGGTTTGTTCTTGTTGGGGAGCCACTTTGAAGAAAGAGTCGATGTTGTCGAAGACGACCCGGACCGGGACCGCCCGCTGATCCGTGCCGTCGCCGACCTTCACCCGGAAAAAGAAGTTCGTCGTGTAACTGTCGAGGGGATAGTCGGTGATGACCCCGTCCCGAAGCGCGAATTCGGTAGACACGAACTCTGGGCGTTCGTTCGCCTTGGCGACGACGGTGGCGTTGGTGACCGCATTGCTGGTCAGCGTCGCATCCTCTTTCAGTTCATGGGTGCGCTCGTCCAGCAAGGAACCCGAGCCCTTCAGTTCCAACTGAGCGCTCACCCGCGCTGTCGACGGGTCCACTTTCTGGATGAGGACGGTGACGGTCATATGGTCCGGGTTGGCAGTGTCGCCCAGGATCGTTGGATGGCGGGTCTTGTGATGCTCCAGCCAGTACAAGGAAACACTCAGGACTGTGAGCGTAATGACAAGGAGCGATAGAAAACTCAGCCGCGCGACGCTTGGCAAGCGCGGCAAACCGGGTGGCGTCGGCTGACTCGATGTCGAGCTCGACCGACTCATTGTTGACGTTGACATACTCAGCCTTCCCGAGGCGAGCAGTCGCGTTCGCCGGCGCAATCGCCAGCGCGAGACCCCGAGGTCCGCGCCCCCTCAGCCCGCCATCATGCCCCAGATGAGGCCGACGGACCTCCGAGGACGCGCCGTGCGGTCGGTGGAATTCTTTGCCGACCAGCCACGGTGCCCTGTTAACGCGTTGTAGCCAAACGCCATTCGAATTGCTGAGTCACCGGTGATTTTTGTGCATCTGTAACCGGCGATTTGGCAAGAGTTTCCGCTACGGTCTGCAAATGGCTACCGCAGCGGTGGCGTGGCCGCAATCGTTATTAAGTGCAGAGGGTCGGTGCGTCGCAGACGTTTCCGGGGCAATAGGTCTTGTGCGCCGCGTCGACCATTGTCCCGACATCCAACAATGTGACGCCCCTCTTGTTCAGGTGGTCGTGAATGTCGTCGGCGATCACTTGTGGCTGCCAGCCCCAGGTGAGGTCGTAGCAGATGAGGTGCGCCTCACCGATCAGCGCCTCTTCGGTGCTCGGCGGCCATGAAAGGCCCACGGCACGCAGCTTCGCAAGATATGCGTCGTCTTGCGGAGTGGCGTTCGCAATTCCGGTGCCTAGAGCCAAGGCGGCGCCGGCCATTACGGGGATGGTGAGTTTGACTAGCCAGCGAGGTGAGCTCATTGATTCGTTTCCTTTGATTAGGATGACACGACGCTGATAAACCGGTTAGAGCGTACTACGCTGTCGCGCGAACTGACTGGTCATCACAGATTAATTTCGATGGTGGTTCTCAGGATCGTGCCGATGTTCCGCATTCCCGACAGGGCACGGTCCCGCAGGTCAGCATCGGAGGCATTCCAGTTGGCGATCACGGCGTAGTTAAGCCAGACGGCGTTCCGGCCGATCATGCCGACATCTGCCCTGATCCCTGGATCGGCTCCAGTTTTGTTACGAATAACGAAGTTTCGATCCGACGGCGCATGTGCCAGCGGATCGAGGCCGAATACAGACGCGACCATCGAGAGGTCCACGTTCGTCACCAGCCAGGCATTCACCTGTTCTGACACGGTTGGGGATACCAGCTCGTTGCGCGCCAGCTGACTCATCAACAGCGACAACTCGGACGCCGATCCGGTCGACAGCGTCTCCGGATCGTCTGGGCCGCGGTGGTCTCGGACGTAATCGAGCAGCGCCGTGTGTTCTAAGCCCAGGGATTCGGCGAGGTCGTGGACCCGCTGCAAGCCAACATGTTTGAGGAGCGCGTTGGTCGCCAAGTTGTCGCTGACGCTCGCGATCAACACGCAGAGATCGTGCACCGCCAGTTCTTCGACCTGCAGCTGCTGCCAGATTCCCGAGTCGGCAACACGAAGTTCTGGATCCTGCCTGAGCAACGTGGTGCCAGTGAGCTCCCCGACGGCACATTGCCGTGCGACCTCGACGAGCAACAGGAGCTTCCCGATGCTTGCCGTCTTCATCGACTGATCGGCGTTGCGGCCGGCCACTTCGCGACCTGCGACATCTCGAATACAAATCGACCAATCGATGTCGACGGTGGTGGCGACAACGTCGTCGATCGATCGCTGGAGCACCTCTAGCCTTTGCGCCTCGAAGGTGAGTGTTCTTGTCGCGTCGACAGTATCGTGCGACGACGCGTCATGAGCCAGATCCCTAGTCGTCGTGCAGAAAGCGCGCCGCAAGCAACACCGCGATGCCGGCGAACACCAGGATCGTCACGGCGACCGCGGTCCAACCGCGAGCATCGAAGGCCACGCCTCCCAGCCATCCAATGGCGCTGGAGCCGGCGTAGTAGAACAGGTTGTACAGCGACGATGCTTGCGCTTTGCCTACCGGTGCAGCCTGCCCGGTCCATCCGGCCGCGGTGGAATGGGCGCCGAAGAATCCGGCCGTGGCGACAACCAGCCCGATCAGCACCGCGAACACGTTGTCGCTGAGAGTCATTGCGACACCGGCCATCATGATCGAGACGGCCACGAGCAGAACCCGTTTGCGACCGAAGCGGGCAGCCTCGGCACCCGCCCGTGACGATGCCCAGGTGCCGGCCAGGTAGGCCAGGAACATCAGGCTCACCACCGAGGGAGCTAGGTGGAAAGGTGCGCGAGTCAACTGGAAGCCGAGGAAGTTGTAGAGCGCCACGAATCCGCCCATCAACAGAAACCCCTGCGCAAAGAGCACCAACTGGCGTGGTGAGCGCAAATTTGCGGCGAGCCGATGACCAAGGCTGCCTTCGGGATTGGCGTCGTCGCGCAACACCGGGGTGAATCCACGCGGATCGGGCGCGAGCTTGACGAACCCCATGGCCGCCAGCCCGCAGAGCACCGCGACGGTGAAGATGCCGACCCGCCAGCCGGCCGCCTCGCCAACCGGGCTGGACACCAGCCGTCCGAGCAGTCCGCCGATCGTCGTGCCGCCGACGAATATCCCGGCCGCTCTCGCGGCATGCACGGGATCTACCTCTTCGGTCAGGTAAGCCACCGCGATGGCAGGCACGCCGCCGACCATTAGACCCTCAATAAAGCGACCGGCAAGCAGCAGCGAAAACGTCGGGGCAAAGGGCACGAGCATCCCAACCAGGGTGGCGACCGTGACCGAAATCGAGATCGCTTTCACCCTGCCGATGCGGTCGGCCAACGCCGACCATGGGATGACACCGATGGCCAGGCCTACCGTCGATGCAGAGACAAGAAGTGCGGCGCTGGCCGCTCCGACACCTAAATCCTTTGAAATCAAGGGCAATACGGCTTGTGGCGAATACAGCTGCGCAAACGTGGCAACGCCCGCACAGAACAGTGCCGCGAGCAGCCGCCCGTAGGCCGCAGACCCACGGGTATGCCCAGTCCACTCGCCTTCGACGGACTGCTCGTTCGTCACACGTTCAACGTTAAGAAGCGCCCGATGATGTGTCCATTGAATGAGCTACAACTCACCTCGGCCCAATGCCGGCAGTCGCGACGCTGTCCAGCCGCAAGATCGCGCTCACCACCGCGTCTGGAATGGCCATTCCCGCGTTACCGCCCTTGCTGTTGTCACACAGCGCGACGATGACGAGGCCGTGGGATGGGATTACCGAAAGTACCTGCCCGCCGATTCCCTACTGCGCGTTGCCGTCCTCGTCTTCGTCTTCCTCGTATTCCTCGTCCTCGCCTTCCGGGTAGTCCTCGTCTTCCTCACCTTCGAAAAGCAGGTCGAGGTCGAGCGGATCTTCGCCATGCGGGTCGACCACGTACTGCTGCCAGAAGCCGTACGCGAAGTAGATCGTGTCCGAGTGGTCCAGATCGTCGCCAACCTGAACCCAGAGATCCCCCTCAGTGCGGCCGTAGCTGAGCGCGTTGGTGTAGACGACACCGCCGTCAACGGTTTTGATGTGAATTTCGTGAGCCACGTGCGGCAGTCTTCCATCCAGCGCAGCACTCGATGAATCGCGGTCGACTCCCGATTTAAGGGTGACTTGCGCGCTGCAGCATCCTCATTACGCTTCGTCAGCATGCGCGACCTTCAGGTCAAGCGCTCGAGAAGCGAGGATCGATGGCGGCAGTCCTGAACGCTGATACAGATGAGTTGCGCGCTGCGGCCAGTCGTTGGCAGATGATCGGTGGCGATTTAGCTGGGAGCGGCGGGCTTCCCCCGGTCAACCTCGAGAGGGCCTGGCCCAGCGCTGCGGCGACCGGCGGCATCCATGGCCAAGCGGCGGCCGCCACCGCGGCGTTTCAGGCGCGGATCGATGAGACCGCCGCGGTACCCACTAATGCCGCCAACGCGTATCAGCAACACGAGACGATGAAGGCCGGCGACATCAAAGACGTGATGAGTCTTGTCACTGGCCCGATGCACGATGTGATTAGCATGGCGGGCTCCATAGGAAGCGTCAGCAGTTCGATCGGTGGAACGCTCGGGCAGCTTGGGGGCCAGGCAGTTTCGATCACGACCAATCTCACCAGCACCTTGACCAGTGCACTCAGTCATGTTGGTGGCGCGCCTCAAAGCTTGCCGGTGCCCATCGACCATGCGTTCGGTCACGTCGTCGGTACTCAGTCGGAGCCGCCGTCAACGCCTCCGCAGCTCAACGAGCCTCCGCAGCTCGACGATCAGCGGAATCCCTTGGCGCCGGGATCAATTGATCCGACGCTCAAAGAGACCTAGCTCAGGGAGATCGAATGTTCCCGACGCTCAGCCAGATTGAGGCGTACAGCACCGAGCACCTCGTCGACGCCGCCGACCATTGGGACAGCTTGGCGGACCGGTGGGAGGACGCGCACTGGCAGGTTCGCAACCAAGCTCATGTATTGGACTGGCAGGGTGCAGCCGCCGATGCGCTTCGAGCACGGACGGCATCGGACTACACCGTTGCCAGCGGCCAGGCAGATCAGCTTCGCAGCACCTCACGCATCGCCCGTCAGCAAGCCGGCGTACTGAACCAGCTCCGTAATAGCGTTCTCTACGCCGTCGAGGACGCTCATAGCGCGGGATTCATCGTCGAAGAAGATTTTTCGGTGACTGACAGCCGGACCAGCGGCACCGCGGCGGAGTTGGCTGTTCGCCAGGCGCAGGCCCAAGTTTTCGCTGCGGATATTCGCGGGCGTGCGGGGGCGTTAATTGGGGCTGACACCTCTGTTGCGGGCGACCTCTCCAGCGCAGCCGCCGGCGTCGGTGACACTGGCTTCGAGATCTGAGTCGATAACTCAGGCATCTCGTGGCAGATTTAGAGCTGGCTATCGTGTCGAGCACACGTACGGCGCTAAGGAGAGTCCGATGTGGGGTTGTCGCGGTCACTTCATAGTTCCCGCAGCTGTACTGCGCAGGCTCGCCGACGACGACTCGATCCCGGCGCAGGCCCGACAAGCACTGCTCGACAGCGCTGCCACGGAGTCCGTGTGGCGAGAGCTACGCCACGCCCACAGCGAAGCGACGCAAGCCACTCTGCGCGCCCGAGGAGTCACGAGCCTCCGATTGGCCGGTGTGCTCGCACCGGTGCCGGCGGTCACGGTCTACGACTGCAAGAACACCCAATCACTGCCCGGCACGCCCGTCGCGAACCCGGGTGGCAGTTCGGACATGACGGCGAAACGCGCGTTCGATACGACGCACGCCGTGATCGATTTCTACCGGGAATGTTTCGGCCGCAACTCGGTTGACGATGCGGGCATGACCTTGATGTCATCGATTCACTACGGCGTGGGCTACGACAACGCCTTCTGGAATGGGTCCCAGATGACCTACGGAGACGGCGACGGTCAAGTCTTCACCGACTTCACCAACTCGGATGACGTCATCGGCCACGAGTTGACCCACGGTGTAACCCAATTCACCGCAGGCCTGGACTACTCCAACGAGCCCGGTGCACTCAACGAGAGTGTCTCCGACGTGTTCGGCGTGATGTTTCACCAGTGGCGGCGCAAGGAGACTGCTGCCCAAGCGGATTGGTTGGTCGGCCCTGGTGTCCTCGGCCCCGTCGCACTGCAAAAGGGATACACGTGCCTGCGCGATCTGGCCGCACCCGGTTCGCGACACTGCCTGTCGCCGCAACCGGCGCACTACCGTGACTACATTCCCCAAGGCGATCCGCATGCCAATAGCGGCATTCCGAATCACGCCTTCTACCTCGCGGCGACGACCATCGGTGGCCAAGCCTGGGAGAAAGCCGGAAAAGTCTGGTACGCCGCGCTCACTAGTGACAAAGCCCGACCATCGACGAACTTCGGCGCGTTCGCCGCGCTCACCCGCGCCGCCGCGAAATCGCTGTTCCCACGCGATACCAACGTCTATCGTGGCGTGGACGAAGCGTGGACACGGGTAGGGATCGCCGACCCCGACATCGCGGTCTGAGCGTGGTCGATCCGAGTCAGGACAGTAGGCGCGGCAATGGGCAATCGCTACATCATCGAACGACGCGGCGGCTTCGCCGGCCTGAAGGCCAGCGGCGCCATCGACGGTGACGCACTGAATCCAGCCGATCGCCAGACACTGGAACAGCTCCTCGACACCGAAGAACCCCTCCCCGCCGAGCCCGGCGCTGACCGCTACACCTACCTCGTGACGCGCGAGACCGCATTGGGAAGCACGACGCGCGAAATTCCGGAGAGCGTAATGCCCGCTGCCGTAGCAAGGGTCGTCACGCCCCAGATCTAGGGGTGAGGCAAGGTATTCCAGTCCCTGAGCCACACGCTTGGAGCGAAACTGTCCGTGTTGTAAAGCTTTTGCAGTGCCGACTCTGGCTGCGGTTGAATGCCGGCGACATCGATGGTTTCGCCGCCGCCTTCGCGCCAGGCCGCAGTCCATAGCATCGCCAGCGTTTTCGCCCCGTCTGCCAGACGCTTGACCGTCGCCGCGCCAAAGGTGTTCCACAACTGGGCGGTTTGGTCCGGGCCCGGGTGAGCCGCGAAAACCGACACGATATCGGCGGGAGGGATTGCCTCGATGGTTCGCCGCATCAATGCCACCGCGGCATCGGCTGCCTCCTCCGAACCGGTGACGAGCGGCGGCCCGTGTGGATCAGCGGCGAGGTCGGCGTTGACGTCGGCGAGCACTTCGCCGGCGTGTTCGTCGAGCATCGTCGTCTCGTACACGCTGTGCACGGCGTCCTCGCCGGCACCGGGCACGCCGTGGTGCAGGCGGGAAACATGGAGTGGTTGGCACGCATCGCCCACGTAGTGGGCCAACACACCGGCGGTCGCGACATATCTCAACACATCGTCACCCCGCACCGCCTCGACCATCAGCCCGTAGAGCTGCGCGGCACGAAATGGCAGGGCCCCGCGGTGCTCATCGACGGGCGGGTCCGTCAACGAGTCGTAGAAGGCGGTCCAGCCGACTGGGGTGCGCCAGGTGGCATCACGGCCGTACCACAGCGCCATCAGCGTCTGGCCGCCTGCCGCGGCTCCACCGGGCTGATCCATATCGGCGAAATGATTGGCGGCGTCTTCGGGACGGGTGCGGCGCCACACCAGGTCCGGCACGTCGGCCAGCGGGACGAAAGCGCCCCGCTGGCCGGGTTCAAACCGTTGGCCGGCAACAATCTCGATGTCACTGACTGCGATGCGATCGCGGTTGTCGCGCAGCAGCTGCGCCAATTTGGTGCCTGCAGGGCCGAGCCGGCACGCTGCGCCGGCGATCGTGTAGTGCCCGACCATCCCCCAATGCTCACGCTGGTCGGCCCTTGCTTCGTCGGTCATCACTGAATTCTGCTGGCTGGCCGTCGTGGTGACATCAATTAGGTCAGCGTTGGTCCAGCCAGGATGCCTCGACAGCCGTTGGCATAAAAGAACGGTGGCTGGCGAAGAAGTATCACATTTCAAATCTGATATGGGGGTTACTCGCTTCGTCAACCACGTCGATACGCTCATCGCAACCCGTGCCTATAGCCCAGAGTTGCAATGCCTGAGATGGAGAACGTGAGTGGTTGATCTAGAACTCGATCAAGGGCTGGCCGTCGTCACGATCAATCGCCCCGAGGCTCGTAACGCCATCGCGCTTCACACCATGGACCAACTTGAGCAGGCCATAGCCGGCGCCGAGGGCGCGCTGTGCCTGGTCATTCGGGGCGAGGGAGACAAGGCGTTCGTTTCGGGCGGGGATCTCAAGGAGCTCAGTGCGCTGCGCACCGAAGAGCAGGCGGCAGCCATGGCATGGCGGATGCGGTCGATCTGTGATCAGCTCGCGAATTTCCCCGCCCCGGTCGTCGCCGCGCTCAACGGCCACGCGTTCGGGGGCGGAGCGGAGGTTGCGGTCGCCGCCGATATACGGGTGGCCGCCGACGACATCAAGATCGGGTTCAATCAGGTGTCCCTCGCAATAATGCCGGCTTGGGGTGGCGCGGAGCGGCTCCC
>Ga0209113_1000027_pt1 | contig 35233 bp, 35 predicted proteins | sample TexAe_RefH0_O1_FD_187951 | JGI IMG/M metagenome (GOLD analysis project Ga0209113, IMG submission 187951) | Forest soil microbial communities from Davy Crockett National Forest, Groveton, Texas, USA - Texas A ecozone_RefH0_O1 (SPAdes) (version 2) | ecosystem: Environmental > Terrestrial > Soil >... | reverse complement strand
CGCGCAATGGATTCCGTCTACTCGCCGATCTGCATGAGATCACCGACCTGGTTCGGCAAACGACGGTGCGGGCACGGGTACTTGGCATCGGCGAAGGATTCCTCTCCGAGCCGTGGTGGTGCCGAATGTTGGTGCTGTCGGCCGAGCGCGTGGCACGCCGCGATGGCGTGGTCCGGGTCGCGGTCGCGGCCAGTCACCTGCGCAAGCCCGGCCCGCTGCAGGCGATGCTGGACTCGGTGGATCTGGGGCTGCTGCACGGCTGCGAGCCCACCGTCTACCAGTGGCGGGCCGATCAGGCCATTCTCGACGCAGCCTGACCCTTCAGGTCGCTACTGTGTAGCGCCATGAGCGATACCCAAGCTGATGTCATCATCGTCGGGGCGGGCCTGGCCGGCCTGGTGGCCGCCTGCGAGCTGGTGGATCGCGGCAAGCGGGTGCTGATCGTGGACCAGGAGAACGGCGCCAACCTCGGCGGGCAGGCGTTCTGGTCGTTCGGCGGCTTGTTCTTCGTCGACAGCCCGGAGCAACGTCGGCTGGGCGTGCACGACAGTCACGAACTCGCCCTGCAGGATTGGCTCGGCACCGCGGCGTTCGACCGGCAGGAAGACTTCTGGCCCCGGCAATGGGCACACGCCTACGTCGATTTCGCGGCAGGCGAGAAGCGCAGCTGGCTGCGCGCCAGGGGATTGAAGATCTTCCCTCTGGTCGGCTGGGCCGAGCGCGGCGGCTACGGCGCGCAGGGGCACGGCAATTCAGTTCCGCGCTTTCACATCACGTGGGGCACGGGACCGGCGATCGTCGAGATCTTCGCGCGCCGACTGGTCGATCACCCGAAAGTGCGGTTCGCCCACCGGCATCAGGTTGACGAGCTGATTGTCGACGGCGCTGCGGTGACCGGGGTTCGGGGTTCGGTGCTGGAGCCGTCGTCCGAAGCGCGCGGCGTTGAGTCGTCGCGTAACGCGATCGGAGAGTTCGAATTTCGTGCGCAGGCGGTGATCGTCACCAGCGGTGGTATCGGCGGCAACCACGATATGGTGCGGGCGAACTGGCCGACCCGGATGGGCCGGGCCCCCGAACGGATGCTCACCGGCGTTCCAGCGCATGTCGACGGCCGGATGATCGCGATCACCGAGAAGACCGGCGCCCGGGTGATCAACCGGGACCGGATGTGGCACTACACCGAGGGCATCACCAACTACGACCCGATCTGGCCGATGCACGGCATCCGGATCATCCCCGGGCCGTCATCGCTGTGGCTGGACGCCACCGGCAAGCGGTTGCCGGTGCCGTTGTACCCGGGCTTCGACACCCTCGGAACGCTGGAGTACATCGCGAAGTCGGGCTACGACTACACCTGGTTTGTGTTGAACGCCAAGATCATCGGCAAGGAATTCGGCTTGTCCGGTCAGGAACAGAACCCGGACTTGACCGGGCGCAGCGTGCGTCAGCTGATCGCGTCGCGGGCTGGGTCCGGCGCCCCCGGTCCGGTGCAGGCCTTCGTCGAAAAGGGAATCGATTTCGTCACCGCACATTCATTGCGCGACTTGGTGTCGGCGATGAACGCCTTGCCTGATGTGGCGGCGCTGGATTATGCGACGGTCGCCGACGAAGTCACCGCCCGCGACCGCGAGGTGGTGAACAAATTCACCAAGGACGGCCAGATCACCGCGATCCGCGCTGCCCGCGAGTATTTGGGCGACAAGCTGGGCCGCGTCGTCCCACCGCACCCCTTGGTGGATCCCAAGGCCGGACCGCTGATTGCGGTCAAGTTGCACATCTTGACTCGAAAGACGTTGGGAGGGTTGGAAACCGACCTGGATTCACGAGTGCTCAAGGCGGACGGAACCCCGCTCGACGGGCTGTACGCGGCCGGCGAGGTCGCCGGATTCGGCGGCGGCGGTGTGCACGGCTACCGGGCGCTGGAGGGAACGTTCTTGGGCGGCTGCATCTTCTCCGGTCGTGCCGCGGGCCGCGGTGCGGCCAGCGACATCGGTTAAAAGCCTCGCCAGCGTGACGCCGGCCGCACAGTCGGCCTCGAGTGTGAAGCTAGCCGCACGCTCGTCGGCTGCTAAAAGGCAACCGCGCTCTCTTCAGGTAGCACCTGGAAGTCCGTGCTGGTCATCTCGCTGAGCCGACCGTAGTAAATGCCGCGCGCCTCCGGCGCGATGATGCCCTGGTGGATGGGCACCGCGTGGGTCGGCGCCACGGCCCGCAGGTAATCCACCGCCTCGGAGATCTTCATCCAGGGTGCGGCGGCCGGGGTGGCCAGCACGTCGACCGGCTCGTCCGGAACGAACAGCGCGTCGCCGGGATGCATGAAGCGTGCCGGGTGTTCGCCGTCGCCGACGAGATACGAGATGTTGTCTATCACCGGGATTTCCGGGTGGATGACGGCATGCCGGCCGCCGACCGCGCGGATGGTCAGCTCGCCGACCGACAGTTCGTCGCCGACGTGCACGGCGCGACACGGCACGCTCAGCTGCTCGGTGGTCTGCGGGTCGGCGTAGAGCGCGGCGCCCGGATTGCCGTCCAGTAGCGCGGGCAGTCGCTCCTGATCCACGTGGTCAGGGTGCTGATGGGTGATCACGATCGCGGACAGGCCGGTGATGCCTTCGAAGCCGTGTGAGAAATTTCCCGGGTCGAACAGCACCGTGGTGTGGCCGAAGTCGGCGAGAACGCAGGAATGGCCGAAATGCGTGAGTTGCATGTCTACGATTGTGCGCTCATGGGGTCCACGGCATGCGCCTAGTCCTGGCGGCGACGCTGATCGTGGGGGTTCTGTCGGCGGCGTGCGTGTCGTCGTCCGGTTTCGCCGTCGCGGATCCGGAAACCTGTCCGACGGTGTGCGACAAGATTCCCGACACCGCCTGGATCTCCTCGTCCGCGATACCGCTGAACGCCTCGTACCACTGGCCCTCGCCGGCCGAGTCGGCCGTGTCGATGACCGGTGGCGCGACGCCCCGGTTCCGGTTCGAGGAGGTGTGCGCGACGCCAGTCTTTCCGCAGGACACCCGCAACTCCGCGGTCGCGAGCCGGGTGGCTGTCGACAAACCTCAGGGCCAATGGCAGCTGCGGGCCGAGGTGGTGCACTGGCGGGGCGACACCGCACGCGGCGGCCAAAGCGCGACATCGGTGTTCGACATCGCCACCGCGGCGTTGCGCGGCTGCCAACTGGGTGCCGCCGGAGAGTCGCCGTCGGTCACCGTCGACGAGCCGAACCGGCTTTCCGCGGTGGTCAGCGGGCCGGTGATCATGCATACCTACCTGGTCGCGCGCTCGGAAAACAGCACGATCAGCGAGCTGACCCTATGGGCGTCAGACCCAGTCCAGCTGCCCTGGCCGATCATCTCCGACGCCCAGGTGCTGGACGCCATGGCCTCGCCGCTGTGCGCGGCCTACCTTGGCTCGTGCTAGCACGACGGCCGGGGTGCCGACCGGTAGAGTTGGCGCCGAGCAGCCAAAACAGCAGGAGGAGTGCGGGTGGCCCGGGTGGTTGTGCACGTAATGCCCAAGGGTGAGATTCTCGACCCGCAGGGCCAGGCGATCGTCGGCGCACTGGGCCGGCTTGGACATGCCGGTATCTCGAATGTGCGACAGGGCAAGCGATTTGAGCTCGAGGTGGACGACAGCGTCGACGACTCGGCGCTGGAAGAGATTGCCGAGTCGCTGCTGGCCAACACCGTCATCGAAGACTGGACCGTAAGCCGAGAGCCGCAGTGACGACGCGTATCGGCGTTATCACCTTTCCCGGCACACTCGATGACGTGGACGCCGCCCGCGCGGTGCGTGTCGTCGGCGCCGAGGCGGTCAGCCTGTGGCATGCCGACGCCGACCTCAAGGGTGTCGACGCGGTGGTGGTACCCGGCGGATTCTCCTACGGCGATTACCTGCGCTGCGGTGCTATCGCGAAATTCGCTCCGGTAATGGGGGAGGTCGTCGCCGCCGCAGAGCGCGGGTTGCCAGTGTTGGGAATCTGCAATGGTTTTCAGGTGCTCTGCGAGGCCGGGCTGCTGCCCGGTGCGCTCACCCGTAACGCCGGTTTGCATTTTGTCTGCCGCGACGTGTGGCTTAAGGTCGCATCGACGTCGACGGCATGGACGTCTCGGTTCGAAGCCGATGCCGATCTGCTGATCCCGTTGAAGTCCGGCGAGGGCCGTTACGTGGCATCCGCCGACGTGCTCGACGAGTTGGAAGGCGAAGGCCGCGTGGTATTTCGCTACCACGACAACCTCAACGGCTCGCTGCGTGACATCGCCGGAGTCAGCTCGGCCAACGGTCGCGTCGTGGGGCTGATGCCGCACCCCGAGCACGCGATTGAGGCACTGACCGGGCCGTCCGACGACGGTCTGGGCCTGTTCTATTCGGCCCTGGACGCCGTCCTCGCCGCCTGAGCCGCAGCTAGCGCAACGCGTGTTCGGCCATCAGGCCGACCGTGCTGTTGCCGACGGAAAACCCTGCGGTGCTGCGTAATTCGCTGAATGCCGCTGCCAGTGCATCGGTTGCCTCATGTGGGTCCTTGAAGGTCTCGTCGTCGGTGAGCACCGCGATGCCGAGCTGGTCGACATAGCTCCAGACCGTGATGTTGACCGGGGCACCTGGTGACAGCACGCCCGTCGAGTAGATCTCGCTGACCGGGGCGCCGGCGAAGTGGCCACGCTCCCGTGGCCCGGCAACGCTGGACACCGCGACGTTCATCACCTTGCTCGGCGCGTCGCGGTGACCCATCCACCGAAACGCCGCCGGAGCGATTGCCGTCGGTAGGTAACCCATCATCTGTCCGTACAGGCGCGGGCCGAGAATTTCGTTTTCCTCCTTGGCGATCTTGGTTGCCGTCGCCACCAGCTGGGCGCGCTCGGACGGATCAGCGACGTGCACCGGCAGCGAGATCATCAGACCGCTGATCTCGTTGCCGGAGACTCGGTCCGATTTGTCGGTGGCGGTGGGTACCGACGCGAGGATCGGACGGTCGGCTGTCCCGTCATAGCGCAACAACAGTTCCCGCAACCCACCGGCCGCCGTCGCCAGCACCAGATCAGTGAGGGTGATGCCCAGCGCTTTGGCGGTCGCCTTGAAGTCGGCCAGCCGAAGTGCGGTGGTGGCGAACCGGCGCCGCGGCGACACCAGGTGGTTGAGGAAGGTCGGTGGCGCGTCGAAGGCGTTCGCGAGGTCCGGATGGTTGCCGCGCTCCCGAGAGCGGCGGCGTACCCGAGTGACACCCGTAGCGGCGCTCTTGAGGAGGCCGGGGAGCTCGGCGATCTGCCGGACGTGATCGCGGCCCGCGGCTCGCAGCAGACTTGCGGTGGTCGGTGTGACGCCGGCCTCGTCGTTGTCCCTCTCGTCGGCCGGTGCGTCCTTCAGGTCCATGGCACGGGCCAGCAGGTTGACCGAGGCGACACCGTCGGCCAGTGCGTGGTGGATCTTGCCGATCACGGCAAACCGTCCGCCGGACAGCCCTTCGGCGAAGTGAAATTCCCACAGCGGCCGGCTGCGGTCCAGCGGCGTGGAGGCCACCTCGCCGATGACGGCGTCGAGCTCGCGGCGCCCGCCGGGTGCGGGCACCTGCACCCGGTGCAAGTGGTAATCCAAGTCGACTTCGCAGTTCTCCAGCCACATCGGATGATGCAGCCGCCAGGGGATGTCAACGAGCTTGTAGCGCAACGGTTCCAGCAGGTGCATCCGGCGGAGTAGGTGGCGGCGGAAGTCGTCGAAGCCGAAGTCGATTTCGCCGCCAGAAGGATCGATGATCGCCACCTTCAGCGTGTGCGTGTGCAGGTTCGGCGTCTCGCTGTAGAGCAGCATGGCGTCCATGCCATTGAGTCTTTTCACGCCCACCTCCGTGCCGACGTATTCATGCAAGCACCAACGAGATGGTGTATTCGCCGAATCGCAGATTCGGCGTCGGCAGCTCAGGAGTCGGACGTCAGCCCAGGATCGGGAACCGACGCTGCTTGGCCAACCGGTCCAGCGCGGCCTGCATCACCGACCGGATGTACTCGTCCACCGCGGCGACGTCGGGATCCTTGCCGAATTGCGCGGTGATGTCGATCGGTTCGAGGACCTCGGTGACAACCTTCGATGGCAGCGGAAGGTTGGGCGGGAGGATCACGCTCAAGCCGAACGGGAAACCGAAGCTCACCGGCAAGATGTCCAGTCGAGCCTTGGTCAGACCGAGCGTGCGGGCCAACCAGTTGCCGCGGGTCAAGAACAGCTGGGTTTCCTGCCCGCCGATCGAGACCGTCGGCACGATCGGCACGCCGGCTTCGATGGCGGTCCGGACGTAGCCGGTGCGGCCGTTGAAGTCGATGGTGTTGCTGAATGTGGGACGGTAGGAGTCGTAGTCGCCGCCGGGGAACACCAGCACCACCGCGCCCGAATGCAGTGCCACGGCGGCATTCTCACGACTGGCCTCGATGACGCCGAGGCGACGCAGCACGCCATCCAACGGGCCCATGAAGATGCCGTAATGACCGAGTGTGTAGACGGGGCGGTCGTAGCCGAATTCGTTGTAGAAGGCCGGCGAGAAGATGAAGACGTCGGGAGTCATCATCCCGCCGGAGTGATTGGACACCACCAGCGCTCCGCCCGATGACGGAATGTTGTCGATGTTGCGGACCTCGGCGCGGTGATACCGCTTGATCAACGGTCCGACGGTTTTCGCGACCTGCTTGGTGAATTCCGGATCCCACTTGGCCGTCTCGCGATTCTTCGGCGCATTCGCCATGTGTGAGCCCTCGCGGTTGCCGGTCAACGTTAACAGCATGTTACTCTCATTTTTGGAGAATGTCATATTCGCATGTTGAGAATCGATCTCAGACTGGGGGGCGATGACCGAGAAGGTGCTTGTCACAGGCGGTTTCGGCCTGGTCGGGTCGCAGACCGTGCGCCGGCTGACCGTCGACGGCCATCGCGTGGTCGCCACCGACCTCGGAACCCCCGTCCAGCGCAAAGCCGCCGAGTCGCTGCCTGCCGGCGCCGAGGCCAGCTGGGCCAACCTCACCGACCCGCGCGACGTTGACCGGCTGCTCGCCGAGGTGTCGCCAACCGTGATCGTCCACCTGGCCGCGGTGATTCTGCCGCCGGCCTATCGCCATCCTGAACTCGCGCGTCGCGTCAACGTGGACGCGACCGCGGAGCTGCTGCGCGCCGCGCAGGCAAGCGAGCATCCGCCGCGCTTCGTGTTGGCCTCCAGCAACGCGGTCTACGGGTCGCGTAATCCCTATCGTCACCCCGACCGGCTGCGCGTCGACTCCCCGCTGCGGCCGGCGGACCTTTACGGCGCCCACAAGGTGATGGCCGAAAACCAGGTCCGGGCTTCGAGTTTGGAGTGGGTGATCCTGCGCCTCGGCGGGGTGATCAGCGTCGAGCCGGGCGCGATGCCGTTCACCGGCGACGCGTTGTTCTTTGAAAGCGCGCTGCCGACCGACGGGCGCATCCACACCGTCGACGTCCGGGATGTCGCGGCCGCGTTCGCCGCTGCGGCGACGGCCGACGTCGCGGGCGAAACTCTGCTGATCGCCGGCGACGATTCGCATCTGCTCCGGCAGAAAGAGGTCGGGTTGGCGCTGGCCGCGGCCAGGGGGTTGTCGGACGTCCTGCCCGCCGGCCGCCCCGGTGATCCCGACAGCGACGAAAACTGGTTTGTCACCGACTGGTTGGACACCACCCGCGCGCAGCAGGCGTTGAAGTTCCAGCACCACTCGTGGCCGGACATGCTGGCGGAGATGCGGGCCATCGTCGGGTGGCGGCGCTATCCGATGTTCATCGTCGGCCCCGTGGTACGGCAATTCCTGAAACGCCAAGCCGCATATCGGGACGCACCGGGCCGCTACGCCGACCCGTGGGGCGCGATCAGATCCCGGCTCGGCGAACCTCGGCCAGATAGTAGCGATTAGACGCGGGTCGAATCACGATGCGCTTCAAGGAGTCTCAGCCAGACTTCGCTGATCGTCGGAAAGCATGGGACGGCATGCCACAGCCGGTCGACGGGCACTTGGCCGGCAACTGCGACGGTGGCCGAATGCAGAAGCTCCGAGACGCCGGGACCGACGAACGTCACGCCGAGCAGGTAGCCGCGGTCGGCGTCCACCACCATCCGCGCCCGCCCGGTGTATCCGTCGGCGTAGAGTTTCGCGCCCATCACGACGTCGCCTATGTCGACGTCCACGGTGTGCACACGATGACCGGCCTGCTCAGCTTCACGGGCCGATAGTCCGACCGCGGCGGCTTCGGGATCGGTGAAGAAAACCTGTGGCACGGCGTAATGGTCGGCAGTGGCCGCATGCGTACCCCACGGCGCGGTATCCAGTGTCTCGCCTGCTGCCCGCGCCGCGATGGCTGCACCGGCGATCCGCCCCTGGTATTTGCCCTCGTGGGTAAGCAACGCCCGATGATTGGCGTCGCCGGCCGCATACAGCCATCCGTCCTTCACGGCTTTCACGCGACAAGTGTCGTCGACCTCAAGCCAGCTGCCAGGAGTGAGTCCCACTGTCTGCAAACCGATGTCATCACTGTTCGGAGCGCGACCCGTTGCAAACAGCACTTCATCAACTTCCAGCTCGCTGGCGTCGCTCAATTCCAGAGTCACCGGTCCATCCGGGTCGGCACGGTGTAGCCGGCTCACGGACACATTCAGGCGGACATCGACGCCGGACTTCCGGAATCCGCGCTCGACGAGCGCACCGACGAACGATTCCATCTGCGGCAGCAGACCTGGCCCCCGGGCCAACAATGTGACCGAAGCACCCAAACCGTGCCATGCGGTAGCCATTTCGACGCCTACCCCGCCTGCGCCGACAACCGCGAGCCGGTTTGGCACCGCGCTGCTGTCGGTGCCTCTGCGGTTAGTCCACGGCCGGGCTTGAGCGATGCCGGGTAAATCCGGAAGCGCCGCACTACTTCCCGTGCAGATGACGACGGCGTGCCGAGCGGTCAGCGCCGACGTGTCCCCGCCTGCCGTGGTGACCGTGACGCGACGGGGACCGTCCAGTCGTCCGTGGCCACGCACCAGAGTTGCGCCGATACCGGCCACCCAATCGGCTTGATCCGCGTCGTCCCAATTGGTCACGTAGCGGTCTCGTCGACCGAAAACGCCGGCCGCGCTGATCGAACCCGTGACCGCTTCGCGGGCGCCGTCCAGATGATCTGCATCGGCGATGGCGATCACTGGACGCAACAGCGCCTTGCTGGGCACGCACCCCCAGTAGGAACATTCACCGCCCACCAGTTCGCGTTCGACCATTGCGACGCTGAGATCGCCCGCTCGGGCGCGCTCGGCGGCATTCTGTCCAACGGGTCCGGCCCCGAGCACGACGACATCGTAAGTATGTTCGGCTGCTGTCACTTTCGCCCTTTCGCTCGGATCGTGTGACAGCCTACTGCGGCATAGATCAAATGGGTTAAGTAGCCCAAAAATTTGATCGCCCGGGGAGTCTGGCCCCTAGTTCAGCGCGCTCTGATCGATCTGGACCGGGTATCCCGCGCCCAGCACTGCCACTGTCGACGCTGGGGTGAGCACCGACGCGAAGCCCTCGACCGGCTTCGCCGCCAGTCGTCGATAGGTGTAGGCATCTTCGTCGAAGACCGCCAGGTGATCGCCTGCGATCACGGCCGGTCCATCGGCTGTGTCGACGAATACCCCATCGGGCAGGGCACGCCACGGCATCCGATGCGATGCAGCCCGTTCGCGATGCAGCAGGTTGTCCATGTCCCTGGCGTAAGGCATTGCGCCGCCGTGGGTTTGATGCCACATCTGCCGGTAGGTGTTGTAGTCGCTGCGGCGGCATTCGGCACAGGGGCGATGACCCGCGGCGAACGCGACCGCCTCGTCGAGAAAGAACAGCTGGGTGTAGTGATTGGGTGCCCACTGCTCGGAGTGCCGTCCTCTGAACTCCAAGACGCAGGTGATCCAGGCCTTGCCCCGAGAGTTCCTGACGACGTCGCGGGCACCGCGTCCTTCGTGTAGCCGACCCCGATTGCCCATCCATGCTCCGCGGCTCGCGACCGCGATTATGTCGCCGCGCGGCGAGACCCGGTTGCGGGCGGGCGTCACTTTTCGATGCCTTCGAGATCCAATAGCGCGCGTTTGGCGCTCGGACCACCGCGGTAGCCGCCCATGGTGCCGTCGGAGCGGACCACGCGGTGGCATGGCACCACGACCGGGATGGGGTTGGTTGCGCAGGTTGTCCCCACGGCGCGAACGGCCTTGGGTGATCCCGAAAGTCGGGCCAGGGTGCCGTAGCTTGCAGTGGTGCCGTAGCCGATGTCGACGGCCAGGTGACCGAGGACCACACGGCGAAATCCTTTGGAGAGCTGCCAATCCAGCGGAATGTCGAAGGCGTGACGACGTCCGGAGAAATACTCGTCGAGTTGGTGCGCCGCAGCGTCCAGGCGGGCTGGAGCGTGCAGCAGTCGGGAGCTGATCCGGTCGGACAGGTTCTGCAGGACGGCGTCGTGGCCCTCGCTGCTGAACGCCACGCGCACCAGTCCGACGGGCGTCGCGGCGATCAGCAGCGAGCCGACCGGGGAGTCGACCGTGCGGTAGGCGACGTCGAGCAGGTCGTCGTCGTCAGCGGCGGCCGCTAGACGGGCGTGTAGGCGGGTGAGGTCGTCATCGTCGACCGGATAGGCCGCGGTGAGGTCAATGGTGGTCATCAGCGAACTCCGTTGTGAGGTCATGCGAATAGGTGCGCCGCAGGGTGGCGATGCCGTCGGCGGCCGCCCGGCGCGCAGCGGCCGCGCTGCTGTCGAGGAGCGTGGCGATCTCGGCGTAGGGCAGCCCGGCCAAATAGTGATAGGCCACCGCTTGACGTTGTTTGGTGGGCAGGGCGGCAACCGCTTGGGTGAGCTCGAAGTGATCGTCGTCGTGATCGGGCATCGGTCGGTCCGGTGTTTCTGGCACGGGGATGGCCCGTCGCGCCGACGCGCGGGTGATGTCGATCGCCTTGCGGTGAGCGATCGTCACCAGCCACGCCTCGACGTTGGCGTCAGCCGGCAGGGCGGGGTAGGCCTTCATCGCCGCCAGGAAAGCCTCCGACCAAGCGTCGTCAGCGTCGGCGTGGCCGAGGACCGCGCGCACCACCCGCAGCACGGTGGCACCGTGCTGCGCGACGACGTTTTCGAACGGCGGCTTCATTCCTGTTACCAGAGTGCTTGCGGTGCAACGGGTACGGCCTTCTCCAGCTCGAGGAGGAGCTGCTTGCGGTCCAGGCCGCCGGCGTATCCGGTGAGTTTGCCCGTTGATCCGACCACACGATGGCAGGGGATGAAGATCGACAACGGGTTGTGGCCGACGAATCCTCCGATAGCGCGCGCGCTGATGCCGCCACCGATCCTGCGGGCCAACGCACCGTACGTCGTGGTGCGGCCGTAGGGGATTTCGGAGAGCAGCTGCCAGAGCCGACGGGCTCGTTCGCTGCCGACGGGATTGAGCGGCAGATCGAATTCCTCGCGTTCGCCGGCGAAGTATTCGCGCAGCTGCGCGATCGCCTCGTCGAATCCGTGGTCGTCGCTCGGCTCGACTTGCGGCCCGAATGTCGTCTGATCGGGCTGGGTCCAGTGCCCCGGGTAGTACAGACCGGTCAGACCGTCGTCGTTACGTACCAGAGTCAGCGGTCCGATCGGTGAGTCGATGACGACGTGACGAGTCGACGTGGTGGTGGCTGCGGTGGACATGGGACCTCCGGTGTTCGTTGGAATTGTTGTCTACCGAGTAGACGTTGAGGGCGCCGGGTTTGTGAGGTTCTTCTTCGAACCTGTCGAGTTCTACTGAGCCACGCTCAAGTTAACGCATCACACCGTTGGCCAGTTAACGAAGTTGGCTGGCCTCTCCGCGAAATTGCTTGTCGGCGTTGATCTGTTTGCAAAGCTCGCTGCTTCGGACCGGTTTGGCAGGTTACGTGCAGCTAACTCATAGGCAGCCTATGTAGCGTCGATTTTGTCCAATCCGGGGCCCAATAGGCCCGAAGTAGACAGAAGTCACGATGATGCGACCGAACCAACTGATGGCCGGAGCCGCCATCGCCGGAGCATTCACGGCAATCGCCATCGGAGCAGGAACAGGAACGGCAAGCGCCTTTTCCGGCCCGCTGGCCCGTGCCGGCGGCCAGGGTGCCGCGCCCGCATTTCACAACCCGATACCAGTCCCGTTGGGAGGCGGCGGCGGGGGCGGTGGCGGCGGTGGTGGCGGCGGCGGCGGCTTTGGCGGCGGCGGCTTTGGGGGCGGTGGCGGCCACGGCGGCGGTGGCTTTGGTGGTGGTGGCCACGGCGGCGGCTTTGGTGGTGGCGGCCACGGAGGGTTCGGTCCGGGACCCGGACCTGGCGGTCCCAACGGGCCTGGTGGGCCGGGCGGACCTGGGCCGGGTGGACCGGGTGCCCCTAACGGACCGGGTGGTCCGGGGGACCCGGGCGGACCCGCAGGCCCCGGTGGCCCGGGTGGGCCCGCTGGCCCTGGCAATCCAGGCGGACCAGGCCCCGGTGGTCCAGGTGACCCGGGTGGGCCCGGTGGTCCGGGTAACCCGGGTGGGCCTGGCGGTCCTGGCGGGCCAGGTGACCCCGGTAAGCCCGGCGGTCCGGGCGGTCCAGGCCACCCCGGTGGACCTGCTGGACATCACGGCCACGATGGTGACGGCGGGCACGGGCCTTACTACACCTACTTCTACAACAACTATTTCTACGGCAACAACGGCATCCGGTGCGGGCTCGGCTCGTGGCGCGACGACTCTCGCGGTTGCTTCCTGAATGCCCCATGGGGCGACGGGCCTGCACCGTGGGGTCCGGGCGCGCCGCCGCCGCCGGCCTGGGACAAACCACTTCCCCCGCCGGGTGGACAGTGGACCGACGGCCCAATCAACTACTGGGGATTCGACGAAACGCCGTCGTGGGACCCACAGTTCAACCAGTGGGGCTTCAACCTCTTCGGAGTCTGGATCCCGGTGTAGGGGGCCCGCCCTCACCCGCGAGATGGCGCGGAGTTTGTGAGTTTTGCCGCCAAATCGCGCAGGTCGGTCGCGACGATTGTCGGCTGCGGCACGCCCGGAAGGGGCAATGCCGCGTTGCCGGGCCGGGTGATCAATGCGCCGCTGAATCCGACGGACTGGGCGCCGATGGTGTCCCAGACGTGGGCGGCCACCATCATGCAGTCCGCCGGGGATACGGCGAGCTGCTCGCACGCGTGCAAGTACACCGCCGGCGCGGGCTTGAACGCTCGGCAGCTCTCGACGCTGAGCTGTCGCTCGAACAGATGGCCCAATCCGGCATGTTCCAACGGGCTGGGCCCCTCCGGGTTGGGCGGCGAGTTGGTCAGCGTGACCAGGCGAAACCCGTTGTCGCGCAATGCGGTCAGGCCGTCCTCGACGTCCGGGTGGGCGGGCATGGTGAGCATCGCGTGCTTCAGGGTATTTACGTCCGCCTCGGCGATCTCCGCGCCGCGGGTGGTCGCGAGCATCCGCAAGACTCCCTGGCCGAGCGTGAAGAAATCGACATAGTGCCCCGACAAGGTCGCCGTCATCGAGTACATGACCAGTTGATTGAACCACTCTCGCATCGCCGCAGGATCGCCGAGGATGCACTCGAAAACCGGTGCTATGGACTCGATGTCGATCAGCGTCTCGTTGACGTCGAACACGAGAACTGACGGTGCGGCAGTCATTGTCCCATCATCTACTACCAGGCCGGTCAGCGGTCAGACCGGCGAGTGGCCGCGTTCTTGAAGCACCCAGGCGTTGCCATCGGGATCGTGAAAATTGGCGAAACTCGCGTAGTCGACGTGGGCAGGGTCGACGCCGGCGAGAAAGTTGCCGCGCCATCCACCATCGGTGTCCTTGTGGCGGATGTCGCTGACGTTCACTCCACGACCGGTTAGTTCGCGGCGGCAGAGCTGGATATCGGTAACGACGAGATACAGACCACGCACCGAGCCAGGCGGCGCGTCGGTCAATCCGGCCCCGAATTGAATTGACGCACCTGATCCCTGGGGTGTCAGCTGGATCACCCGGAAGGCGGGTGTAGGCGCATAGTCGACGTCGACGTCGAACCCGACCTGATCGCGGTAGAACCGCAGCGACTGTTCCGGATCCGAGACAGGCAGAATTACGGCCTCCAGCGACGCCTTCATCGTGCAGTTCTGTCTGAGGCTTTTTGGAGGATCTCGTCGGGATCGAGTCCGCGGTCGATGCCGTGTGAGACCACGGTTTGGCCGGGCTCGAGGTGGAGCTGTTTGCCGTCGAGGTAGACGTCGATTTTGTCGGGTTCGAACGAGACCAGGTTGCTCACTCGTCCCACCTCCGGCCAAGCCTCGGTGTACGACCACGCCGCGTGCTTATGGTTGCCGATGTCGTAGTAGCTGGCCAGGCCTTTGTATGGGCAGAACGTCTGTCCGTCAACGGATTCCAGCGCGGACTCGTCGATGTCGTCACGTGGCACATACCAGCGGGGTGCGAAACCGGATTCGTAGAGCGCCAAAGGTCGATGGCTGTCGGCGATTACCCGATCGCCGTCTCGGACAGCAAGATGCCGCGTGGTCGAACGGATGTCGATGCGGTGATAGGCATCGGCGGCGTGTCCGACGATGCGCTCATCTTCTTCGAAGAAAGCGTCCATGCCACGCCAGGCGAATGCGACCCGCCCTTCCAACACGGCGGCATAGCTGGGCAGCGTGGTGTACCGCCATGCGGCGTGGTGGGCCTCGCGGCCGGTTACCTTCACCGTGAACCAGGCCACATCGCCCAATTCAGGGTGATGAGTCAGGCGATCTTCGATCAACAGGATGCCGGATTTTATGTCCGGTTCGGGGAAGTAAGCGACCGGGTAGCGGCCGGGCTCGTGCAGCAGTAGGACGTCTTCGCTCTCAGCGACCCACTGGTCGGCGAACCGCACCCGCATCCGGCGCCGCAGCGGCTCGGCGTACAGGAGCGGCTGCGGCAGTGGCTCCGGCGTGAGGAATTGCCCAACCGATGCCGTCGCAAGTGGACCTTGCTGCCATGCCAAACCCATTGTCGTGTCCTCTCATTCGATGACGACAACCATTTTTCCGCCGGCTTCGCCGGTTTCCATGGCTCGGTGTGCTTCGTGAATCTCGTCGAACGAGAAGACACGGGAAGGGGCTGCTTCGAGTCGTCCCGCGGCCACCTGGGCTGCGATGTCCTGAAGCGGAACGTCAGACAGCGGGAAGCCCGGAGTGCCGAAGACGAAGCTGCCGAAGAATGACCAATTCACACCGCTGGCCATGCGCAGCAGCGGATTGAAGTCACCGATCGGGTCAAGTCCGCCAAGCCATCCCGCCAAACAGGCGGTGCCGTCGCGGCGAAGCATATCCAGCGAGTCGAGGATGGTGCTGTTGCCGACCAGGTCGAGTACCGCGTCGATCTGCTTGGCTTCGGCGATGCTGGCAGCCAGCGTCGGCGATTCCAGCTCGGCACGCGCGACGCCGAGGGACTCCAGCATGCTGAAACGCTCGCGCATGCGTGCGGTGGCTATCACGTGTGCACCGGCCGCGACTGCCATCTTGACCGCGGCCTGGCCGAACGATGAAGTCGAGCCACGGATGACGATGGTTTGTCCCGCAGACAGTTTGAGATTGCGGAACAGGCACGTCCACGCGGTCGCAAACGTTTCCGGCAATGCCGCTAACTGTGACCACGGCAGATCGGACTCGATGAGGGCGACGTTGGCCGCGCGTACCCGGGTGTATTCCGCGTAGCTACCGTTGATGGTTCGCCCGAGGCCACCCATCAACGCGGCGACTTTGGCGCCGACCGGAAATTCTCCGCCCGGACACGCGTCGACGATGCCCACGCATTCGATGCCGCTGACTTCGGCGGCCTCGGCCCATTCCCCACGGCGCATATGCAACTCGGCGTGGTTGATGCCGAACCCGCGGACCTTGATGACCACTTCGCCGTCTTTGGGCAGCGGTTTGGGGATGTCGGTGTAGACCAGGCTGTCGAGGCCGCCGAACTTCTCCAACACGATCGCGCGCATGGTCTCGCCGCCTGGTCGTTCGCGCACCACTGCGGGCGCCGTGGGCAGCGCGTTGCCGGGCTGAGGTGATTCCGCAGCAGACATGATGTGCTTTCCTTTGCGTCTACCCGTACTGGGATACTCCGCCCATTATTATGGGCCTGGTGGCCCATTTTTGTCCACGGGGCTACCTAGCCCGTCTGCTTGCGAGGCCTGGGTCTGCGGCGTTTTGTGGTCGCCGCGAACGAACGGACATATTCGACAGCCGCCGTCAGCGCCTCGCGCAAAGGTTCAGGATCGTCGGTGAGGAAGGTGATCAAGGCGCCACCCTGATGAGCGGCAACTAGAGAGACCGCAAGGTGGCGTGGATCGGAGTCCGCTCGCAGATCGCCGCGGCGCTTCATCTCGGTAAGGCCGCTCTGGAACAACTCGATCCATTGGTCGTAGCCGTCGGCGAGATCGCGATGGATTTCGGCATCGGCCTCGACCAATTCCCCTGCGAGCGAGCCGTATACGCATCCACCCACACGGTAGACCGGGTCGAGCTCGGCAAGGGTGGCCTCGACCCAGGCGTCCAACGCAGCGAAGCTGTCCAGGCCACCCAGTTGAGTGTGAAATTCTCGGACGTCGTCGCGGCGTGCGCCGATAACGTTGCGGGTCAGGTCGCGCTTGCCGTCAAAGTAGTGCGAGATCTGTGAGCCACTAACGGCGGCCGCGCCACGCACCTCGTCGATGCTGGTCCCGCCGACCCCGCGCTCGAACATGAGGCGGGCGGCCACGTCAATGATGCGCGCCCGGGTCGCCCGGCCCTTGCGGGTCAGCCGTGATGTGGGGTCGTCAGACACTGGTGCCGCCCCTTTCGGAGATGGTCACGAGGCTCGTGGGCCCGTGCGCCTGCCGCGTGCCCGACGCGCTGGACGTGGCACTCGCTCTGCCGGGTCGGTGGCGAACATCCGCAAGTAGTTGACTGCGAATCGGACAGCATCGGCGTGCGGCCATTCGGCCTGATAGGTGAACGCGAGCGTGGCACCACCCTGATGGGCACTGACGATGACTAGCGCCAACTTTCGCGGGTCCGCACCGGCGGCGACGACGCCATGATCTTTCATCTGTTGAATTGCCTGCTCCAGCAACTCAATCCACTGCCAGTAACCCGACGCGAGCGTCTCGCGCGTTACGCTGTCGGACTTACCGAGTTGGCCGGCCAGCGCGTGATAGGTTGGCGTGCCGGAGTAGCCGATGCGTCGCAGGTAACGCATATTCAGATCGATCCATCGCTCGAAGTCATCGAACGTATTCAGCGCACCGAGCTTGGGCTGGCGGTGAAAATCCAGCACAACATGTATCTGGCGGCCGACGATCGCGCGGATGAGAGCTTGCTTGTCGGCGAAGTAATGGGCGAGCTGGGACCCGCTCACCGATGCGCCCCTGCGCAGCGCGTCCATATTCAGCGCCGAGAGGCCCTCGCGCAGGATGAGTTCGGCGGCGACCTGCAGGATCCGATCGCGAGTTGCCTGACCCTTGGCCGTCAGGCGCCGCTCGTCCTGCAGCTCGGCGTGGACCATAGCGTCAGGTTAGCCCGCCGGCGCACCCGATTATGGGACGTTTATCCCATATGGTTAGTCCGTGTTTCGTTAAGCAACTGAATGGACTTTGGTCAAGAATGCGCGGATCAGCCCGGCTACCTCGTCGAGGGCTGACTCGAGCAGGAAGTGCCCGCCGTCGAGAAGATGGATCTCGGCATCGGGCAGGTCGTCGGCGAATGCCTCAGCGCCTGCCGGGCCGAAGATCTCGTCACCGCGCCCCCACACCGCGAGCAGCGGCACGCGGCTGGACCGGAAGTACTCATGGACACGGGGGTACTGCGGCGAGTTGGTGGCATAGTCGCGGAACAGTTTGAGTTGCACTTCGTCATTGCCCGGTCGCGATATCAGCGCGTAGTCGTGATACCAAGATTCCGGATTGACCAGCGTCTCGTCTGGCACTCCGGTGACGTACTGCCAGCGGGTGGCGTCCAAGGTGAGGAATTGCCTCACCGAGCCTTCGGTCTCGGCTGTCTGCTCGGCCTGATAGGCACGTACCGTCTTCCAGAAGCTCTCAACGAAGCCGGCGTCGTAGGCGTTGCCGCTCTGGCTGATGATCGCCGTGATCGCAGACGGGCTGTGTAGCGCCAGACGCCAGCCGATCGGCGCGCCGTAGTCCTGCACATAGATCGCGTACCGGTCGATGCCGAGGCTCTGGAGCAGGCCCTCGGTCAACGCGGTCAGGGCATCGAAGGTGTAGTCGAAGTCGGTAACCGAGGGTGCATCGGAGAGGCCAAAGCCCAAATGATCGGGTGCGATCAAGTGATAGTGATCGGCCAGCGCGGGAACCAGGTCGCGGAACATATACGAGCTGGTCGGGAATCCGTGTAGCAGTAGCAGCACGGGCGCGTCCGGGTCGCCGGCCTCCCGGAAGAACAGTCGATGGCCGGCGACGGTGGCGTAGCGGTGGTGGACGATTGGCATAAGAACCCTCCTGCGGCATTCGCTCGACCAAGCATTTTGGGATGATCAACCCATTATGCACCCATGGGGCTGTCTGGCAATAGTCGGCGTCGGCGGTTGACCCGCCTGCCGTCAGACCCATATTATGGGCTGGCTATCCCATTCTGATCGTACCCGGCTAAGGACGAGTGTTGATGGCTAATACTTTGCAGGACAAAACAATTCTGGTGGTCGGGCGCGGCAGCGGAATCGCACGTGCCGTGGCCTTGCGGGCGCGATCGGAGGGCGCCCGGGTCATCGTGGCCGGACGCGATCGGGCGAAGCTCGCGAATTCCTATGACGACCCCGGGATCAGCGCCGATACGATCGATATCACCGACGACCAGTCGATCGCCGCGCTCGCCGACCGGGTAGGCCGGGTGGATCACGTGGTATCCACCGCATCTGCTCGCGCCCGCGGAAAGCTGGCCGACTTGCAGCGTCAGAATCTGCTGCAGTCGTTCGACACCAAGGTGATCGGGCCGACCATGCTCGCCAAACACTTTGCGTCGCAGATCAACCCGGGCGGCTCTTTTGTGTTGTTCTCGGGCGTGCATGCTTTCAAGCTCAACGTCGGCTATCTCGGCGTGGGCATCACCAACGGCGCCGTCGACTTCCTGGCCCGTTGGCTCGCGGTCGAACTCGCACCAATCCGGGTCAATGCGATTTCACCCGGCGTCATCGACACCGGAGCCTGGGACGCCATGGGCGATGACGGGAAACGCGATTACTTCGAGCACATCGCAGCCCACAATCCGGCGGGACGGATCGGGACGCCGGACGATATCGCGGCCGCGGTGCTGTTCGCGATGACCAATACCTTCATGACCGGTGTGACGCTGAAGATAGACGGCGGCGAACCGCTGGTGTAGACAACCACAAGGGGCCACGCAAGGAGTCGAAGTGGGCAGGCTTGTCTCAGTCAACGTGGGCATGCCCAGGAACGTGCCGTGGACGGGCAAGGCCGTCTATACCGGGATATGGAAAACACCTGTCGATGGACCGGTCATGGCCCGACGCCTCAATCTCGACGGTGACGGGCAGGGTGACCTTGCCGGGCACGGTGGCGAGCAACGCGCAGTGATGGTGTACCAAACCGAGTCGTACGACTTCTGGAAAAGCTACCTGCATCGCGACGATCTGGAGCCCGGCCACTTCGGTGAAAACTTCACCGTCACCGGGCTCGCCGATGAAGACGTTTGCATCGGTGACCGCTACCGGATCGGCGACGCTGAATTCGAGGTCACCCAGCCACGCGTCACCTGCTTTCGGGTGGGTATGCGTCTCGGGGAGCCGGAGATGCCCAAATTGCTTGTCTCGCAGCACCGTCCGGGGTTCTATTTCCGGGTCCTTCGAGAGGGCCTCGTCCGTGCCGGCGACGACATTGTCCGGACCTGTCGCGGCCGCCACGAGCTGAGCGTGGTCGATGTCGACGCGTTGCTGTATCTGCCGGACCGCAACATCGAACAGCTCCAACAGATCGTCGATGTGCCGGCACTCAGCCCGGGCTGGCTGCAGTCATTCAAGGACTTGCTTGCCGAACACGAGGGCTCGGCACGTCAGCCGGCGCCGGCTATCGGAGTCGAGCCGGGGTGGAACGGTTTTCGGCCGTTGCGAGTCAGTGCAGTACGTCGGGAAAGCCCGCAGGTGATGTCGATTTTCCTGGAGGCCGACGACCACACTGCGCTGCCGCGACCACTTCCCGGCCAATATCTGACGGTGCGAATCCCCGACGCCGGCAACTCGATGGCCATGCGCAGCTACTCCCTTTCCGGCGACCCCACCGCCGCGGAGTATCGAATCAGCGTCAAGCGCGAAGACCACGGCGTGGTGAGCCGATGGCTGCACGCCCATATCGAGGCAGGATCAGTCCTGCAGGCCGCTGCCCCGCGCGGCGACTTCTACCTCACCGAGAGCGATTCTCCAGTGGTGTTGATAGCGGCGGGGATTGGTGTCACTCCCGTCCTGGCGATGTTGCATGCGCTGTCGGCCGAGCACAGCAGCCGCGACATCTGGTGGTTGCATACCGTACGCAATCGGGAGACTGAGGCGTTTGCAGCCGAAGTCGCGGCGCTCGTCGAGTCCCTGCCTCATGCCCAACAGCGGGTGTTCTACACGCAGATTCACGGCCGTGTGAACGAATCGACGATCGCCGCGCTAGGCCTGCCGGCGAATGCTTCGGCGTACCTTTGCGGACCGACCCAATTCATGACTGATATACGGGATGCGTTAGGCGCGGCGGGACTCGACGCGGCGCGAATCCGCAGCGAGCTGTTCGGGGCCTTGCCGCCGATCAACCCGGGTGTCGTAGACGGCGGCCCGCACAACCCGCCTCATCCGCCGGCCGGAGCGCCCGGGACGGGTCCGTCGATCACCTTCGCCCGCAGCGGACTCACCGTCAACTGGTCACCCGACTACCGCAGCATCCTCGATTTGGCCGAGGCCTGCGACGTACCAACTCGTTTCGCCTGCCGAAGCGGAGTTTGCCACGTGTGTGAGACCGGGATCGTTGACGGGACAACGACATATGTGCAGCCGCCGCTGGAACCACCCGGGCCGCAAACAGTGCTTATCTGCTCGGCCGCGCCGCGAAGTGATCTCGTACTCGACCTCTAGGGGTTACGGGCTCAGCGCGACCGATGCCTCAGCGGTGTAGCACAGGAACGTCAGGGTCTCCTGCATATACAGCTGCACGGTCTCGGCATCGTGCGACAGGTAGCCGATGGAGACGTCGGTGCCCAGCTGCAAGTCGAAGTCGCCGCCGCGGGTGGTCAGCACGAAGGCGCCGTCGATGGCCGGTGCCCAGATGATGTCGTTTTGGACCAACCGACGGATGTGTTCGCGGATCGGGTAGCCGTGCTCGGTCGTCTCACTGACCTTGGTGTAGGCATCCGCCGATAGCAGGACCGCGTACGGGCCTTCCACACCGGCCAGCCTCAGGCTGGACAGCGCCTGCGAGATGACGTCGGGAAACTCGCGAGTGTCCTTCGGCAAGGTCAGCGCCGGGTTAGAGCTGGAGCTGCGGATGCCGTCGATCAAGGCATCGTTGTAGCCCTCGAAGATGGCCCGATCTTCGGCGAACGCGAGCTTCTTGGCTGCCGTCTTGACCGGATCCCAATCGGAGTCCTGCGACCCGCGCTCTACGTTGTCGATCTCCGTACGCGACAGCGCGAACGGAACCCGAAGCCGTACAAGCGGTTTACTGGCGCGCAGGTGGCTGATCACCCCGTCGGAGGACGGCTTGACGTCGATCAGTCGCCCGGTGCTGACTGCAGCGGCGGTCGGTCCGGCTGGTTCGCTGACATCTACCACCCGGCGGCCGGCAATGTGACGCTTGAACGTCCGCCTCGCCTCCACTTCGATTTCGTCCCAAGCTTCCTCGGTGATCGGAGCAAGATCGCGGTACAGGTTGTTCATTGCGGGGTTCCTTTCAAACTGCCGATCGCCAACGAGCCATCCGCGGATGTCTTGAGTATCGCCGGAGTCGCTGCCGGCGAGATCGGCAGCGGTGGCGGGTCGTCGAGAAAGTCGACTGTGGGGGAGAAGAACAGTCCACCGGTGACCGCGGTGGAGAAATCCAGGATCCGGTCGGTATTGCCGGGCGGATCGCCGAGAAACATGTTGTGCAGCATCTGCTCGGTCACCTGCGGCGCGCGCGAGTAGCCGATGAAGTAGGTGCCGAATTCGCCCTTGCCGAGCTCACCGAAGGGCATGTTGTGCCGCACGATCTTCAGCTCGGTGCCGTCGTCGTCGGTGATGACGTTCAGCGCGATGTGCGCGTTCGACGGCTTCTCGTCGTCGTCGAGTTCGAGGTCCTCGAGTTTGGTTCGGCCGATCACGTGCTCCTGCTCGCTGACCGACAGCGAACCCCACGACCCCATGTCGTGCAGATACTTTTGGATGTGCACGTAGCAGCCGCCGGCGAATTCCGGGTCTTCGTCACCGATGGTGGTGGCCGAAATCGCCAGTGCGCCATCGGGGTTCTCGGTCCCGTCGACGAATCCGAGCAGATCGCGGTTGTCGAAGAACCGGAACCCGTGCACCTCGTCGACCACGGTCACCGCGCCGGCCATCGATCGCAGAATGTTGTTGGCCAGCTCGAAGCAGACGTCCAGCGTCTCGGCCCGGACGTGGAACAACAGATCACCGGGAGTCGCCGGGGCCCTGTGGCGGGGGCCGTCCAGTTCGATGAACGGGTGCAGCTCGGCCGGTCGAGACCCCTCGAACAACCGGTCCCAGGCGTGTGAGCCGATCGAGGTGATCACCGACAGCTTCTTGGCGGGGTCGCGGAAACCGGTCGAGCGCACTAACCCCGAGATCCCCGACAGCGCGTCGTGCGTGACCTCTTCGCCGCCCTCGTCGATGGTGACCACCAGGAAGATGGCGGCTGGCGTCAAGGGCGCGAGCACCGGTTGCGGATCGGGCACGCGTTCGACCCTAACGTTTCCGATGCGCGCGTGATGAAAAGATTGGTTCCATGGTTGCCACGGCGCAAGGCCTGTGCGAATTCATCGACGCGTCCCCGTCGCCGTTTCATGTCTGCGCCACGGTGGCGTCCCGGTTGCGGGCTGCCGGCTACACCGAGCTCGCCGAGGCGGATGAATGGCCACCAGCCGGCAAGTTCTTCATCGTGCGGGCCGGGTCACTGGTGGCCTGGAACAGCGGCAACGACGCCGACGATCGATCGTTTCGGGTTATCGGTGGCCACACGGACAGTCCCAACCTGCGGGTCAAGCAACATCCCGACCGCGACGTCATCGGGTGGCAGATGGTCGCGCTGGAGCCCTATGGCGGCGCCTGGCTGAACTCGTGGCTGGACCGCGACCTTGGCGTCAGCGGGCGGCTGTCGGTGCGCGACGGCGCCGGCATCGCGCACCGATTGGTCCGAATCGACGACCCGATCCTGCGGGTGCCGCAGCTGGCCATCCACCTCACCGATGACCGCAAGTCGCTCACGCTGGATCCGCAGCGCCACGTCAACGCGGTCTGGGGCGCCGGTGGCGCTGCTCGATCGTTCCTCGGCTATGTCGCCGAACGGGCGGGCGTCGATCCTGATGAGGTGCTGGGCGCCGATCTGATGACCCACGACCTGACTCCATCGCGGCTGACGGGCGTCGACGACCAGTTCGTCAGCGCGCCGCGGCTGGACAACCAAGCATCCTGCTACGCGGGTCTGGAGGCGTTTCTGGACGCGCGATCTGGCCAACACCTGCCGGTGCTCGCGCTGTTCGACCACGAAGAGGTCGGATCGACCTCGGATCATGGCGCCGACTCCGAGCTGCTGCTGACCACGCTGGAACGCATCGAGCTGGCCAGCGGCGGCGGGCGCGCCGACTTTCTGCGCCGACTGCCGGGATCCATGGTGGCCTCGGCGGACATGGCGCACGCCACCCACCCCAATTACCCCGAGCGGCACGAACCCGGGCACCTGATCGAGATCAACGGCGGCCCGGTGCTCAAGGTGCATCCGAATCTGCGGTACGCCACCGACGGCCGCACCGCCGCGGCGTTCGCGTTGGCCTGCCGGCAGGCCGGTGTGCCGCTGCAACGTTACGAGCACCGCGCCGACCTGCCGTGCGGCTCGACGATCGGTCCGATGACCGCGGCCCGCACCGGCATCCCGACCGTCGACGTGGGTGCACCACAGCTGGCGATGCACTCCGCTCGAGAATTCATGGGCGCCAACGACGTTCCCGCCTACGCGGCAGCGCTGCGGGCCTTTTTGTCGCCGGGCTGACCCGGTCAGGTCTGGGTGACGAACACCGGGTCGTAGCGGATCACGTTCTCCACCACCATGCCGTCGCGGGTGCGAACCCGGTCCAGCCCGCGGATCTCGATCGGTCCGTTCGGTCCGGTCGCGTGCCCGACGTAGTGCAGGAAGAACAGTTCCTCACCGTCGACGGCGCCGGCAACCGTGGCGCTGTCGACGAGTTCCAGTCGCAGGTCCGGAGCGACGGCCAGCAGGTCGGCAATCTTTTGGGTGTACGCCTCGAATCCACGGACCGGTTCGGTGTCACCCGGCCAGTAGCCGACGATGTCCTCGGCCAGGATGTCCATCCCGCGCGACATGTCGGGCGCCGCCCAGAACGCCGCAAATAGTTCCGCACTGAACCTCGGGGTCGTTGTGGCAGTGGCACTTCGGGTGTCAGTCATGGTTCCTCCAGGTCGGTTTGTTGTTCACTGAAAGTCTTTCCCGGCGCGATGTCGCCGCACAATTACCTCGGAGGTCATCGCCATCGGTAATAAGGTCGTGGGTATGGCACTCAACGTGGAGATGGTCACCTTCGATTGCGTAGACCCCGCAACACTCGCGGAGTGGTGGGCCGAGCAGTTCGAAGGTGAGACACAAGAACTGATACCCGGCGAATTCATCGCGGTCATCCGGGCCGACGGTCCCCGGCTGGGCTTCCAGAAGGTGGAGGACCCTACGCCCGGCAAGAACCGGGTGCATCTGGATTTCGGCGCCGCCGATGTCGACGCCGAGGTGAGTCGGCTCACGTCGGCGGGAGCGACCGAGGTCGGTCGACACAGCATCGGCGACAGCTTCCGCTGGGTGGTGCTTGCCGACCCCGCGGGCAACGCCTTCTGCGTCGCCGGCACGGGGTAGCCGCCGCGCCACCTAGACTGTTCCCGTGACGTCTGGGCTCACTCACGCGACCGATACCGTCGAGCGGGCCGCGGCCACCCCTGATCAGCCGCAACCATTCCGCGAACTCGGTCTCAAAGACGACGAATACCAGCGGATCCGCGACATCCTGGGACGCCGCCCGACCGACGCCGAGCTGGCTATGTACTCGGTGATGTGGAGCGAACACTGCTCCTACAAATCGTCCAAGGTGCACCTGCGGTACTTCGGCGAGACCACCACCGACGAGATGCGGGCGGGCATGCTGGCCGGCATCGGCGAGAACGCCGGCGTGGTCGACATCGGCGACGGCTGGGCCGTCACTTTCAAAGTCGAGTCGCACAACCACCCGTCCTACGTCGAGCCCTACCAGGGTGCGGCCACCGGTGTCGGCGGCATCGTCCGCGACATCATGGCGATGGGCGCCCGGCCGGTCGCGGTGATGGATCAGTTACGGTTCGGCGCCGCGGACGCCCCGGACACCCGCCGCGTGCTCGACGGTGTGGTGCGGGGCATCGGCGGCTACGGCAACTCGCTGGGCTTGCCCAACATCGGCGGCGAAACCGTTTTCGATGCGTGCTACGCCGGCAACCCCCTGGTGAATGCGCTCTGCGTCGGCGTGCTGCGTAAGGAAGATCTTCATCTGGCCTTCGCGTCGGGCGCCGGCAACAAGATCATCCTGTTCGGCGCGCGGACCGGACTCGACGGCATCGGTGGGGTATCGGTACTGGCGTCGGAAACCTTCGGCGGCGACGAGTCGGGGTCGGGTCGTAAGAAGTTGCCCTCGGTGCAGGTCGGCGACCCATTCACCGAGAAGGTGCTCATCGAGTGCTGCCTCGAGCTGTATGCCGCGGGGCTGGTGATCGGCATCCAGGACCTCGGCGGTGCCGGATTATCCTGCGCCACATCGGAACTCGCATCGGCGGGCGATGGCGGAATGGCGATCGAACTGGAAACGGTGCCGCTGCGGGCCAAGGACATGACGCCCGCCGAGATTCTGTCCAGCGAGTCGCAAGAACGCATGTGTGCTGTGGTCGCGCCGGAGAACGTGGAAGCCTTCATGGCGGTCTGCCGCAAATGGGAGGTGCTGGCCACCACGATCGGCGAGGTCACCGACGGTGACAGGCTGCAAATCACTTGGCACGGTGAGACGGTCGTCGACGTGCCGCCGCGCACCGTGGCCCACGAGGGGCCGGTGTACCAGCGTCCCGTCGCTCGTCCGGACTCGCAGGATGCGCTCAACGCCGACACCTCGGCCGGCCTGAAGCGACCGGCCACCGGCGACGAATTGCGCGCGACTTTGCTTGCGCTGCTGGGCAGTCCGCACCTGTGCAGTCGCGCGTTCATCACCGAGCAGTACGACCGCTATGTGCGCGGCAACACCGTGCTGGCCGAGCATGCCGACGGCGGCGTGCTGCGCGTCGACGAGACCACCGGCCGCGGTATCGCGGTGTCGACCGACGCGTCGGGCCGTTACACGCAGCTCGACCCCTACACCGGTGCACAGCTCGCGCTGGCCGAGGCGTACCGCAACGTCGCCGTCACCGGTGCAACCCCAGTCGCGGTGACGAACTGCCTCAACTTCGGCTCGCCGGAGGATCCGGGCGTGATGTGGCAGTTCTCCCAGGCCGTCCGCGGTTTGGCGGATGGCTGTGCGGCGCTGGGTATTCCGGTGACCGGCGGCAACGTCAGCTTCTACAACCAGACCGGAACGACGGCGATCATGCCCACCCCGGTCGTCGGCGTCCTGGGTGTGATCGACGACGTCACCCGCCGCATTCCGACCGCCATGGGCACCGAACCCGGCGAGACGCTGATCCTGCTCGGCGACACCCGGGACGAGTTCGACGGCTCGATCTGGGCGCAGGTCACCGCCGACCATCTGGGCGGCTTGCCGCCCGCAGTAGACCTGGCCCGGGAAAGACTATTGGCCGACGTGCTGAGTGCGGCCTCTCGCGACGGGCTGGTGTCCGCGGCCCACGACTTGTCCGAGGGCGGTCTGGCGCAGGCCGTCGTCGAATCGGCGCTCGCCGGCGAAACCGGTTGTCGCATCGTGCTTCCCAAAGGCGCCGACCCGTTCGTGACGTTGTTCTCCGAATCTGCGGGCCGGGTACTGGTGGCGGTGCCGCGTACCGAGGAGAGCCGTTTCACCTCGATGTGTGAGGCGCGCGGCCTGCCGGCCACCCGTATCGGTGTCGTCGATCAGGCTTCGGACGCGGTGGAGGTGCAGGGCCTGTTCACCGTGCCACTGGCGGAGTTGCGCAGCACATCCGAAGGGGTGCTGGCCGCGCTGCTGCGATGAGTCCCGAGTCCGAGGCTCGTGGACGGCATCCGTTGCTGGTGTGGGCATGGAGCCTGCTGCGGCTGAAATTCGTCGGTGTGGCGTTCGGCGCGCTGTTCTTCTGCTTGTCGTTGACGCCGTCGCTGGTGCCGCGAGACTGGTTGTTCCAAGGGCTGATTGGTGGCGTGAACGCCGCATTCGGTTACGGCTTGGGCGTGGTGCTCGGCAAGGTGGTCTACCGCCTTCTGCTACGAGGTGCCCGCTGGTGGCCGCCTCCGGCGCGGGTGCTGTTCTGGATGAAGGCGGCGGTCGTGGTGATCGCACCGACGGCCTGCGTGCTGATGCTGATTCCGGCCGCGGCCTGGCAGCGGCAATTGTCCGCGCTGATGGGCATCGAGGGGCCGACGAACCCGGGTTACCTGCGCACGCTGATCGTCGCCGCGGTTGTCTGCGCGCTGCTGGTGTCGGCGTTCCGGGTGCTCATCGACGCCGTCAGGCTGCTCGCCCGGATGCTGATCCGGCGTTGGCATGTGCACGACGAGGTGGCGCTGTTCATCGGCACGGCAATCGTTGTGGCGCTGCTGATCACGTTGTTCGACGGTGTGCTGGTGCGCGGCTTCTTCGCCGGCGCCAACGCGATCTTCCAGCCGCGGGACAGCGCCACCCCCGCGGGTGTATCACAACCACGGCTGGCGGAAAAATCAGGTAGCCCAACATCATTGGCGCCGTGGAACACCTTGGGATACCAGGGCCGCACGTTTGTCGGCACCGGCCCGCACGCGGCCGAACTGAGCAAGCTCAACGGCAGGCCGGCCAAGGAGCCGATCCGGGTGTACGCCGGGCTGCACACCGCCCCTGATGACCAAGGCCGGTTGGACGTCATCGTCGATGAGCTCGAGCGCACGGGGGCATTCAGCCGCAAGGTTCTGGTGATCGCGCCGACCACCGGCACCGGCTGGATCGACCCGGTGGCCGCGAGCTCGCTGGAGATGATGTACGACGGCGACACCGCGATCGTCGGTCTGCAGTACTCCTACCTGCCGAGCTGGATTTCGTTTCTGGCCGACCGGCAGAAGTCGATGGACTCTGGCCGGATGTTGATCAACGCCGTCCACGACCGCTGGGCGAAACTGCCGTCCGACCACCGGCCGAAGCTGGTGCTCTACGGCGAGAGCCTGGGTTCCCTGGCTGGCCAGGCCGCATTCGGGTGGCTGCCCGACATTGGCCGGATGGGCTTCAACGCGGTGCTCTGGGTTGGGCCGCCGCAGGAGAGCTCGCTGTGGCACGCGCTGCTTGTGCGGCGCGACCCGGGCTCCACCGAAGTGCAGCCGCGCTACGACAGCGGCCGAACCGTGCGGTTCTCCGAAGCCATCGACCCCGTCGACGTCGACCGTGTCGGGGGACCGCCGTGGGCGGGCACCCGGGTGCTGTTTCTGCAGCACCCGTCCGACCCGGTGGTCTGGTGGTCGCCCGACCTGTTGTTCAGTCGGCCCGGTTGGCTCGTCGAGCCGCGCGGCCGCGATCGCAGTGCGGCCATGCAATGGAGCCCGGTGGTGACGTTTTGGCAGGTCAGCGCTGACCTGACCAACGCCGAGGGGGTGCCTGGCGGGCACGGACACAACTACAGCAACGACATCCTCGACGGTTGGGCCGCAGTAGCGCCACCGGATGGCTGGACCGCGGCCGACACCGCGCGCATCCGTGCCGCGCTGAAGAGCTGAGCCATGGCCGCCCGTCAGAACGCCGATCCGGCCAAGACCCGCGACGCCGTCCACGCCGTCGAGGGCTGGCTGCGCGATGATGCCCAACCGTCGCCGGGTCGGGCGGAGCTGGCGGCCGCGGTCCGGCTCACCGCACGCACGCTGGCCGCCGAAGCGCCCGGCGCCAGCGTCGAGGTCCGGATTCCGCCGTTCGTTGCGGTGCAGTGCATTTCCGGGCTGAGGCATACCCGCGGCACGCCGCCCAACGTCGTCGAGACCGATCCGCGCACCTGGCTGCTGCTGGCCACCGGGCTGCTCAGGGTGGAGGACGCCGCCGCCTCCGGGGCGCTTCGCCTGTCCGGATCGCGGGCCGGCGAGATCGCCGGCTGGCTGCCGGTTGTCAGGCTGAGCGGTTAGGTCAGCGGCGCAAATCCAGAACGCACCAAATCGACACTCGTAGCAACGAGTTCGCCCAGGTCGCCGGTACACCCGTCGTCGCCCCATTCCTGGACCGCCACCACAAGAGCCGCGGCCAGCGTGGCTCCCGCAACCTCGGCGATGAGGTCGAGGTTGGGAACTCCCGCGAAGCGGGTCTTGACGAAGTCCGTCAGCACCTCGGCGAAGGACGACTGTACGACGCGCAGATGCGCGGCGATGCGCTCGGCGGATATCAACGTCGAACGGGCCAGCGCGGCTTGGCGAACCACCTCCACGTCGTGCGGAAAACTGGCCACGCTGGCTAACACGGCATCGAAGAGCGACTCCGAGGCGGGTCGTTGCGCCAACGCCTCAGCCAGCCATTCCAGGTGGGTGTCGTAATCCTGGAACAGAACGGCTTCCTTGCTGGGGAAGTGCCGGAAGAAAGTCCGCTCGGTGACGCCGGCTTCGGTGGCCAGCTGGGTCACCGTCACATTGGCGAACCCCTTGCTGGCGAACTGCGCCAGTGCCACGCGGCGTAACGCCGCATGCGTGGATCGCCGGCGCAGCGCATGAAGGTTGGTCGGCTCTGTCATCGCGCCAGATGCTATCTCGAATTTCCCGAATACGTCAGCGCTGACATCTTCCCAATGTGTCAGTACTGACATATTCTGCCAGCCATGACTGACTTTGACGCGATCGTTGTCGGCGCTGGGCACAACGGCCTGACGGCGGCAGCCATCCTGCAGGGTGCGGGCCTGCGCACGCTCTGCCTGGAGGCCAACACCTACTGCGGTGGAATGGCCGCGACGGTCGAGCTCATCGACGGATTCCGCTACGAGATCGCGGGATCGGTGCAGTTCCCCACCGCCCCTCAGATCACCAAAGAGCTTGGCCTGGACGCTCTTCCAACCGTCGACGCCGAAGTGATGTCGGTCAACATCGGTGATTCCGGTGAGGAGCCGATGGTTTTCTACCGCGATCCGATGCAACTGATGACCCATCTCGGCGAGAAACACGGCGCGGACGCGATCATGGGGATGGCCGAGTTGATCGCCTGGAGTCAAGGGCCCGGGAAAGCGCTGGGCCGATTCGAGGTGCGCACACCGCCGAAGTCGCTCGACGAGATGTATGCCTGCGCGGCCAACGAAGCCGAACGTGCCGCCATTCACCAGATGCTGTTCGGCTCGGCGATGGACGCCATCGACCGCTACCTGCCGGACAGAGAAAAGCACGCAGTCATGCGCGGAATGCTCGCGTTTCTGGCCGTCAACTCCACCTACCGCGGTCCGTACACCCCCGGCAGCGCGACCTGCCTGGCCTTTGCGCTGGCAGTGCCAGACGACAGCACCGCGATGATGACCAAGCTCGCCGGCGGTATCGGAGCGCTCACCGAACACCTGCACGAGCTATTCGTCTCCCGTGGCGGCGAGATGCGCTTCCGGACCAAAGTCGAGAAGATCCTGGTGGAAAACGACCGCGTCACCGGCGTGCGACTCCGCGACGGGTCGACGATCAGCGCACCCGTCGTGGTCTCCAACCTCGCGCCCGACCTCACTCTCACCGATCTCGTCGGCGCGGACTACCTGCCTGCGGATCTGATCGCCCGGCTGAGTGGTCGCGACCACCGTGCGGCGTTCATCCAAATGCATTTCGCTCTCGACGGCCTGCCGGAGTTCGCCCCGCCCTACGAGCTGCTCAACGAACCCGGTATGCAGCAGTCCATCGGGATCTTCGGCTCACCCGAAGAACAACAGCGCCAATGGGAGATGTGCACCCGCGGGTTGGTGCCCGACAATCCGTCGCTCGGCATGCAGATACCGTCCTGCATGGACCCCGGCCTGGCGCCGCCCGGCAAGCATGCCGCGAGCGCATATGCGTATGCGTTTCCCGTCGAAGCCAGCCGAGACCAGCATGGGCGTCTGAAAAATGAGATGGCGCAACGGGTTATCGAGAAGATCACCCGCGTTGCGCCCAACTTCCGGGACATCGTCATCCGGCACATCACGTTCGCGCCGTATCACATGCAGTCGATGTTCGGCGCCCCGGCGGGCGACTTCTGCCACGGCTTGCTGCACCCGGACCTGATGGGGCCGAACCGGCCCGGACCCAAGGGCTTCATCGATCTGCCGATCCCGGTCGAAGGGCTGTATTTGGCAAGCGCCGGGTGCCACGGCGGCCCCGGTATCACCTTCACTCCCGGCTACAACGCCGCGTATCAGGCGCTCGACGATCGGGCGGCGGGGTAACCCGCTCTACTGGGCCAGCTAGGGACCGCTGTGGCATATGCGACACCTGGCACGCTATGGGGCTCCTGAGCTGCGGAAATCGATTGCGAGATCGCGCAACACGCCGGATCAATTCGTGAACACGCTCGCTGTTTCCGTAGACTTCACTGAGTCACCATCCGCCCGCCAGGGAGCCGCCGCACCGTGACCGTCCAAGAGCCCGTACCTGACGAGAACCCACCCGGCGAAGAATGCGGCGTATTCGGCGTATGGGCCCCCGGCGAAGAAGTCGCCAAGATGACCTACTACGGCCTCTACGCATTGCAACACCGCGGCCAGGAAGCCGCCGGCATCGCGGTCGCAGACGGTTCGCAGGTGCTGGTGTTCAAGGATCTCGGCCTGGTCAGTCAGGTCTTCGAGGAGCAGACGCTGGCGGCGATGGAGGGCCACGTCGCGGTCGGGCACACCCGGTACTCCACCAGCGGCCAGCCCACCTGGGAGAACGCCCAGCCGGTCTTCCGTACCACCGCGGCGGGCACCGGAGTGGCGTTGGGGCACAACGGCAATCTGGTCAACAGCGCCGAACTGGTCACGCGCGCCCGTGAAGCCGGACTGCTCAATAGCAAGGTCCCGGGTGTGGCCACCACCGACTCCGACATGCTGGGCGCGCTGCTGGCGCACGGCGCGGCCGACTCCAGCTTGGAACAGTCCGCGCTGCAACTGTTGCCGACGGTTCGCGGCGCCTTCTGTCTGACGTTCATGGACGAGAACACCCTGTACGCCGCGCGCGATCCATGGGGTGTGCGGCCGCTGTGTCTGGGACGGCTGGATCGCGGCTGGGTGGTCGCGTCGGAAACCGCTGCGCTGGACATTGTCGGCGCGTCGTTCGTCCGCGAGATCGAGCCGGGCGAGCTGTTGGCGATCGACGCCGACGGCGTCCGGTCCACGCGCTTCGCCAACCCCGAGCCCAAGGGCTGCATCTTCGAGTACGTCTACCTGGCGCGGCCGGACAGCACAATCGCCGGAAGGTCGGTGCACGGCGCCCGGCTGGAGATCGGCCGACGACTGGCCCGCGAATCCCCGATCGACGCCGACCTGGTGATCGGCGTCCCGGAATCCGGCACCCCGGCCGCCGTCGGCTATGCGCAGGAATCCGGCATCCCCTACGGGCAAGGGCTGATGAAGAACGCCTACGTCGGGCGCACGTTCATCCAGCCGTCGCAGACCATCCGCCAGCTCGGAATCCGGTTGAAGTTAAATCCGCTCAAGGAAGTCATCCGCGGCAAGCGGCTCATCGTCGTCGACGACTCGATCGTGCGGGGCAACACCCAGCGTGCTCTGGTCAGGATGCTGCGGGAGGCCGGCGCCGTCGAAGTTCACGTGCGGATCGCGTCGCCACCGGTGAAGTGGCCGTGCTTCTACGGCATCGACTTCCCTTCGCCGGCCGAGCTGATCGCCAACGCCGTTGAAGACGAAGACGAAATGCTCGAAGCGGTAAGGCATGCCATCAACGCCGACACGCTGGGATACATCTCGCTGCGGAGCCTGATCGCCGCCACCGAGCAACCCACGTCTCGGCTGTGCTCGGCCTGCTTCGACGGCCGGTACCCGATCGAACTTCCCAGCGAGACCGCCCTCGGCAAGAACGTCATCGAGCACATGCTCGCCAATGCCGCGCGCACCGACATCGCGGACCTCGAGCTGTCGCCGGAGGCCGAACAGGCCGCCGTGCTACGCACTCCTTAGCCTTACGTTGTCTTTGCACGAGTGGGAGATACCCGCGCCGGGTGCCGACCGGTAGCCTTTATCGCGATGACCGACCGCGGAAAAGACCCGGCTGCCCCGGGCGTGACATATGCATCGGCCGGAGTCGATATCGAAGCCGGGGACCGCGCAGTCGAGTTGTTCAAGCCGCTCGCGTCGAAAGCCACTAGACCCGAGGTGCTCAGCAAGCTGGGCGGATTCGCCGGACTGTTCGCGCTGCGCAACGACTATCGCGAACCTTTGCTGGCGGCGTCCAGCGACGGGGTGGGTACCAAGCTGGCAGTCGCCCAGGCGATGGACAAACACGACACCGTCGGCCTGGACCTGGTCGCGATGGTGGTCGACGACCTGGTGGTCTGCGGAGCCGAGCCGCTGTTCCTGCTGGACTACATCGCTCTTGGCCGCATCGTGCCGGAGCGGCTCAACGCGATCGTCGGCGGTATCGCCGAAGGATGCATACGCGCGGGCTGCGCGCTGCTCGGCGGTGAGACCGCCGAGCACCCCGGCCTGATCGAGCCGGACCACTACGACATCTCGGCCACCGGCGTCGGCGTGGTCGAAGCCGACGACCTGCTCGGGCCCGAACGGGTCAAACCCGGCGACGTCATCATCGCGATGGGGTCTTCCGGCCTGCACTCCAACGGATATTCGCTGGCCCGCAAGGTTTTACTGGAGATCGACCGGGGCAACCTGGCCGGTTACGTCGAGGAGTTCGGCCGCACCCTGGGCGAGGAACTGCTCGAGCCGACCATCATCTACGCCAAGGATTGCCTGGCGCTGGCCGCCGAAACCCAGGTTCGGACGTTCTGCCACGTGACCGGCGGCGGGCTGGCCGGAAACCTGGAACGCGTCATCCCGAATGGGCTGGTGGCCGACGTGGATCGCGGCACCTGGACGCCGGCACCGGTGTTCGCGATGATCGCCCAACGCGGCCGGGTCTCGCGTGCCGAGATGGAAAAGACCTTCAATATGGGCGTCGGCATGATCGCCGTCGTCGCGCCCGAGGACACCGACCGCGCACTAGCGATCTTGACCGCCCGGCATTTGGATTGCTGGGTGCTGGGCACGATCAACAAGGGTGGAAAAGGCGGTCCGCGAGCAAAACTCGTCGGGCAGCACCCACGGTTCTAGATTTCAGCGCGCCAATACAGCGAGCCGCGGGCAGTCCTAGCGGTGGTCGTCACGCCAGGGATCGTCACCCTCCGACTGGTCGCCGTCATCACCGTCCGACCCGGACAGCTCGCGCTGCAGCCGATCGAAATCGGTCTGCGGTGAGCTGTATTTAAGGTCTCGAGCAACCTTGGTCTGCTTCGCCTTAGCCCGGCCACGGCCCATGGGGGAACCCCCTCGCGCAATAACGGAGCGGCCCAACAAGTAGGCGGCTCCGATCTTTTGTCTTTATTGTCCTGCCGACAGTTTACCGTGCCCCGTGGTTGCGTGCTGTTGCGCCCCGCGCCCTGTCTGGACTGTCATCGGACCGTTCCCCGCAACCGCTCGACAGCTACCCGCCCGGCGCCGGGCCCGTCGACCGCCGGCAGCGAGGTGGGGTCGATCATCGCCGCCACTTCGCCGCCGCCGCCGGTGCTCAGCGCGGTATCGGCGGGGATCGCACGCTTCAGCAACGCCAGGGCCACCGGGCCCAGATCGACGTGGTCGACCACGGTTCCGAGACGGCCGACCGCCCGTCCGCCGGCCAGCACCGCGTCACCGGTGGCCGGCCGCTCCACCGACCCGTCGAG